>Ga0233403_10001615_pt1 | contig 10389 bp, 4 predicted proteins | sample Na_oxic_1_MG_FD_179866 | JGI IMG/M metagenome (GOLD analysis project Ga0233403, IMG submission 179866) | Seawater microbial communities from Saanich Inlet, British Columbia, Canada - Na_oxic_1_MG | ecosystem: Environmental > Aquatic > Marine > Inlet | place: Canada: British Columbia | collected...
AGTTGACAGCCTTTGAATTATTTTCTCAAAGCCGTAACCGTTTTCTGCCGCTCAGTACTCAAATGTTGGCAATGCGTGAGAAGCCTGACTGGAATCGTGGCAACGATTGGTTAGCAACCAGAGCGGCTCCTGTCACTGCACAGTTAGTTGAAAGACTTGAAGAATTGAGTACTCACCAGCAACACTTATCACAGCAGCATAGTGAACAAATCAATCACCTTATTCACAAATTGGTCAGAATAGAATGGTATTTATTAGGACTGGCTTTTTTGCTGGCAGGCTTTTTTGCATGGTGGATTAGTCGTCACATTTTCAAGCAAGTCGGCGGGGAACCGGTTGAAATGGCACAAATCACGAAATGTGTGGCGGCCGGTAATCTTGATCGAGCGTTTGAATCAAAGCGCACTCAGGTTACTGGTATTTATGCTTCCCTGCAAGACATGGTTCTGGGCCTGAAAGAAATTGTGAAACAGGCTCATCGACTGGCTCAAGGTGATTATTCGGTGCAAATTATCCCCCGCTCAGAAAAGGATATTTTGGGTAAAGCCCTGTTTGAGATGACGCAACGGTTGGGAGATATTACGACTATTTCAGAAGCGATTGTCGCTGGCGATTATAGTCGCCAAATTGATTGCAAGGGCAAAAGTGATCTGCTGGGACAAGCGATTAATCAGATGACTCGTCAATTGCAACAAGTCACCGATGAAAGCCAAAAATCGGATTGGCTTAAAACCGGGCAGACTGAATTGAATGAAAAAATGCGCGGTGAACAGACTCTCGTATCTTTAACGCAAAATATTCTGACTTACATTGCGGATTATATTCATGCAGTAGTTGGTGTCTTTTTTTTAGCGGAAAAGGAAAAATTCAAATTAGTGAGTAGTTACGCCTATCAACAGCGTAAGCATAATTATAATGAATTTAAGTTGGGAGAAGGGCTTATTGGACAAGCGGCCTTAGAGAAAAAAACGCTTCTCTTTACCGAAGTGCCTGAAGAACATCTCAATTTATCAATCCATTCAGGATTGGGTGAATCAAAACCGCATGATATTTTGGTTTTGCCTCTGCTTTATGAAGAGCAAGTTTTGGGGGTTTTGGAATTAGCCACCTCTCGTCATTTGACGGCTACCGAAATCGAATGGTTGGATTTAGTGGCTGATAATATTGCTATCACGCTCAATTCGGCACAATCTCGTTTGCGTATGCAAGCCTTGCTGGAAGACTCTCAGCAAATGACGCTGACTCTGCAAAACAGACAAGAAGAAATCCTAGAGAGAGAAGAGCATATTCGTGCTATTGTTGATACAGTTGTAGATGCCATTATTACCATTGACGAAAACGGTATTATTGATTCGTTTAATTCTGCCGCAGAGCAAATATTTGGCTATTCATGGTCTGAAGTGGTTGATCAGAATATCAAAATGCTGATGCCAGAACCCTATCACAGTGAACATGATCGGTATCTCCAGAACTATTTACAGACAGGTCGTGCAAAACTGATAGGCAAGTTGCGCGAGGTAACAGGTCAGCATAAAGACGGTTCTACTTTTCCAATAGATTTAGCGGTTGCAGAAATGCATATTGGCGAAAGACGTATGTTTGTTGGCATTATTCGAGATATCACAGAACGGAAAAAGGCAGAGGATGTGCTACGAATACAACAGGAAGAACTTCAATCCGCTAATGAAGAACTGCGTGCCCAACAAGAAGCACTGCAATCTGCTAATGAAGAATTGCAAACGCAACAGGAAGAACTGGCAGCCAGTAATGAAGAACTGCAAGAACAACGGGAAGAACTCAAATTAGCCAATTCGGATTTAGAAGACAAGACTCAATCCTTGGAAGAAAATAAGCTAGTCTTAGAAGAAAAAGCGCGTGCTTTAGAACTGAGTACGCGATATAAATCTGAATTTTTGGCAAATATGTCGCATGAATTGCGTACCCCTTTGAATAGTTTACTGATTTTGGCACAACTGCTGGGTGACAACAAAACCGCTAATTTAACTCAAAAACAAGTGGAATATGCACAAACCATTCATAGTGCAGGTTCAGAGTTGTTGTCGTTGATTAATGATATTCTTGACTTGTCCAAGGTAGAAGCGGGGAAAATGGAAGTGGTTCATGAGGATGTTTCGCTGGTTGACTGTATGGAAATGATTGAACATAAATTCCGCCATATTGCTGACCAAAAAGGATTGGCTTTCACTATCACGGTTGCTGAAAATATGCCGCCCATATTGTATACCGATCTACAACGGCTCAAACAAATTCTTAACAACCTGCTTTCCAATGCTTTTAAATTCACGAGTCAAGGTGAAATTAAGCTGACAGTAGAACGCCCAGTCTCTCCTCCCGAGACGTTACTGGATTCAGCTAATACGGCGATTATTGCGATAAGCATTAGCGACACGGGTATCGGTGTTCCAGAAGAAAAACAATCCTTAATATTTGAAGCTTTTAAGCAAGTCGATGGCACCACCAGTAGACATTACGGCGGCACAGGGCTGGGTTTGTCTATTTCGCGCCAGTTGGCGCAACTGCTTGGTGGCGATCTTCAGTTGGTGAGCAAAGAGGATCAAGGGAGTACGTTTACGCTGTATTTGCCCGAAACTTTTGAAGAAAACAAGAATCAGGAGTCAGGAGTCATTCATGAGAAATCAGGAGTAGGGAGTCAGACGTTCAGGAGTCAGAAGTCAGAAATTGTAGGCGTTCAGGAATCAGGCCTCAGGCCTCATGCTTCAAGCGTGCCTTCACCAGCGCAAACTGCTGCCCTCACGTCTAGTGAAACCATGACACCCATTGCGCTTAACGAAGAAGCGATATCAGTTGATCCGATTGCAGATGATAGAGATGATCTGAAACCGAAGGATAAAACGCTTTTAATCGTTGAAGATGATGGTAAGTTCTCTCACATTCTGATGGAACTGGCTAGGGATAAGGGCTTTAAATGTATTATAGCGACTGATGGCAAAACCGGTTTGCAACTTGCTGAACAATACCAACCTCATGCTGTTGTGCTTGATGTGGGTTTACCTAAAATGGATGGTTGGAGCGTCATGGATAAACTGAAAGAGAATCCCAATACGCGGCATATTCCGGTACATTTTATGTCGGCTTCTGATCAAGAAATGGATGCAAAAAAAATGGGTGCTATCGGCTATTTACTCAAACCCATTAACATGAAAGCGCTTGGGGAGGCTTTCAGAAAAATAGAACGGTTTATTAGCGATAGCGTAAAAAACCTGTTAGTCGTCGTGGACGATAAACCACGCCAACAAGACATACTTGATTTAGTTGGGAGTGCCAATATTCACTCAAAGATCGCGATAAATCAAGCGGAAGCATTACAACAACTGAATACAGCGCAATTTGATTGTATTATTCTGGATTTAGAGGTTGAACAAGGCTCGGGTATCCACTTGCTAGAGCAATTGCGTTATGAAGAGAAACTGTGTCAGATTCCGGTGATTATTTATGCAGATCGCGATCTGGAACAAGAGGAAGAAAGCGTCTTACAACAATGCGCTAATGATCTGACAATCAAAGCAGTACGTTCACCAGAACGTTTGTTAGACGAAGCGATGCTATTTCTCCATCAAGTGGAAGATCAGTTACCCAAGGATAAACGTCAGATGCTACGAATGGTGCATGATAAAGAAGCTATCCTGAGAGATAAGAAGATATTAATAGTAGATGATGATGCCCGCAATGTTTTTGCTTTGGTAACGGTGCTGGAAGACAAAGATATGGAAGTGGTTGTGGGTAAAAACGGTCAAGAAGGTTTACAATTACTGGAAAAACACCCTGACGTTTCTCTCGTCTTAATGGATATAATGATGCCCGAAATGGATGGCTATGAAGCGATACATCACATTCGGGCCCAAGCCCGTTACCGTAAACTGCCTATTATTGCGCTAACCGCGAAAGCGATGAAAGGGGATAAAGCGAAATGTATAGAAGTCGGAGCGAATGACTATCTTGCGAAACCGGTGGATACAGATAAACTGATTTCACTCATGCGAGTTTGGTTATATCGGTAGAGACGCTATTGCGAAGCGTCTCTGATACCTCGCCTCTCTGATACCTCGCCTCTCTGATACCTCGCGTCTCTGATACCTCGCGTCTTTGATGCCTCGCGTCTATGATGCCTCGCGTCTCTACTATGTTTGGTTATATGGGTAGAGACGCTATTGCGAAGCGTCTCTGATGCCTCGCGTCTGTGATGCCTCGCGTCTCTACTATGTTTGGTTATATGGGTAGAGACGCTATTGCGAAGCGTCTGTGATGCCTCGCGTCTCTATGATAAACATAACATTTAGAACAACATGAAACAGAGACGCGAGGCATCGCGTCTCTACGCGATGGATTTAGAACAACATGAAACAGAGACGCGAGGCATTTAGAACAACATGAAACAGAGACGCGAGGCATCGCGTCTCTACGCGATGGATTTAGAACAACATGAAACAGAGACGCGAGGCATCGCGTCTCTACGCGATGGATTTAGAACAACATGAAACAGAGACGCGAGGCATCGCGTCTCTACTATAGAACAACATGAAACCTCTACAAACATTACTCATCAGCCAATTGGCTGCGATGCTGATTTTTCCAGCGATGCTGTGGGCGGTAACGCCCTGTGAAGAAGCGAATGATTATGTCACAGAAGTGGAATATTTGGACAGCCTCATTCACCGAACGCTGCAAAAAGACTTACTTCAACAAGCCCTCACCTTGTGCCCGAATCATCCAGAAGCGCATAATCATCTTGCTGTGATTTTGGCACTGGAAAACAAAAACAGCGAAGCGCATTATCATTTCCAACAGGCCCTGAAAAAACTGCCTGATTATCCACAAGCTTGGTTTGGCATCGGGGAGCTTTATTATCAACAAAATCAATGGCCTTTAAGTTTTGCCGCTTATTTACAGGTTTGTACGAAGCATGAAAAGGCGCGTCAACGTGTGGCAGAGTTATTGCGTGATAACCGCTATCGTATCACGGATGCTAACAGAGTATTAAACTATGACAGTTTGATATTACTTTATGACAAAAAACGACTCCAACGTCTTCATCAAAAAGTAGCGCGATGTCGAAACCAAGATCGCAGTATAGCGCCTTCAGTCAATACCGTTAGAGCCATTTTACAACCCATTGTCGTATTCCAAATCATTGACTTTGAAGAGGATGAACAGGATTTCACTGTGCTTTTGAATGAGCAACTGGATGACATGGCTTTGATATTCACTGAAATGAAGGTAAAGCATATTATTATTCGAGGGTATGCCGATAATCCCGCTTTTAGCGGTAAGCCGAAAGCGGCGCGTTATCGCCCGTGGCAGAAATCACAAGAACGCGCTAAAGCGGTTAAAACCGCGTTGAGTCAACGCGGTATTGCAGAAAAGCGAATAAAAACTTATGCTTATGGCGATACACGGCCGGTTGTGAGAAACCATGATGAGGTAGCCTGGCTTTCAAATCAACGTGTGGAAATTGAAGTGCGTTAATAACGGAAAGCGATTGGATATTCGATGCGGATTTAAAACCGATTTAGGGTTTTCAGGAATAAAAACTTGCTCATCGAGTTTCAACTACCCCCTTGAATTGAAAATCAGCGTTTCACTTAAGAAGTTTTTGCGCGCAAAAATGCGCGCAACTTCTCCGTGTGAAATGTGAAAATCATGACAATCAGTCAAATCAGCGTTCTATCACCTTGAAAATGATAAAGACACTATTTCAGCAAGATACTGATCACTTCATTTGCGTTGTACACGATAACCCCATTATCTAAACGATATCCGAAGTAAATCTGCACTTTACCGCTTAGCCCGCCAAATGTGCCTTCGTATATCTTGAGCAAATAGCTTTCTGGTAAGTTATCAACGCGCTTAAATGGAATTAAATGCCCTAAATCGCCATCCCAAACTGGCGCGGATGCTTCGCCAAGCATGATCATGGCTGCGATTGGTTCAGGTTCAATGGATTGGTAGCTCACGACAACAATAATATCGGCCGGTTGCCCAATATGACGGCTGTCTACTTTTATCATCCCTTGAATGGAGACGGTTTGATCGGCGTTTTCTAAAACGATTTCTTGATTAAAATGGCCGGGGTTTTGGGCTGTGCCTCCATAAAAACGGGCGGTGGTGTTAACGGGTTGACCGGTTTTATCGACGGCCGCGCCAAATCCTAAACTCGGTAATGTGGGCAGGGCCTCTGTCACTTGCACGGTGACATGAGCGGTTAGCGTTTCAGAACTGGCCAGTGTGGCTATCAGGGTATAAGTCCCTTGCGTTTCAGGGGCTTGTAAACGTAGACTGACTTCTCCGTTGATATTCGTCGTTGCTAGCGTGGTGGAAAGCCCAGTGCCGATCAACTCTCCTGTTGGCGTTTTGAGTTGAAAATTGATCACTTCTCCTAATAGGGCATTCTTGAAGGCATCGGTCAATTTGAAATGGATCGTCGCTGATGTTTTACCGCCTGGGATGGTTTGATTGTCGCCTTCAATCACTGTTAATTGAGCGGCGCTACCTGCGACAACTATGACTGATGTCCCAATGAACAGTGCGGTATTGTTTTCTAATACGCCTGTCAGTGTGTGATTGCCGACGGTGTGCGTGCCTTTGAGACGGGTGATGGCTTGCCCATTATCATCGGTGTCGGCCGTATAAGCGGTTAATCCGTCTTCACTGATGGGATTCCCCTTTGGATCGACTAGATTAAAATTGACGGTGAGGCCGGTTTTGGGATTGCCTTGTTCATCAATGACTGAAAAGGTGATATCGCTCGACTCTGCGCCAGCGGGTACCATTTGACTGCCGCCATTGATAACCGTGATGGCCGCAGCGGCGGGTATGACTTGTACAAAAGCGCGTGCGATCAGTGTACCTGAGCTGGCTAATGCGGCCGTTATGGTGTAAGTGCCTTTCAGATCGGTGTTGGCTAAGCGTGTTGTCACTTGTCCGTAGCCATTACTGGTTGCTGTACTGGGATCGAGTCCAGTGTTAGTGGTTTCACCCGTCGGCGTTTTGACATAAAAATTAACCACTTCCCCTGGTACCCGATTATTAAAAGCATCGGTTAAGGCAAAATGGATGTTAGCAGAAGGCTTTCCTTTGGAAATCTTTTGATGCTGGCCTTCAATCGTTGTCAAATGAACAACGCTGCCGGGTATGACTGTGATACGCGCCAGCGCGCTTTGCGCGGCATCGGTTCCCAAAATCGCGGTGATCGTGTAATCACCCAAACTGCCCCTACCCACAAGACGAGTAGACAGTTCTCCTTTATCATCACTGATGGCGATATCAGGGGTTAAACCGTTTTCAATGACATTGCCTTCAGAATCGGCTAGGGTAAAATTCACCGTGACACCTGTGCTTGGATTCCCGTGTTCATCCGTGAGGGCAAACACGATATCCGCAGAGGCCAAGCCGGCATTCACTTGTTGATCATTGCCAGCCGTGATACTGATAGCCGCGAAGGCAGATTGCCATATCAATAATGTGGCCAATATCAGTAAAAAAGTGAGTAGGCGTAAGGCCTTCATGCTAAGGCGCGGTTTAAAATAGAGTTCAAAATTCAACATGGTTAATCGCCTCTTATTGTTAATTGGGAGAGTATTAATTAAAAGAGTAGCAAGATCGAAATTTTGTAGTTAAATATAGAAATATTTCTATAAATCTGTACACGGGAACGATCAACCCATTATCCCCTCGTTTTTTGCTTAGGGTTACTTAACTGATGTTACGCACTGTGCTTCCAAAAACCATGTTATAATTATATATATATAGAAATCAATATCCAATCTGAACTAAACTAACTAAAGATAATGAACAAATTACTCGATATTTATATAGATTACAGCATCAAGGGGGTGAAGTCAGGATTGAGTAACGATACTTAGAACCAGATACCACCTAACCCGTTTATTTGAAAGGTCTTGATTTTCCAGGAATGAAGACTAAACAAGTCTTTAAAAACAAAGATGATAGTGACGGTATTTTGTATCTAGTTTGTAGTGATATTGAATTGACTTACAATCAAATCATAACTACCTACCAAAAACGGCTTCACTGTGAGGTTTTTCATAAATCTATTAAATCTAACACTTCAATTGCGGGCATCACCCACTAAAACGAAAAGAACTCAGTCTAATGGCCTGTATTTGCATCCATTTATGCTGCTTTTAAACTGGAACTGCTTAAGCTCAAACATCACACTAATAATGAAGCCTTAAAGACCAAACTTTATCTTAAAGCTTTACAAGCTAGTTTTGCTGAGTTGCAGAAGCTTAGTGCGTAACATCAGTTACTTAATGAAAACTCGCCCCGTTGGGTGCAACCAACTCTTGACGCAATTACCGACTTGATTAACACATTTTTGAAACGAAAACTTGGAATCACTTTTCCGTAAAATATTATACGCACCATTAACATCGGCATTGATTAAAGTTCCGTCCTTGGTTTGATACAAACCTCGTTTGAGTCGTTTGCCACTGTAGGTTGGCTTAGCTTTCTCATCATAGTTTTTAGGCATCTTATCACCATCTTTAAAACTCGCTTTACTTGTATAACTCTCGTTTGCAACTGTTAGTTTAATTCCATGTTGCCCAAGTTTGTAAGACAATTTCTCAACAAACTGGCCTAGAGACAAATTCACGAAGTTCTGATTGTTTTTTTTACCTAAGTTAATATGATTAAGCGATTTAGCGACATCACCAACAACAACTTTGGAAATATTATGAGTTAAACAGATTTTAACAACCGGTGCGGTGGCTTTATGCAGGTAATCATTGACTCTTGCGTTACGCCAATCAGTCAGACTTTGCAATCTATTTGACCATTTTTTACCACGACTTTTTTCCAATTGAGATTGGATTTTAGCCTTGCGTTTATTGTAATAGGCATTAACCGATTTGAGTCGTCTACCATCAATAATAAAGGGTTTGATAACACCATTGGTAACGATCGTAGCCAAGTTATTCAAACCTAAATCAATTGACATCACCTTGTCATTTGGTTGAACTTGTTGATAGACGGCTTGATTTTCCTCATAAACAAAAACGGCTTGAAAGTAATGTCGTTTGGGAATAATCTCTACCTGTTTGATCGTTTTACCTATCAATCGCTTAGGCAAAGGAATTTTCAATTTATCGCCTTTTTTGGCATCCAAAACCACCTCATTATTGTGAATTTGAAAAGCACAAGAATTATAAATCAAGTTATCATACTGACCTTTCTTGAAACGAGGCGGTTTTGGTTGTCCTTTATACTTATTAGGATTCTTTTTAAAATCCTCGTTGGTATTAAAAAACGACTTGAAATTCTTATCCAACCTTCTCAATATTTGTTGGGATACCGCACTTTTTAGGAGACGATAATTTATGTCTCCTTCTAAATTATGAACCTGCTTCATTGCCTTATCCATTTGTGGATAAGTAAAATACTTACCAGTGGCATCATAAGCTTCTCGTAAAGTCCATAAAGTTTGGTTGTAGAGGTTTTTAGCGTGAGCCGTCAGTTTTCTAAGCCGCTTGAACTGAGACTTATCTAAGCCTCTAATTTTGATTTTCAGTGCTTTCTTCATAAACCTCCTTAGAATGAGCTATGTAAAAATAAAAATAAGAAATTTTTCTAATTATAACGGATTTTGGGGAGAGCCATTTTAATGAATTGTTAATTGTTAATTGTGTTTGTTTAATTCTAAATCTCTTTATTACTAGTAACTGATTGTTTTTTAATGAGAAATAAACAAAGCACCCGTTTTTGAAAAATCATAAAATAGATGTATTAACCGGCACTAACTCATTAAAAAGCACTCAAACTATAGCTCATGCTTTGAAATAAGCGCCTCCCCAAAATCCGTTATAATCCGAAAAATTTTAGTGGTGCCCATTATATAAGTTATTATTATGGCCCCTTTTCAGATGATATAGAAAACGCATTAACGATGTTGTCAGAATTAGGGCTTTTGCGTTCAGAAACCAGATTGAGTCTGAATGATAATGTTTATTACAAATTGGTATTACAAGAGACTATCAACTTTGGTGAGCTGTCTGACTCAGAAAAAGCCGATATGAGTCAATATGTTTCTAAACTCGCTGACTTGGATTTAAAAAAATTATTGGGACTGGCTTATAGCACCAAAGAGTTTAACCAAGTTCAATTTGGAGAAGAGATTGTGTTATGAGTAGTCGTTAGCCTTTTACCCTTCACGAAATGTTTTCATAAACCGTTTTCGTCATTTGCCTTTCGCCATTAATCTTCTATTTAATTAAACAAAACTATGCGCCCTGCCCAATTAAGCATTATATTAGAACGTGAATTTTTAAGCACTTATGAAGGCCATCATACGCCAGTGATGTTATGGGGGCCGCCTGGTGTGGGGAAATC
>Ga0233403_10001616_pt1 | contig 10379 bp, 6 predicted proteins | sample Na_oxic_1_MG_FD_179866 | JGI IMG/M metagenome (GOLD analysis project Ga0233403, IMG submission 179866) | Seawater microbial communities from Saanich Inlet, British Columbia, Canada - Na_oxic_1_MG | ecosystem: Environmental > Aquatic > Marine > Inlet | place: Canada: British Columbia | collected...
AAGACAATGTCGAAATCGGAACACCATTTGTGAATGGTGGTAAAGTTACGGCTATGGTGCAAGCGCAAGGGCGTGGCAAAAAAATTAAAATCATCAAATTTAAACGGCGGAAACACCATCTTAAACGGATGGGACATCGCCAATCTTATACCGAGGTAAAAATCACCGGTATTATGGCAGATGGTTTTGTGGCACCACCGCTACTTTCGATAGTGGCTGATGAACATGTCGCTGTTCCATTGCCCACTGAGGTTGAAGAGACGAGTATTAAGGTAACGTTGCCGGAAACCGGTAAGATTCAAGATGTGGTGGCAACTTCATCAGAAACCATGGCTGAGAAGAGTGAAACACTGCCACCGGTGCCGGCAACTCAACCAAATGAAACTCCATCTTCTAGTGCTGGCTCAAAAAATTGAGGCAACATAAGGTTTCCAACTTAAAGCGGGACAAAACCTGACAGGTCTTCAAGACCTGTCAGGTTTGGTTCTTCGCTCCAAGTATGACTGAACAAGAGGCAACACAATTATGGCACATAAAAAAGCTGGTGGTAGTAGTCGCAATGGGCGTGATTCACACTCGAAACGCCTTGGGGTTAAACGTTATGGCGGGCAAGCGGTAGTGGCTGGTAATATTCTGGTGCGGCAACGAGGCACAAAATTTCATCCGGGCGCAAATGTTGGCAAGGGTAAGGATGATACGCTGTATGCCAAAGCGGATGGTAAAGTTAAATTTGAAGTTAAAGGGCCTAAAAACCGCAAATTTATTAACGTTATACCGGTTAATGGTGAATTGTGAATTGTGAATTATAAGAATAATTAAGTTCACAAATGTAGGGGCAATCCCTTGTGGTTGCCCTCGTATGAAATTATTTTGTCTTCACATCTATTAACTAATTTATCAAATGGCTCATGAGCCATTCTTCTTCACAAATTTTAACTCCGCCAGAAATCCGATTTTTTCAAAAATCGGATTTCTTTGAAGCTTTGAAAAATGTTAAATAACAATGAAGTACATTCAATAATATATGAGATTTGTTGATGAGGTTACTATTGAAGTTGTAGCCGGTAAGGGTGGGGATGGTTGTGTGAGTTTTCGGCGTGAGAAATTTATCCCGGAAGGTGGGCCTAATGGTGGTGATGGCGGGAATGGCGGAAATGTGTATTTGCAGGCTGAGGCCAGTTTAAATACTTTGGTTGATTTTCGTTATTCCCGCTTATTTCGTGCTAAACATGGCGAACATGGTAAGGGCAGTGAGTGTGCTGGCAAAAGTGGTGCAGATTTATATATAAAAGTGCCAGTCGGCACGCTGGCTTTTGCGGTAGATACGGATGAATTTCTTGGCGATTTGGTCAAGCCAGCGCAAACGTTGTTAGTCGCAAAAGCCGGAATGCGGGGGTTGGGTAATGTCCATTTTAAAAGTAGCACTAACCGTACACCTCGCACCGCAACTCAAGGAACTCCGGGCGAATCTCGCCCTTTGCGTTTGGAATTACAAGTGTTAGCTGATGTTGGTTTATTGGGTTTACCTAATGCCGGCAAATCAACTTTTATTCGCGCTGTTTCAGCCGCCCGCCCTAAAGTTGCCGATTATCCATTTACAACAACATACCCTAACTTGGGGGTAGTGTCTGTTGAAAGTTTTCGTAGTTTTGTTATTGCCGATATTCCCGGTTTAATCGAAGGTGCTGCTGATGGTGCCGGGTTGGGAGTTCGGTTTTTAAAACATTTATCACGTACCCGGTTATTATTGCATTTGGTTGATATTGCACCGGTGGATAGTGAGCCTGTCCAAGATGTTATCAAGATTATTCAAGAACTTGAGAAATATAGCCCCGATTTGGCAGCGCGAGAACGTTGGCTCGTATTAAATAAAGTGGATTTGTTTGCCCCGGAGGAACAAGCCCAACATTGTCAGGCCATTATCGACGAATTAGATTGGCAAGGGCCAGTATTTCAAGTGTCAGCGTTATCTAAGCAGGGTTGTTCTAAAGTGTGTTATAGCATTATGAATTATTTAGAACCGGAGGATTAATTTCTCGTTCTCACGCCGATTCGCCCCTACAGTCCTGAATACGTATTTCACGAAAAACCTCAGAGGTTTTGGAAACCTCAGAGGTTTGGCTCCATATTGCAATCTTTGTAGTTATTGTCTTTCTCTCGTTCCCAAACTCTGTTTGGGAATGCCTTCCTCGATGCTCTGCATCGTATTCTTTTTTTCTCGTTCCCACGCCTTTGCTACAATGCCGTTAAGTTAAGCATTGGAGTCCAAACCTTTAGATTTGGAAGTGTTTGATTTTAAACAAAGTTAAGCATTGGAGTCCAAACCTTTAGATTTGGAAGTGTTTGATTTTAAACAACATAATCCAAATCTGAAGGTTTGGATTCCAATAAATATCCCTTAACTTAATGGCAGTGATGCCAGCGCGTAGTTTCTCGTTCCCACGCCTTTGCTACAATGCCGTTAAGTTAAGCATTGGAGTCCAAACCTTTAGATTTGGAAGTGTTTGATTTTAAACAAAGTTAAGCATTGGAGTCCAAACCTTTAGATTTGGAAGTGTTTGATTTTAAACAACATAATCCAAATCTGAAGGTTTGGATTCCAATAAATATCCCTTAACTTAATGGCATTGATGCCAGCGCGTAGTTTGTATGACGCAGAGCGTCAGGGAAGGCATTCCCAAACAGAGTTTGGGAACGAGGAATAAATTATGTGGTGATAAGGCGGTGGTTAATTTGGTGCGACATTGCATTAGAAGCCAACCGGATAAATTTCGCCCCGGGTAAAGGGCGCGGGTTGCCACAGGGCAATTATTCCAAATCTGAAGGTTTGGATTCCATTTCAAATTATTTCAAATCTGAAGATGTGGGGCCTAATAAAAAATACGAAAGTTGAAACCTGACAGGTTTTGAAAACCTGTCAGGTTTGGCACCAAAATTTTGCAAGTTATTAAATCCTCATTCCTTAGCGCGGCAAATTGTGACCGCCAAAATTGAGGCTCAGTCTTCGTGGTTGGCTCAGCATAATTGGGGTTGTGACTTTAGTTCGTCTTTGGCGGATGTGCTTCGAGCACCAAACAATGCTACTTTGATGGGAATTGAGGGTAGTGTTAGCCGACAATATCTGGTACAATGGCGCAGCTTGTGGGATGAGGGTTAAATTGTCGGCTACCAACTTAAGCCGCGACAACATACAACATCAAAGGGTTAAGCAATTGTAGGTCGGGTTAGCTTATCAAGCTTCGCGCGATAACGTAACCCGACATTTCTTCTACCAAAATTAACGCTTTTGTCGGGTTACGTTTTTTTGCTGTGCAAAAAAATCTAACCCGACCTACATGACTGGTGATGTAAATTTACCGGCAACGTTGTTACGTGCGGCGGCAGAGGCAAATGTTAGTGTCGTTTTGTTACCGGGACGCGGTAAAGGCAATGGTGTTAATTTATTTCCTTATTTGGAAAGTAATTTGAAATTGCGTATTGCCCAATACCGAGCTTATTTTGATACTGAGGTATGTTTGTCTTTAGCCCGGCAAATCGCGGTGGCCAAGATCCAAGCTCAATCTTCATGGTTGGCGCGGCATAATTTGAGTTGTGACTTTAGTTCGTTAATAGCTTCGGGGCTTCGGGCACCGGATAATGCCACCTTAATGGGTTTAGAGGGCAATGTCGCCCAAAAATATTTTGCCAAATGGCGGAGTTTGTGGGATAATGCGTGGGCATTTAAGGAACGCAACCGGCGGCCACCGCGTGATCCAGTTAATGCGCTGTTATCATTAAGTTACACTTTAGCGGGCAATCATATTGGCCAATGGGTAAATACTTATGGTTTAGATGTGAGTGTTGGGTTCCTGCATGTTCCGTTGAAAAACCGGCCTTCATTAGCTCTGGATTTATTGGAGCCGGTACGCCCTTGGATTGACGAGTGGTTGTGGCAACAAGTGCATGATGGTTTGCTAACCCCAAAGCAATTTACGATCAATGAGGGGGATGGGTGCCGTTTAGATAAAAGTGGCCGGAAGGCTTTTTTCGCGCAGTGGTTTAATTGTGCCGAGCCGTTTATACGTGTGCCGATACGAGACAGTTTGGCGGGCCTACTAAAAATTTTGCGCAAATATAGCTATCCAGTTGAATAATATAGTTATTTTGGTATAATCGCTTAAATAGTTGGTACCGTGAAAAAAATGTTTGCTATTTTTTGATAGCTTATTTTTCAATGAGTTATCAGTGAAAAATGTAACAAAGCAGAATTTGTGAACGATTTTAGTGAAACTGGTTAGCAAAAATTAATTTAACCACAAGTACACTAAAATCGTTCATTTAAGACTTATACATTAAAAACAACGAGTTGGCTAACTTTTGGGGGTGGCCAAAAATGACGATTGCAATTAAAAAGTTATTTTTGTAATTCATTGATTTAAAACAAAAAATCTTGATGCAAGAATAGTGCCAAGTTGGCTAACTTTTTCACACAATTTTATCATGGTTACTATGCTTTGTAAGGGTTTGAAAAATAAAGGGAATATTTTAGGGGTAGCGTTGACAGGGAGTTGGGCAATGTCGCCCATTGAAACCATTGGGGGTTTTTAGCTGCTGCTCCTGCGATTGTTGACAGGGAGTTGGGCAATGTCGCCCATTGAAACTTGTCGTTCCGTCAGGTAACGTTTTTATGCAGGTTGACAGGGAGTTGGGCAATGTCGCCCATTGAAACACAGCACCAATGCTGATGGTTAAGGTCAAGAGTTGACAGGGAGTTGGGCAATGTCGCCCATTGAAACTTCATCAACTTGCTCCAAGTACTTGTGGTTGCTCTGTTGACAGGGAGTTGGGCAATGTCGCCCATTGAAACTATGTCGCATTCGTCTTTATCCGTCTGAACATGTTGACAGGGAGTTGGGCAATGTCGCCCATTGAAACTATGCAAACTCTTCATAATCCGTTTCATTGGTTGACAGGGAGTTGGGCAATGTCGCCCATTGAAACACCTGTGCGACTTGTTCTCGGCGGAACCGACAGAAGTATTATTTATTCTTAAGGGAAGCTGAGGTATCTTGCTTGTAGAGGAGATATAACTGTAATAGATGGTGTAGTTAAAACTACCCGCGTAGGTTGATTGAGCTTCGTTTTGAAGCAACAGCGGAAAGCGTCACCCACCCGCTCTAGTAGGCTGCTGGACGCGGGGAAGCACAGGGGGAAAAGCTATAGAAGGAGGAGTAAAAGGCGAGCAAGGCTTATATGGGTACGAGAGAAACGCATGTTTGAACCGTCGTGAATGGTAAAGGACACGTAGGTTAGGGAAAGTCAAACTGGGTTTGTTGGCTTTCATCAACTCCAAGAACTTTGGCGGATAGTGCGACCCTAAGTAGGCCATCTAACATCTATTATTGGTTGGAGGAAAAACGACTTGGTAGGCACTGGAGGCTACTGAAAAGTAGAATCAAGAGGTCTCTTTTAGCCAAGAGATAACGCCGCAGTCGGGTAGGACTCTAGGATGAAGCTAATGCCAATCTGTAATGGAACGGATATGCTGATTGACTAGGGGATAGGCTTCGATGCAAAAAGCTACTTAAAGGGGGTCAGCGTCTAGTGACTGATATAGAGGCATTTAGCCATACGGGAATTAGAACGCTCCACTCGAACATCCCAATATTTCATGTTTCGCCACTCGAACCCGAGTGGGAATGGAATAAAGTTTTCTGGGGAAAGGTAGAGCGTTCAGTTGATAATCTTCAAAGGCGAATATATAAAGCCTTCAAGAATGGTCGTTATAATATGGCAAGGAAGTTGAGTAAGCTATTACTTAACAGTACGGGCAGTATTTTGCTTAACGTGAGAAAAGTAACGCAAGACAATCAAGGGAAGAAGACCGCTGGTGTAGATGGTAAGAGAGCCTTAGATGCCACTGCGCGAAAAGAGTTGGTTGAGGAAGTTATAGAACTGTCGAAGCAGAAATGGAAAAAGTACCGAGCATCAGCGATAAGGCGAGTATACATTCCAAAGACACCGACAAAAAAACGTCCTTTGGGAATACCGATAATCAAGGATAGAGCCATACAAGGCGTAGAAAAGACCGCCCTAGAGCCTTACTGGGAGGCCCAATTCGAGGCCAATAGTTATGGATTCCGTTCAGCCCACTGTACCCATGATGCGATTGAAGCTATCTTTATCAACATCAATCGTAAGAAGAAATGGGTATTGGATGCTGACATGAAAGGATGCTTTAACCACATCGCCCACCCGCCGTTGTTAGAGAAATTAAAGGGCTTTCCAGGTAGAAAGCTAATAAAACAATGGCTAGAAGCAGATGTAATAGAGGATGGTAAACGCTATAAGACGGTAGAGGGAACCCCACAAGGCGGGATTATCAGCCCACTGTTAGCTAATATAGCATTGGATGGCATGGAAACATTTCTTCTGGAAAAGTTGAAGGGCCATAGTAGTGTGGCAGCTAAAGTAATTAGGTACGCTGATGATTTCGTGGTGTTGCATGAGGATAAGGCCATTGTGGAATTAGCTAAATACTACGTTCAACAATGGTTGGCAAAGATAGGGTTAGAACTGTCTGAGGAAAAAACCAAGATAGTCCATACCACCGAAGGTTTTGATTTTCTTGGCTTTAATATTAGGCACTACCCGAAACTAGAAAAGGGATACGTTGCAAATAAAGTGCAACAGCCAAATCGGCAGGACTTTAAAACAATCATCCAACCCGCGTCAGGAAAGGTAAAGGCACATATCCAAGAACTTGGTGAAGTTATCAAGAAGTCAAAAACGGTGTCGGCAGAGGAATTAATAGAAAAGCTCCAGCCCAAGATAACGGGCTTTGCGAACTATTATCGCTTCTGCTGTTTTAGTGATTCTTTTGGTCGAATCACGCACTGGTTATGGCACCGACTTTGGGTATGGACCAAGCGCAGACACCCCAATAAGAATAAGAAGTGGGTTGCCGACAAATACTTCACGATGGAAAAAGGAAAAAGATGGCACTTCAAGGACGATAAAGGTAATACTCTGAAATATCCAAAAGGAGCAAACCATCGCTATGTGAAAGTGAGAGCTGGCAAATCCTACTTTGATGGAGACACGATTTATTGGAGCATCAGGTTATCGAAAGGTTACGGGGAAATAAGCCCGTCAAAAGCCAAGATGCTGAAAAAGCAAAAGGGCGTTTGTTTCTACTGTCACAACCAATTTAAAGCGGAGGACAAAATGGAGGCCCACCATCTGATACACAAAGAAGATGGGGGGCCAGACAAGTATGGCAACCTCGCATTAATGCACAAACACTGCCATGACCAGTATCACGCCGAATATGTCAAGCTAAGAGATAACTTAAGGAAATCAAAAGGTTATGTCAAAGCAGGGAATATGTGGATTAAGTTTAAAGACTAATACGCTAAAAAGGTAGCACTGTCAACACTGCCGAGTATTCGCATCCGTGACTGGGTACGTAAACAGTCCCAGAGCCTAATTTAGTATTCAAGACCAACACGCTAAAAAGGTGGTGCCGTTTCAACACCGCCGAGTATTCGTATCTCTAATAGGATACGTCAACTGTCTAAGCGTGATTAAGAAGGCACCCCACTGGGGACTACTATCGGGAGCCGTGTGCAGTGAAAGTTGCACGCACGGTTCTGAAGACGAGTTGCAAGTCGTGAAGTTTGGGAATGGGGCATCCCGCCTGAATGTGAGGCTTGCGGCTTAGTCTAACAAAGCGGATTCAATATCTACATTTTGGTTGACAGGGAGTTGGGCAATGTCGCCCATTGAAACTGCTTATTATAAGCATATTATCTTCCACATGTTGACAGGGAGTTGGGCAATGTCGCCCATTGAAACGCTGGCTTCCGTTTGGAAGCTGACTTCCGTTTGTTGACAGGGAGTTGGGCAATGTCGCCCATTGAAACATTTCGTACCCACGATTGTCGCTGTCGCTGTCGTTGACAGGGAGTTGGGCAATGTCGCCCATTGAAACTGGTCTTTACACAACTTGACAATTTTGTTGTGGTTGACAGGGAGTTGGGCAATGTCGCCCATTGACTGCGATTCGGAAACTAACTGGTTGGTGTAAGGAAAACCTTACCCCCGTAAGCAGATTGCGGTGACCGTAGGGGAAAGCACCTTCGGCGTGGGCTTAAAAGGTCAATAAGTCTGCGTAAGCACTAGAAGGAAAGCCATAAAGGGAGGTGAGGCAAGCGTGACCATAAGACAACGCGAGGAATCTCTGTCAGAATCATCGTTACGACTAAGGGACACATTAGATTATGAGGAATCAAAGTTCAATGGTTGATTCTTATCTGCTCAAGGAGTCTCGGTGAACAAGAGGTGTCTAAGTGGTCTAAGACTAACAACCAGTGAAGAACGAAGAAAAACGAAGGTTAGGCTCTGTGATAGAGGGGTGAAACCTGGACGGGTAACTTCACTTGCTAACATTTGCAGAGGTGAGACATGACTACTCATATCGCCAACCTTCGGGTAGGAATTGGTGGGAAGCAAACGCCTCACTTGTAATGAGAGAGGATAGGCTGATTAGCCAATATCAAGTGGAGAATGTGTTCTTAAGTAATAGGCAGATGAAAATCTTGAGTAGATACTGTGTAAACAGTAACAATATAGAAGCTTGTCTTCAGTCATGTAGGTCGGGTTAGCTTTTTTTGCGCCGCAAAAAAACGTAACCCGACAAAGGTGTACCTTAGACAAATGTCGGGTTACGTTATCGCGCGGAGCTTGATAAGCTAACCCGACCTACATGACTTGAACATCGAGTTAAAATATTTTACCGATAAAGCCAAACCCGCATTAAGGAAATCAATTTCTCAGCGAGCGTAGGGTGGGTAGAGTGAAACGAAACCCACCGCAACAACCTAAAATCACACAATCCCCGAAGTCATACCGGTAGATTATGCAATAACATTTATTAACCAACTGACTTTCAATCAGCGAGCGTAGGGTGGGTAGAGCGACAGCGAAACCCACCATTCTTCTAATGACGAAAACTGCCAACAATCTTGCCAAAATGCCACCAATTCAAAATAACAAATTATGAGCGACACGGTTATACCCAAAAAAGTCATTAAATGGCATGAACTAATGGGATTAGGCTTGATAGACATGTTTACAGATTCCAATTTCAAAGTAAAAACTGAACAAGATATGTCAGTCAAACCTCAATATGTAGACGTGCTAATTATCTCGAAAGCAACCGGCAAACCAGTTGATAAGTTGCCCGACGGCTTTGAATTCCTAACGGATTATAATGTCATAACGTATAAATCCTTGAATGAATCTCTAAATCAATGGGCAATTGTAGAAATACTTGGACATTACGTCAACTATCGTAAAATTGTCAGTCCTAAAGATAAATTATTACCCGAATCAAAGTTTCAAGTTTTTGCAGTTTGTACCAATTATCCGCAAAAAATATTAGGCTCAGAAAAGAACTTTGGTGAGGATGTTAAAAAGATAAAAGCTGGTGTCTATAAAATAGATTCTAAGCTAATTGGCTCAATCATAATACTGGTTTTGAGCCAAATGCCAATGGAGGAACAAAATGCGTTATGGCAATTGTTTAGTGGAAACGCTGAAGGATTTAAATATGGTGATGCCCACTATGACTGGCAAGCACCAGAAGACAAATCATTACTTCACCAATTGTATCAAAAGTATTTAAGCGAGGGGGTTAATATGCCTTATACTTATGAAGATTTTCACCGTGATTATACCATGCCATTCATTGAGTCGTTGCCGATGGAATTGAGATTGAAGGGAATTCCGCCAGAAGAGCGTTTAAAAGGGCTGCCACCTTCGGAACGTTTAAAAGGGCTGCCGCCTTCGGAGCGTTTAAAAGGGTTGGCACCTTCTGAAATTGAAGCCTATTTGTTGAAGCTGAAAAAGGAGAGTCAATCAGAGTGATTTGAGCGAGGTATCATTCCCAAATTCAGGTTTGATACTTTCATAAGGTGTAGTTAATCTTGTCCACGTCGCCTGATTAACTTTGTCGGAATCAGAATTGAAAGACATTTAAGAATTTTCAGAGTGAGTGAATAAATATTTTTTGAGAATTTAAGCCTGACTTATTGGTATGCTTAACTTTGAGAAGGAAGCAGAAAAGTTGACTCGTAGTTTATCCGTTTATTTCGAGGAGCCAAAGTACTATTTAGGAGATAACATGAAGCGTTTTACGTTTTTACCACTGATGTTCACCGTTTGGTTCACAATGTCAATCATCAACACAGCTTCGGCGTGGCAGGAGTCAGAATTGAGTATTGTGTTTTGGTTTTTTGTTATATTTGTAGTTTTATGTTTGATTGTGATAGGCGTGGTATTTGGTTTAATGGCATTTTTCAAATGGTTATTTAGAAGTATTCGCAGCAGTGAAGATA
>Ga0233403_10001617_pt1 | contig 10366 bp, 6 predicted proteins | sample Na_oxic_1_MG_FD_179866 | JGI IMG/M metagenome (GOLD analysis project Ga0233403, IMG submission 179866) | Seawater microbial communities from Saanich Inlet, British Columbia, Canada - Na_oxic_1_MG | ecosystem: Environmental > Aquatic > Marine > Inlet | place: Canada: British Columbia | collected...
CTGCCATGACTTGTTGTCAATTCCCAAATGGCCCTGCATGTCAAGTCTATGATTGGATGAAACAAGATGGTTGCGAAAGTCAATTCGATAACTGTCCATCGTAATGCACATTTTCTTTAGGTGGAACCCTCATCGTTATAAGTAGATACACATAATGCGGATAGTCCCTACAAACCCGTGGCTTACTTACAAATCAATGACTTGTGTGAGTGGCTTCGGTTCGATTTTGCCACTTCAATACACTTCAATACACTTCAATATTCCGTGCTTTCTGTGTCATTCCGTGGCTAATCTCCCAATTCTTTCATTCTTATTCACGACTACCGCTTCGTCTCGTCCAAAACGTTTTGCAAGAAGAAATGAGCTAGGGTAGTCGTGTCAATTTTAAAAATTAACAAATTAGCTCGTATTGAGCTTTTATAAAGAAATCACTTCTAATTTAATAGAACGCTGAATTAGAATCAGCGTTCTATTTTTTTGCCAATCTTCCCCTCTCCCTCAGATCTAATTGGTGGGCAACAAAAACACGTTACCCACCCTACATTGATCTAATTGGTGGGCAACAAAAACATGTTACCCACCCTACATTGATCTAAGAGGTGGGCAACAAAAACACGTTACCCACCCTACATTGATCTAAGAGTGGGCAACAAAAACACGTTACCCACCCTACATTGATCTAATTGGTGGGCAACAAAAACACGTTACCCACCCTACATAAAAGTTGAACACCTCACAATGAGAGATCACCTACCTTTATTAACCATTCAAAATTTATCCGTTGCCTTTGGCAACTCAGCACAGCGCACTGAAGTCGTGCATCAAGTCAGTTTTCATATTGAGCCTAACGAATCAGTCGCTTTAGTGGGTGAATCAGGTTCTGGCAAATCAGTTACAGCCTTATCTATATTAAAATTACATGATCGCCAACAAGTCACCTATCCTAGTGGCAAAATCGCATTTCAGGGCAACAACTTGCTTGAATTGAACGATGCCCAATTACGTCGTATACGTGGCAAAGAGATTGCGATGATTTTTCAAGAGCCGATGACATCGCTCAATCCCGTTTATCCCATCGGCACACAACTCATAGAACCATTGCAATTACACGAAGGTTTGAGCAAATCGGTTGCTCGTCAGCGCATGTTAGAACTATTAGAACACACAGGCATTCCAGAGCCTCATAAACGTTTTGACGCTTATCCCCATACCTTATCAGGCGGGCAACGTCAGCGCGTCATGATTGCCATGGCTTTAGCCTGTCATCCCGCTTTATTAATTGCCGACGAACCCACGACGGCCTTGGATGTCACCATACAATTACAAATCCTTGAATTGCTCAAATCCATACAAAAAGAATTTGGCATGGCCATATTATTAATTAGCCATGATCTCAATTTGGTAAAACGATTTGCAAAACGCTTATGCGTTATGCAAAACGGAAAATTGGTTGAATCAGCAACCGTAGACAACTTGTTTGCACACCCACAACATCCTTATACCCAACATTTACTCAATAGCCAACCGGCCAAGATTCAAACAGATTATGACTATAACGCGGCCACAAAACCTTTATTAGCGGGCCAAAACATCCAATGTCATTTTCCAATTAAACGCGGTTTATTGAAACGCACAACAAATACACTCAAAGCCGTCGATAACGTCAATTTGGATTTATATCCCGGCGAAACCGTTGGCATAGTCGGCGAATCGGGCTCAGGCAAAACCACTTTAGGGCTCTGTTTATTGCGGCTACAAAATTGCAAGGGCATGATTCAGTTCGATCAGTTACCCATAGCAGGCTTACGCCGTAATCAATTACGCCCCTTGCGTCGTCATTTTCAAGTCGTCTTTCAAGATCCGTATTCATCCTTATCACCGCGCATGAGAGTGGAAGACATTGTCGGTGAAGGCTTAGCCATTCATGCGCCTTCCATAAATCGGCGCGAACGCCGTGAGCGCGTTATTCAAATCTTGACAGAAGTGGGTTTACAAGAAGACATGTTATCGCGCTATCCCTACCAATTTTCAGGCGGGCAACGCCAACGTATTGCCATAGCACGAGCCGTCATTTTAGAACCGCAATTGATATTATTAGATGAACCCACAAGCGCCCTAGATGTCTCCATCCAAAAACAAGTCCTTGAATTACTTAAAGATTTACAAGACAAACACCATATCAGCTACTTATTTATCAGCCATGATTTAAAAGTGATTAGAGCCATGTCTCACCGAATCATAGTCATGTACCAAGGGCAATTTGTTGAACAGGGCAAAACAGAACAACTATTTGCACAGCCTCAACATCCCTATACACAAACATTATTACGGGCTTCTTATTTAGGTTCAGAAAAATAATTTCACACCAAGGGGGCGAACCTAGGGTGTTGACTGAGAGCTTTTTTTGGCCTATTTTTTTCATGCTGATTTCGTGTTTGTTAAAGGCCTATAAAATACCCTTAAAAAAGCTTATTTAACAACCCCGAAGGGGTTGAATGTGAATAGCCCCAGGTGGAACCTGGGGTTCCCTAAAACAGCATGAAACAAAGTTCAGCGTAGCTAAAAATACCTCTCAAAAACACCTCTCAGTCAACACCCTAGGGCGAACCAGCGTGTTCGCCCTTGTCGTTCGCTCTTCATGAACTTATTTTTATGAAAATCTATATTTCGAGTCGAAAGCGTTTATTTTTTTGATTGATTAAATAGACTCTCTGTATAAAAATTGTGCTTTTCAACAGCTTACACGCTAGATCGTATGTTATACTTTAACAATCTATTATTAACGACTGATTGGACTCACATTATGTCTTACATACTTGATGCCCTCAAAAAAGCAGAGCGTGAACGTGAAATGGCTCAATTTATTGATTACAATAATAGGCAAGATCAAAATCAAAATAAATGGCTAGTATTGCCTAAAATACGTGCTATGCCGTGGATGAGTATTATTTTAGCAATGAATGTACTACTCCTTATACTGTTATTCTGGCCTAAAGCACCGCCCGTAGCACCACAAGTCTATATTGTGTCACCAAATGTAGGGTGGGTAAGCGAGTAGAGACGAAGTCTCTATTCGCTTGCCCACCATATATATTAAGCTGTGCAGGAACAGGGTAAACGAAACAAACACCGCGCAACCCCTTTAGCAACCCCTTTAAAACAAGAATGGTGGGCAAGTTTGTTTCTACGAAGTCGAAACGAACTTACCCACCCTACATTTATATCCTTAAAAAATATGCATTCACTACTCGAACGCCAATTACGCCGTGCCGGATTTCACGACGAAACGTTGCCTACCGATTTGGTTAAGTGGCAAGAATTTCTCTCCCGTATTGATCGTTCTTACATCAATGCTGATCGTGAACGCCAACGGTTAGAAAAAGCCGTAAAACGATTTCAAGTTCATCCGCCTACATCACCACCGCCTAGCGCCCCCTCATTACCCACTGTCATAACCGCTATGGGTGATGGATTATGTCTATTTGATCAGAAAGGGCAATTGTTATTTGTCAACCCTGCAGCTGAAAACTATGTAGGCGCTTCAATACAACAGTTACAAAAAATATCCCTACTAGATCATTTTTCTCTGCATGAAAGAGTCAATCCTGATGTGCGTCTTATCACTTCAGAACTCATTCAACGCATGAATGCTGGACAGCCTTTTCATGATAGCAATGCCCTGTTAGAACGAGAAAATCAGTCACCTTTGCCGGTTTCCTGTGTTTTTAATCCCATTATTGACAATCAGCGTGTTAGCAGCATCGTCTTATTATTTAGAGAGATCAGCGAGGTTAAAAATGTTGAGGCAGAGCTGATAACCGCGAAAGAATCGGCAGAAAAAGCCAGTCAAGCCAAATCACAATTTTTATCCAGCATGAGCCATGAATTGCGAACACCCATGAACGCGATTTTAGGCTATAGCGAATTACTCAAAGAAGATTTGAGTGTACCGCTAGAAGAATTTGAAATTGAACATGTAGAAGACATGTTGCAATATGTCGGTAATATCCTACAAGCTGGCTGGCATTTGCTTGAACTCATCAATAAAGTCCTTGATTTAACACGGATTGAAGCCGGAAAATTAGAAGTCACGATTGAAAAAGTTGAATTGATTGAATTAATAAAAGAATGCGCCGGTTTTGTAACTCCTCAAGCTGAAAAACAGGCCATCATTATTGATAATACGACAGAGAAATCATTGCCTTGTTATGCGCTAGTAGATAGAGGGCGGTTAAAACAAATTCTGATCAACTTATTGTCCAATGCCGTTAAATATAACCGTAATGAAGGGCGAGTGATTATCCGTTTGAGCCAACCTAAGCTTGAACATGTCCGTTTTGAAGTGGAAGATACCGGATTAGGCTTGACACCCGAACAAAAAGAGAAAGTATTTGATCCATTCATCCGATTAAGTGGTGTGAATGTAATTGAAGGAACAGGCATCGGTTTAACGATCACGAAACGCTTATTAGACATCATGGATGGACGAATTGGTGTCGAAAGTGAGATCAATGTTGGCAGCACATTTTGGGTTGAAATACCGACAGGTGAAATGGAGAGCCAAGACTACGATACACTGAACGAGAAGGATTTACGTAAATATATCTTATTATATGTCGAAGACAGTCGTACCAATGTCAGTTTAGTGGCCCAAGTTCTCAAAGTCCGGCCTGATATTGCCCTGATGTCAGCGCATACAGGCGAAATGGGCCTTGAATTAGCCCGCCGACATCATCCTGATGTCATTTTATTGGACATTAACTTACCCGGCATGGATGGGTTTGAAGTCTTAGAACATTTGCGCGAAGAACCAGATAGCTGTCATATTCCCGTTTTAGCCCTCAGTGCGAATGACACCTTACACAATTTAGAACGGGGACGAGAAGCCGGATTTTTGAATTATATTGTCAAACCACTTGATATTAAACAGTTTTTGGAAGCCATTGACGAAGCATTAGAAAGTACTCAAGATAGCGATTGCCCGAAAACAGTTTAAGGGCTATCCAAAAAATAAATTATTTTTCTTGTAGGGGGCCGGTAACGGGTTTTTAAAGCCCACCATTCCCCTAACCCACATTTCATAACGATCATAACGATATTATTTGAATAAACATGGCAAGTTCAAGCAATGTTCAAGGGAAACTTTTTGACTCGCCTGATAAAGATTCAGAAACTCTCGATAACAAAGGCTATAAAGAACAACAGGAAACCATTGATAAGTCAATAGATTATGTGAGCCGAAAGGCCATAGAATTAAGGCCTCTTGATTTTCTGAAGTTTTTTCCAGAGATTCAATCTCTATCACCGGAAGAACAAAAACAGATAAAAGTGCTGGATGCCAACCGCACATTGGAAACCTATCTCAAAAGAGAAGTGGATTCTTTGAGTCTGATTATTGATACAGAGATAGAGAAACTGAAAAACACGGTTTTTCACATAGAAGTTCAAACATCGTATGATGAAACCATGAATGAAAGGATTTTAATTTACGATGTGTTGATCATACAGAAAACCAAAAAGAAGTGGGTAAAAAGCCTATTGATCAACCTTGATCCCGATATCAGAAGCCAAGAATTAGGCAGTCAAGATTTTGGTTCGGTTAAGGTGACATATGACGTGATCAATTTATGGGAACAAGGGTACGAAAAAATCAAGCAACAAAACTTGCTTGGGCTATTACCTTTTACGCCCTATTTAAAAGGAGGCGGGCGGCAAGAAATCAAGGAAGCATCGGAATTGCTCAAAGAGCAAATCACCAATCCTCAAGAACAGGCCCAAATGATATTTATGCTTGCGATATTAGCGGGCAGAAAATACAATACGGCAGGTTTTCAATTTCTTTCATCATCATTAATGGCTATGAATATCGAAACACTGCGTAATGATCCAACGGCTAAGGAATTAATCCATCTTCTATTCCCGAATGAACTGGCTGCTGAAAGAACAAAAGAAAGAAAAGAGGTTATCAGAGAAATAGAAGAATTACAAGGATTACTCAGCCAAGATCAAATTCAAAAAATCCTGACAAAAATAAGGAAATAAGCGATAACTTTTCCATCTTTATGCCTGTTGCGTTTTCTTGTAAATCTTTTTAACGCAAGAGGCGCAAGAGGCGCAAGAGACGCAAAGAATTGACAAATAAGTGTCTTTTGCGTCTTTTGCGTCTTTTGCGCCTTTAGCGTTTTTTTTAAATCATATGAAGATCAAACACATTACATTACAAAATTATAAGCGGTTTGTTCAACCGCAGACTTTTTCATTTACTGATTCTGACGAAATTGTGAATGAAAAAACGCTTATTGTCGGAAATAATGGCACAGGCAAAAGCGCTATATTACAGGCTATTGTGATTTTGCTTGCTTCGGCTATAAGAGATCATTTTAACCCTAACAAATTAAAGTGGCCCGGATTTGAATATCGTCATTTACAAACAGGTATGCTACCTTTAAAAATTGAGGCTGAAATCTTATTTTTGGATGAGGAAATCAAGACAACTCAAGAATATGCGAGGCAACTCAAAAAGATGGGGGTTAAACTGGACAGACAACCAGCCTCTCATAAAAGTGTCACCATTTCTTTTGATGACAACCAAGTTTTTGCCAAAGAGGGCAGAGAAGCTTATTCTCAATTTAGAGGCTATCAATATGCTAAAACATTAGCCCGTTTTACATCTCAAAAGAATAAAATTTTTGAAAATATCGGGAATATCTATTGGTACACGGAACAACGCAATTCAAATCACATCACTAATCTGTTAGAGAGTCAAATCAATCAATTAGATGATATCAGAAATTTTTTAGCCAGTGCTTATAACTACCATACAGCTGTTCAAGATGGACGTCGGAAAATACAAAAAGGTGAATTTGATTTCTATCAAGAATTAGAATCCCTATATCAAAAAGTCTTTCCAGGACGTTCATTCGTCGGTAGTACACCACGATTTGATATATACGAAAAAGCCCAAGCACCTGATTTTTTTCTGGATGATGGACAGAATCAATATGAGTTATCTGGAATGTCGGCTGGAGAACGAGCCGTTTTTCCCATATTAATGGATTTTGCCCGTTGGAATATCAATAACGCTATCATTATTATTGATGAATTGGAATTACATCTTCATCCTCCTTTACAACAAACATTAGTGAGAGCATTATCTCAAATCGGCCGTCATAACCAGTTTATTTTCACGAGCCATTCAAATAGCGTCATCTCAATGTTTGATGAAACTGAAAACCAAATAATACGATTACCCAATGAGTAAATTTATCAAAATCTACTGTGAGGGGGGTAAAGGCAGTCATGACTATGACATCTTGGACAGCGTCATCGCTGAATTACCCTCTGTAGAGATCGAACCGATTGGCGGTATAAGAGGCGCAGGCGCAATCATTCAATACAAGGCTGAAAGAGAAGGTAGTGTTGACAAACCCGATTTTAAGATGCTTTTTCGTGACAGGGATTTTGATAAACCGGTTCCAGATAGTCCGATTTTAGAACAAGACGAGAATAGAAAATACTGTTATTATGCTTACCGTAATACAATAGAGAATTATTTGTTTGACACGTCTCATTTTTATGCCTTTTTAAAGCAGAACGAATTAAGCAAAAAATACTCAATAAATAATGATGACGAGGTTAAACAAAAGTTTATTGAAGCCGCAGAAAACATAAAATGCTATCAGGCAGTCAGGCATACAATGGGTAAAATGCGTACACCTGAAACGGATTTTAGAACCAGATGGACTGAAAAAAGCGGAATATTGCCTGAACATTTAGATGAAAACTATTGTCAGCTGAAAGCATTGGAAAAAATCAATCAAGCGAAATCATTCACAGACTCTTGGACTCAAACCGGTTTTAATGAAATTTATTCGACATTCATTAATCAGTTTGATGACACTTTCATGAATAACCTTGACTTTCTAATCTACTTTCAAGGAAAAGACTTCGCCTCCTCCTTGCAATTATTATTGCTAGGTTTTCCTCTCAAAAAATACTACAAGTATGCCAAAAAATGCTTTGATTATAAAAAGTTTCCTGATTTAATTGCGTTAAGAGATTTGATAGAAAACCAATTAACTAATGAATCTCCAAGCAAACGGTAAGCAAAAGTGAACATACAGAACGTCTTTAGCGCCTGTTGCGTTTTCTTGTAAATCTTTTTAACGCAAGAGGCGCAAGAGGCGCTAAGAATTGACAAATTAGCGTCTTTAGCGTCTTTAGCGCCTTTTGCGTTTTCTTGAAATCTTTTTAACGCCGTTCAGATCAGAGCAACCCCATCACTTTCAACACTCCCCCTCATCAATCCGTTAAATCCCCTGATCCGCTGTACTCATTCTTTTTAACGCCGCTCTGATTAGAGCAACCCCATCACTTTCAACACTCCCCCTCATCAATCCGTTAAATCCCCTGATCCGCTGTACTCAACTTGATAGAACGCTGATTTTCATGATTGAACTGATTCACGCTGATTTTTAATCAGCGCAGATCAGGACAATCAGTTAAATCTGCGTTCTATCTCTTATTTGATTTTGATAGAACGCAGATTTTCATGATCGAACTGATTCACGCTGATACTTAATACGCGGTTGTCGCTTAATGTACGCGAAATGTACACTTGTAGATTGGCTAATGCGCTTTATCAAAGCCCTCTTGATACTGAATACAACGGTGTTGTCGCTAGATGTACGTGAAATGTATACCATAAGTACACCAAATGTATAAACGGTGCTGTTATATCACGAAGACAAACCCTAAAAAACAGTCTATACTCAACCCATAAGTTTCGATAATCCGTCAATTTAGCGAGGAATAACGCTATGAATAAATTATCAGTCATCACTGATGAAGTAACCAATCATGCCGCTCTTTTTAAAGAGGCCCGAAAACGATGGCGACAAACACTGGCCCAAGGAACAGTGTTATCAGCAATCACACTATTGCCCTTGATCGGCCACGCGGCAACCATTCAAGGCACCACTTTCATGGACAATAATAATAATGGTGTCTTGGATGCGGGCGAACTGCCGCGAGCTAATACCACTATGTTTATCAGGGACAATACGCTCGCTGATGCCGGTCAAGGGGGCTTTTTTAGCACAACCAGTGATGCGAATGGCCAATACAGCTCCATCTCTCATAACACGGGCCCTTTTACCATTTGGAGTGATATCCCTTCTGGATGGGAACAAACTACGCCGGTGAGAGGGGAAGGTTTTGTGATGTATGACACCAACATAACCAGTAGTAGCCAAACCCTAACCGTCAATTTTGGTTTCTTCGATCCCAGTCAACAGGTGTCTAAAACACCCACTTATCTGCTCACGGCTACCAAAACCGGTACGGGCACAGGCAGTATCACTGGGCAAGGCCTTGATTGTGGTAGTGATTGCACTGAAGAATTTCAGGCTGACACGACAGTCACGTTAACCGCCAATCCCGATACCCTTTCAACCTTTGCGGGTTGGAGTGGGGGGTGTTCTGGTAGTACCTCACCATGCACTGTCACGATGACTCAAGCGCAAACGGTGACGGCCAAGTTCAACCTCAAACAGTTTACCTTGTTAGTTAACACTGATGGCGAGGGTAATGTGACTGGGCAAGGCATTGATTGCGGTAATGACTGCACGCAAGACTATGATATTAATCAGGTTGTCACTTTAACCGCTAAACCCGATACGGGTGCGACTTTTAGCAGTTGGAGGGGGGCCTGTGCGACTACTGTGGTGAAAACCACAACTTGTCAAGTGACAATGAATCAGGCCCAAAACGTGACGGCTATTTTTAAATCAGTACCGCCCAAGACTTTGAGAGTCCAATTGCAAGGTAATGGTACGATTACCAGTTCCCCAAGTGGTATTAACTGTGGCAGTGACTGTGATGAGCAGTATACGCCCAATACGTCGATTACCTTAACCGCGACACCTGATCAAGACTATGTGTTTGCCAGTTGGAGTGGGGCTTGTCAAGGCAACACGGCGAGTTGTACAGTGAACATGAGTGCCGATCAAAGTGTCACGGCTACCTTTGATTATTCGCCGCCCCCTCAGTATGCGCTTAATATCAGCAAAACGGGTACGGGTAATGGTAGCGTCACGGGCACGGGAATTGATTGTGGTACGGATTGCACTGAGAATTATGTTGAAAAGACGGCCGTCACACTGACGGCAAAACCGGCCGCCGATTCTAGCTTTGTGGGTTGGAGTGGTGCTTGTTCAGGTACGGGCAGCTGTCAAGTCACCCTGACGCAAGCGCAAAAGGTGACGGCCACGTTTAATCTGAATGAGATAACGCTTGTTCAATATCCCCTGACTGTCAGTAAAACGGGTACGGGCAGTGGTAGTGTTACCGGTAGCGGGATTGATTG
>Ga0233403_10001618_pt1 | contig 10366 bp, 9 predicted proteins | sample Na_oxic_1_MG_FD_179866 | JGI IMG/M metagenome (GOLD analysis project Ga0233403, IMG submission 179866) | Seawater microbial communities from Saanich Inlet, British Columbia, Canada - Na_oxic_1_MG | ecosystem: Environmental > Aquatic > Marine > Inlet | place: Canada: British Columbia | collected...
CACATACTTTGACAAGGCGATTTGCATTCTTGGCAATGGCATTAAGGCGATATAATTCATCCAGAGATTCAACATTGATGATATGCACCGCATTTTCAATAGCATATTGTATGTCTTCGTCTGTTTTTCCGGGCCCGTTATAAACGATTTCATTTCCCTTAAATCCCGTTTTTAAAGCAATATATAGCTCCCCTGATGAAGCAATTTCTGCTCCAGCACCCAATGTTTTAAGAAATGAGCAGACCCTTGGGTTCGGATTCGCTTTAATGGCATAAAAAATTTTGACTGCTTTAGGTATTGCACGTTTTAATGCGTCATACTGTTTTCTTATTATTTCAAGATCATAAACATATAGAGGGGTTCCATAAGTTTTAACCAATGTTAAAGCATCAACATTGCCTACTGTCAAGATACCATTTTTTAAAGGTTTCATGCGGTTAGCTTATGATATTAAGAATGGGTAGTTGTCTGAATCAGAATTGATAGAATTCAACTTTATATTAAATGTGTCTTAATCTTGTCAATCCTTTTCAAAAGTAGTGGTGCAATTTCGTTTTGGCTCCTAAAAATATTGATAGCACAGAACAGGACTACCCAAAAATTGTCTATTGGCGAAGATATGATTCTGATTCAGACATATATTATATTCAAAGCCGTTATTGTTTAATACACGCTAAGAACTGATTAACTTCTTCCCATGTATTTGCTATAACAATCGCACTGAATTTTCCCCATTGCAGAAAACCCGTATTATAGGGAAAAATACCTCGCCCCGTCTGCTTGTCAAAAATATTCTCTTTTCCAAGAAGATCAATTAATTCGACAAAATTTGCTTTTTTATCTATGCTGATATGGCTCAGGATTTTAAAATGTTTTTTTGCGTATGAATCTGGAAAGAGTTTGCGTATTACCTTTAATCCAAAAGTAGAGGAGTTAGCCCGCCCATTGATATCAACCGCAAATATTTTTTCTTCAATGGTTTCTATAAAATCAATACCAAGCAATCCTCTATATCCTTCAAGCTGTAACTTTTCACAAATACGAAATGAATCCTGCCTTATTTTATCAAGTTGTTTCGTTGATAATGGATATTGGTTCCCATGATATGTCAGTTTATCATCCAATATCTGATCAGTAATCCCTAATGTTTCTATCGCATCGGGATAAATTTGAAATTGGATATTTGGCGAACACACCACATCGTACATTTTTTCCACTAGAAATTGTTCATCAAGAGGAATTTGGCTGATATCAAATTTAAAGGTGTTGAAAGTTTTTTCATTTGTTATAGCCCAAATTGCCAAGCCCCCATAACTATGATTGCCAATAACAATAATTTTGTCATACTGATTTATGAACTTTTTTGCCGTATTGATAACTGTCACTGTATTTGCTATTTCATATTCTGGTATGGGAAGTGCTAACGCTTGTAGAAGGGTAGGTATATAAATCTTGCTATTGACTTTTGCTGTCAAATCGGAGGGAGAGCCATTGACAGTCGCGCCAATGACTTTAGCAATTTTTTCCTCAGTTTCCGTGCTGATATAAGGGTGAAGAACGATTTGTGTGCCTAGCGTTTTTAGCAACTTTAAGAGTTGTTCATCCCCAAGTACATTTTCTGATAGCGACAGCCCTTGGTTTGTCGGTATCAATATTTTTCGCGTACCAATATCCATGTCTGTTAGATAATCCAGATAATCCTTATCAGGATAATGGTTCAAAATAATGTAATCCTTGCTTTCAGCAAGCAAAAGTGCCCTTTCAGCAGATTGGTTCAATTGCAATTGAAATAGGGCAACATCATCAACGCGGTTTTTAGCCGTTAATTTTAATGCACTTGGCGCAAGGGAGTGCAAAAAAATATTAATATTTGTTTGGTTCACTATAGTAATGTTGAAGGGTTCTTTTTTGCTTTTCAAGTTTTCTGAGCATTATATTATACCATTGATAAAAAGTCATTTTTCAGGAGATAATATTGTTTGAATCAGGATTTGATCTCGCGTAACTCGGAACGAAGTTTCAGGATTTTCGGATTGTCAGGATTTTTAAAATGGGAAAATTATTGTGCTAATCTTTTAATCCTGTGAATCCTGATAATCCTGTGAAACGAAGTAAGCGAAGCTAATCCTGATCCAGACATTTTATTAAGAGCACGATTTTTGGTTTTTTTTTGCATTATTTTGACAGCCCGCTTGTCCACCTGCTAAACTAAAGTTGGTATTTTGAAGCTTTTTTCGACCCAAAAGCTAATTCGTGAAATTCGCCAAAATCGTTTTATATCCCCCCCGGAGAAAAGCTAACTAAATAATTGTTTTTTCTCATGTTATTTTCTTTAGCATTTTAAAGCCACTTTTTTTAAAGATTAAAAAAAGTGGCTTTTTTTACAAACTTTTCTTATTTTTTAAAGCCGAATGATGAAAAATTGAAAAAAACGATATTTATTAACAATTATCTCCTATCAATTTTGGGAAAAATAAGTGGTATAACACCTCGGAAAGAAGTTAATTAACTTATTGATTATTAAGGATGTTTTAAAATAGCTATTTTGAAATTTTTGACATAAAATGAAAGCTTTATATTTACAATTTTTACCACAAGACATATTGATTTATTCATCCTTAAATATCCTTTTTTTCTGGTTCCCATGCGTCAGTGAGGGCAACCATAAAGGATTGCCCCTACATGACATGGCATGACGGTTCGTAGGGGCAATCCCTTGTGGTTGCCCTTATCATTAATTTCGACTAATTAACGCCTGTTGAAATTGCGGATACCAAACTCGTAATTCGTCAGGCGTTTTAGATAAAACTTCTTCATAATGTCGTAGCGCAAATATGATGCCCCGTGTTGAAGGAAGGCTCCAACGACGATCCAATATATCCTTCATGGTTTGCGTGAATAATCGCTGCCACAGCAATTTCCGAAAAAGTCTTCTAAATCGCGCAAGATCAGGGCTATGGAACCGGTGCAAAACCGCCTGATTAAGCCCCCATAAAGCCGTTGTCGTCAATCGTGTCAAACGCCCTTGTGCCGCTTCTAAATGACAAATACGCGCCTTCAACGCATGTAAAAGCATTCCCAAGCGCGACGCACGATAACATACATCATTATCTTCATTAACAGCATAACGTTCTAGCGTTTCTTCAAAACGGATTCGCGCCAAAATTTCCCGACGATAACTCATACGCGCTCCATGTATCATTGGCACGGGATGGGCTGCCATTGCCTGAAGCCTTTTTGGTAACGTATACTTTGGAAAAGTAAAATCATAAGGAATAAAAATATCATCATCTTTAATTAATCGTTTTGCAAAGGCGCGCAATTTGGCTTGAATGATTTTTAATTGATGCCGTAAATAAGAAGGAGATTTAGTTTCATTATTTTGGGCATTTTCTTGAATGGCAGGCGAACCGGGCGGCAGGAATTCTAACTTAGGCATAATGCCAGCAACTTCATGCGCCGTATCTTGGGCATAAATGCCTATCACTTCTTCGGCGCAATCAGGATACATAAAAGAATCATCATCAATCAAAAACACAATTTCAGCGGTAGCCAGTTCAATCCCTTGATTACGTTGAGCTGCCGAAGAGGCGCGTTTAGCTTGCACATATTGCCAATCAATCGCCGGATATTTTGCCACGATTTCGCGCATAATGTGTGCCTGTGTTTTTTCCCAATCGGGGCTGGCATCAACAACAATGATTTCTTTTGGCGGATATGTTTGTTGAGCGGCAAAAAGTAAACATTGCTGTAATACCGCTTCACGTTTATAAGTGGGAATGACTAAAGCCCAATTCAGTGTCGTTTGAGACATTTTTTTTGTTCGTTTTTTCGTTTAAAAATAGATCGATTCATATTATTAACGCGAGGCTCAACTTTTTTTAACTCATTGAAATTTAAAATTTTAATGATGATGAATTTTGCTATCGTTCTACCCATCCTACTTTTCAATCTCTACTTCTAAATTAAAGTTGAGCATCGCGTATTATAATTATAATAAAATCAATAAGTTATAATTATATGCGATATTTTGAAAAAGCAAATGAAAGTGACGATTCAGCAAAGCAGAAAATAAGAATGACAATGAGTATATATTTTGGTGCATTTTTGTTTTCCGCTATTCCTCTATAAATGAGCACAGCGAATTGTGAAATCAACGAATTTTTTTGGAAGGAGGTTTGATGCAAGATATTGGGAGTTGAATGTACTGTGGAGATTTTTCGTAACAAACTTTGGGAAGGAATGAAAGATTATTCGACGCAGAGCGTCGAGGAAGGCATTCCCAAATGGAATTTGGGAACGAGAGAAAAAAACACGCGCTTTCAAAGATTATCAAGGCTGTCGTCAGCCAAGTAGGGTGTGCATACAGAAACCAATTGATTTGATAGCGCTTATGATCGTTTGCTCACCATCCATTTTATTTTTTAATTGAGTCAAGCAATTGAATCAAGCACGGAATGCGGTGGGCAAACGATTGATCGTATTAATTTCGCTTAGTGGTTATGTTTGCCCAGCCTACCTGGCTAAGCCAATACAGATTTTTAAAATCGGTGATTTGCGCAAAATATTTATGTAAGTTATTGATTTATTTTAAATTATATAGCCAAGTAGGGTGGGTAAGCGGGCGGCACAATCTTTGATTTGAGCGACTTTCTATTTGCCCGCTTGCCCACCATTTTTTTGCTGGTTCCAAAATATCTTCCTATTCAAAGGTGGGCAAGCGGGCGGATAGATAGTGGATCAAGCCAAAGATTGTCACGCCCGCTTACCCACCCTACTTGGCTAAGGCGGGCAGGTTATTTTTTACAAGCCCATTATTATAATAATAACACGATTGTCTATTTTTTGCAAATTTACACGCGATGCTCAATTTTTTATAATCTATTGATTTTTTAACATTTTTCTATTTAAACCTCGTGAATTAAAAAAATGTGTTTCTTTAATAATCAAACAGTTATAAAAAAATTGGGCATGACGAAATTTAAAATTTTGCCCCTTCAAATAAAAAAGGGGTTAAACGGGTTAAAAATATTTAATTTCTTTAATTATCAATTATTTACAATACTATAGCATGTGATTGCTTGTAGGTCAAATTTGACCAAATTTGATCGATATGTTATTATGGATTTCATTTTTTGATGGCGTTATAGAATTAGCAATTCTATAATTCTACTTTGTCACGTTATCAATAAGTAATTGGTTTTATTAGATTTATAAATTTTTAGAATTAAAAAAACAATAAAAATCAATGAGTTATGCTGAATCTGACAAAGTAGAAATAATTAAACTGAAATAATAGCTTCGCCAATTTGAAAATTGAGACAATTTTTGAAAAAACTTTGATTTCCAACTTTAATTGAAAATTGATATTTTATATTTTCGATGATTTTTTGATTTTGACGATTTGGCGAAGGTATTATTAAAAATTGCTCGTCTTAATTTTGGGAGCAAGCGTAGGGTGCGCCCACGCACCATCGCTTGCTCAATATAAAACCATTAATGGTGCGTGTTATCGGGTGCGTGGAACGTACCTTACATTGGTTGTCTGAGTGATCGGTGATAAAGCCTTGAATTATAGCATATTTTTGCTTAAGTTAATGACATTGGGGTAGCGTAACGAAACCACCTTTTTATTATATGGTGGGTTTCCGCAAGGTTTGTGTTAGGTATCCGTTATGATGCATTTGATGAGTAAAAAATTTATTATTATCAGTATTTTACCTATTTTATTAGCTTCAGGATGTGCTTTAAAGCCAACTGACATAAAAAATACTCAAGAAGTCCGATTTTTAGATGCACAGTTGGATTTTTTTTACGAAGATTTAAAAAAATATAACATTGGTTGCGTTATTCATTCAGTTTCAAGTCCAAGTAAATCTATACCTAGTGGCATGATTCGCAGTGTTGCAGAGACTTTGAAGAATGATAATTACATGTATTTACTTATCTCATCCTCTGATGCTAATTCAGAAGATTTATTGTATAGTTTGTATTATCAATATACTCAATTTGGACATATGAACACTTTAAAAACCGATGCAACCCGCGTAAAAAACGATTTATTGCCACCTTATAAAAACATATGTGGTCAGAACGGTATGTTGTATATGACAAATTCTAAAATTGAGCATATCTCACAATATAAACATAAGGATGAAGGCATTACAGCCATTTTATACATTACAAAATATGCATTTCCTAAACGTCAGCCCTATTTCACTCCTAAAAATAGACGAACTCCACCACCAGGTCGCGCATCATCTTATCTTAAGGAAAACATGAAATGAGAGGTATATTTATGAAAGTAAAAGCCTTGTTTTTAGGTTGTTTGATACTTGTATCAAGTAATTTTATTCTAACTGTGCAAGCAGGTGAGTATGATGAATTTGAACAAGTTGATATTCAGTTTTCTAATATTGATAAGGAAGCTGAATATTGGGTCACTCGTTCAGAACTTTTAATTCGCCGTATAGATGCCTTGATTGCTAAGTACCATCAAGAAAAAAATCGGGACTTAGATAATGAGGCACTTCAACATGAATTGGCAGTACTTGATTCTGTAATAGCCAGAGAAAAACAACTAATTGAAATGGTTGAAAATCATGAATGCAATTTGACTAATGAATGTTTTTCACTGGCCAAGCATCAGGAAAGACTGAATTATCTTCTTGAGAGTCGTGGTGAATTATTAGGTCAAATCACTCCTGCTAATGAGGATCAAAAATGAAAACACAGTCCTTCTTTTTATCTCTTTTTTTATCAATAGCAATTTTTCTAGGTCCTCATGTCAGTATTGCTGGGTACGAAGAGTACGAAGAACAAGAAATATTACCACCAGATCAGTTACCAAGTCTTGAAAATGCAAGTAAGCGAAAAATTATTGATAGCTTGAAACAATATGTAAAGACTGGAGAGAAACTCGCTGATCAGTTTGAATCACTGCTTAACAGCTATACTAAAACTATTAATACCTATGTTAGGTATAAAGGTGAGTGTGATGGGGTGAAATATTTTAATACTCCTCTGTTCAGTGCTGCCCAAGAAAAGTACAGTATATGCAGCCCTGCTAATTTGATGATCCATAGACAACGATTAGAGAAACAAGCGCGTAGACTTGATGGACTTGAGGCTGACTTGCTGATTATCAAAGAGAAAATGCAAGCTGCTAATCAAGCAATTGTCGGTATTACTAAAAATGAGCAAATCAAGGAAATGCTGGATATTATTGATGAGGATATAGTAAAAGCAGGAGGATATGAGAGAGAACTAGACAGAATAGAAAGAATGTCTCATGGAACGCCATAGATTGGTATATTTAGACCTGACAGCTTTTAAAAACTTGTTAGGTCGTCTATAAACTGGCAGTTCTTTGGATGCAGTCTTATATTTTGCTGAATTAATTTTAATAACTTAAGGACTCAGGATTTAATAATTTCCAAAACTTTTAAGTCAAACCTGACAGGTTTTCAAAACCTGGAAGAAAAGTTTCGGGTTTTATTTAATCCTCATTCCTAAGTACTGAAGCACAAGTTTTCGCATATTTTAAAGCAAGCTGCTAATTGGTAATATATATCAAGTTTACTATAAATTTTTAGATAACTTGCACTTCAGTACTTATAACTGAATTAACTTATACCTTTAACTCAACTTATTCACTATGAAAATTTTTTATTTATCCATTTTTTTGTGGTTATTTTCTTATAATGCGTATGCTATTTTAGATATAGAATGGAATAGTTTCGTACAAAATACGGTTCAATTAGACTCTCTTATTTACGATGAGATGATTGGAAATAGTGGGAATTTATCCTCTAATTACAAAGAATGGGAATATGAGATACTTACAGATTTTATAAATGCTGTAGATCAGAGTAGAGACCCTCATGCTAATCGTATGCTCAAAGCTGCCAACATAAATGAAGCTGAGAGCTTGTTGTCTCAAAAACAATGGTTATTCAATGCAAGTCAAAAATTTGAACGTTATTTTTCACAGAACCCTAGCTATATTGACAAAAAAACGGCATTGGAATTGAAGAGGTATATTAGTTTTTTAAAACTGCTTTCTTCACAAAGACAATTTAATGCTGGTTCTTTTCAAGGAATTAAGAATTTTTTGATAAACAAAATCAAAAAGACCTCTATTTTTAGTGGAAGGAAAGGAATCTATTTTTTAGATGTCGTTCCAGCAACTTTGCCTACTAAACCAAAAGTCTTAAGATTTAATTCGAGGAATTTTGATATTTCGGTCATTAAAAATCCTCGATATAGAAAATCGCAACAGCCACAACAATCTATATCTCAAAATCCAAGACAGGAAGAATTGTCAACAACACATTTTTCTGACTCGCAGCAATACCCAGCAGAACAAGGTGATGGAGCGGCTACTTATATATCTCCTGTAAATGAAAAAGTAGCGGTTGAAATATTCTTAGATGGTAGTCGCAAAAATTTTTCATTTGAACTTAGATCTGATTTCTTTGACAAATACCGCGACACCTTACAAAGCCTTTGCAAAAAATCTACTATAAAAGAAATTAGTGTTTTTACTAATTCTGGTAATATTCAGAATACTTCTGCTGAATGTGTTAACGTTGAAATGTTTTCATCTGGGGATAAAGACTATACAGTAAACATATTTCGCCTAAAATCGACCATTACAGGTTCTCACTCCAAAGGCCAAGAAGGTTCTTGGGTATTCTTAGAACAACATGATAATAAAAATGCTAACGGTTTAATGTCTACTCTAAAAAAGCTAAATGAGCAATACCAATGAAAAACAGCGTACTTTTACTCTTATTTTTGTTACCCATAACATCATTTGCTTACGATACTGCCAAATATTCCCCAGCATTGTACAAACATGTTCCCAAGGCAAATGACACAATCAGCCAATTCTTAAGTTGTCATTCAACTTGGTTAGGTAGAAATATAGATAAAGGTTTGTACAATACGGAGCGTTTTTTCTTTAACTCAAAAACGGATAACCTAGCTATCATCCTCAGTGACTGGTTTGAATATTTTGACAAACGAGATTATGGAATTGCCTTTAAAGATTTAATTCAAGGTAAAAAAGTGAATAATATCACAAGATATTATGACGAGATAATGGAGGGCATTAAAGCGGCTGAAAGTATCACTAAACTACTTTTTGTTGAAAAAAAGAAAAAAACTAATTATCAAAGTTGTTCTGTATCTTTTTCAGATATTAACAGATTGATTAGCGGACAATATGATATTGCTTTAAGCTGGTCTGATCTTGTGTTTGTATATATTGATATAGGTAATAGTTATCGCAAGTATCTTGAAAAAGAAAATGAATTATTAGATAAATATCAACAATATCAAATTACTAGAAAAAAAATACAGGATATTGAGAATGCTCAGTACTAAATTGCTGAAAGTCTTTTTCATCTTGTTAAGGTTTATTTTAGTATTTTTAGTCTCTGTATTTATTTATACCCATTTATTTTCTATTTTTTCCATAGATGAGAAATCAGAAAAGCATTCCCTGTACTGTGATAAAGATGCTATTTATGCAATGCTTGATAACGATGGACTTTGCATTAAGAATCCATATTTGGTTATGCTCGGACGACCACCTCTTGCAAAAGAAGTGAGTCCTTTAAAAACAACAAGTCAAGCCATTTTACCTAAAAAAATCTGTGCTTGTCTAAAAAAGAAAACGAGGCTTTTTTCACAAAAGAAAGGCGAACCAGAATTTTTAAATGTAATCCAAATAGATAATAAGCAATATTCATTATCTAATTGGGTATGTCTACCATCATCGACTATTTGTTAAAAAGGTGATTTGCAATGAAATTTGATGACTCAGAAATAAAGGAAGAAAGAAGACTGTTTACAAAAGCACTTTTATTATCACCTTTTCTTTGCTTATATACGTACTCGGCGGATGCTTTTTGGCCTCTATTTTTTAGATTTTTATTTAGTTCGGCTGTGCGTCAATTACCTCGAACTATTGTAAGAAGTTCAGCTAGAAATATAGTAAGGTCTACAGTGAGAAGTGTAGGCTATTCCAAAAGGAAACAGAATAAAACATCTGAATTTGTGAGCAAAGCTTACGATGTGTACTCTACGGCTAACGATATTAAAGATATACTTGACATATTAGATGAATCAACATCTGTTTGGAATAACGGCTCAAGTAATACGTCTTCTGTGGTGATTGCAAATACCAGCAATACCTCAAAAACAACTGAGCCATTTTCGCTTAAATTTTCTGATCCTATTAATCGTGATGAAGTTTATACTGACTACGCTTCTACACAAATTCATCCTAATCAAGCTGTGGTGATTGAAACAGAATATCCAAATAATAATTTTTCTGCGGGTGTTAAAGAAGTTCGGT
>Ga0233403_10001619_pt1 | contig 10363 bp, 6 predicted proteins | sample Na_oxic_1_MG_FD_179866 | JGI IMG/M metagenome (GOLD analysis project Ga0233403, IMG submission 179866) | Seawater microbial communities from Saanich Inlet, British Columbia, Canada - Na_oxic_1_MG | ecosystem: Environmental > Aquatic > Marine > Inlet | place: Canada: British Columbia | collected...
CTGCGGTACTTCCTCAAGTGTTTCTACAAAGACGGCGCCTCGTTTTTTTAAATTTTCTACGACATAACGATTGTGAACAATTTCATGCAAGACATAAATGGGGGCAGTATAAATTTCAAGCGCACGTTCAACAATATTTATGGCACGAACCACCCCTGCACAAAAACCACGAGGTTGAGCTAATATGACATTCATAATTGAAAATGATAAAATAATTATATAATTGTGAATTGTGAATTGTGAATTGTGAATTGTGAATTGAAATACAGAAAAACATTAATCATAATTTAAGATTGATGTATTTAATCTTTTGCTAACGCTTCTGCTTCTGTCTGAATCAGAATTTGCAAAATGATAGAATTAACAGAATAATATAGAGGCTTCTCCTAAAATTCTTAAAATTCTTAAATTCTGAAACGAAGTAACGGAGCTTCGCTGCGATCAAATTCTGATTCAGACAATTTAGGGTAAGCTTTTAGTCAATAAACGTTATTGGAAATAAGGAAAAAAATATTAAAATGGTTGTTTTTAAAAGAAATATTCATAAAAATTCCATTTTTGTTAAATCATTGTTTTTGTTAATATATAATATATTAAGTGGCTTATTTCCAAAAAATTCCATTTTAGTTAAATCATTGTTTTTGTTAATATTAATATATTAAGTGGCTTATTTCCAATAATAGTCTTTTGTCAATTTTATTTTGTCTGGTGTCGTTATCAGCTTCAGCTTTTTCAGCCCACGCACAAAGCTAAAGCTTTGTACTCCAACAACCCAAAAGTCTGAGCAGTTATAGTTATATCTTTTGGCGTTCAAAGTTTCGCTTTTAACTTCTTGATATTAATATATAACCCATTGAATATTAATTTTTGTTGTTGTTGGATAATTCTATCTGACTTAAATAAGGAACCATTATGCATAAATTTAGATTTCATCCCTTATTGTTAGTTTTCCTATTTTCGTTATTGATGGGACAGTTTTCTTGTGCCGAATTATCGACTAAGAGTGTGGGAATGAAATTAGCAGGCCAAGTCTTACCAAGTCTTGCGCCTATGTTGGAAAAAGCAACACCTACTGTGGTGAATATTTCATCAAGTACCACAACTCGTTCTGTTGACAATCCTTTGTTTAATGACCCATTTTTCCGTCGTTTTTTTAATGTGCCCGAACAGAAACAGGAAAAACAAACCCAAAGTCGTGGTTCAGGTGTTATCATTGATGCCCGTAAGGGCTATGTGGTGACGAATCATCATGTCATTGAAAAAGCAGATAAAATATCAGTCACTCTGCTTGATGGTCGTCAATTAAATGCCAAGTTAATAGGGACCGATACGGAAACAGATATCGCGCTTTTAAAAATCCCGACAGATAACTTAACGGCCTTGCCATCGGCGAACTCGGAACGTTTGCGGGTGGGTGATTTTGTTGTGGCAATTGGCAATCCATTTGGTTTAGGACAAACTGTCACTTCGGGTATTGTTAGTGCTTTAGGGCGTAGCGGCTTAGGTATTGAAGGTTATGAAGATTTTATTCAAACCGATGCCTCAATTAATCCGGGCAACTCAGGCGGCGCATTGGTTAATTTACGGGGCGAATTAATTGGCATTAATACGGCTATTATAGCCCCCGGCGGTGGAAATGTTGGGATAGGTTTTGCTATTCCTAGTAATATGATGAACCAAGTGGTAGGGCATTTAGTTGAATATGGTGAAGTACGACGAGGTACAATTGGCATACGGATACAGGATTTAACCCCTGAGTTAGCCAATGCCTTTGGATTAAAGGGCAAGAAGGGGGCGTTGATTGCTAGTGTAGAACAGGGAACACCTGCCGAAAGGGCTGGTTTACGCGCCAGCGATCTGATCACTGCCATCAATAATAAACCCGTTTATTCAGCGAGCGATGTTCGCAATAGTGTTGGTTTATTACGCATTGGTGAAAGGATCAAAGTCACTATCATACGCAAGGGACGTACTCGTCATTTGTATGCGACAATTGCTGGCACTCACCGGCTTGAAGGTGGCAAGATTAGTTTATACTTAAAGGGTGCTGTGTTAAAAGATACAGCTGATGGTATACAGGTGTATAAAGTCATTCAAAACAGCAATGCGTGGAAAGTCGGTTTGCGTTGGGGGGACGTTATTATTGGATTTAATCGCAGGAAAATCAATAATTTAGAAGATTTTACCCAACGTTTTAGTCGGTATACAGCTCGTAGTATTCAAGTTCGCCGCGATGGTGAAATATTATCCATTTCGCTGAATTAATGGTCGTGCCATAAATGCCGTGATGGAGTCCAAAGCTTCAGCTTTGGCAGCCCCAAAGCTAAAGCTTTGGACTCCAAAATCACTTATTTAGGACTACCCTTTAGCTTTTAGCCAATAGCTTTAGCTATTGGCTAACTCACTACGATCTTCCCACGACATTCGTCCCCTCATAATTTTTCCAGCAATAGCCGAATCGTCGCCTTATCCGCCTCATTGGTCATTTCCTTAAGACTTTTTGTCAGCGTTTCAATTTGAGCCTGTTTTGGTGTCATTGGAACCGTCGAATCTGTTTGTGTCTTAGCTTTCGGCGTAATGATTTCAATTATTCTATCCAAGCTTCGGTAGAAAAATTCAACGCTGTAGCCTGCTAAAAATCCTATAGCGACTTTGGAAACCCCCATCTCAGCGGATGCACTGTCAAAAAATTGACCAAACAAATTAACAATTAACGCACCAGTCAAAGCACCCATAAAGAGACGCAACCAGTTAGTCGATAACTTCTTGGGATGAAGTGTTCGATTGATATAAAGTTTAGTCAAACCTTTATACAAATAAATCAATGCACCAAGCGCACCATACAAAAATGGATCGACAAAGGCGAGGGGATCTTCTGGCCCTCCTATTAATTTTCTCAAGGAGATCAAACCCACTAATAACATAGCTATCCAAAAAAGTTGCCGAAAAAAATTACGACCAACGCTGCTAGAACCAAAAAATACATTTCCCCACCAAGACCTCTGTACAGCATACTCCTCAGAAGTCGTGCGTAAAGTTAATACTGTCACGGGACTGACCAATTCTGCCAAGATGGCATAAAGTTCTTCTAGCCTCGCTTCAGTATCGCAAAGTGCTTCTTGTGTCAACATATTAGGAGGGCTATAAAAAAGCACCTTTTTTAGTTTTTTTACTTCTATTGCCAAATTTGGCGGATCGAGCTTGCCACTTTCAGCAGCAAATTCCAGTAATTCTTCAAGTTCTTGATAACGCGCCCGATAGTGCTTAACTTGCGTTTCTTCTAATAATGTTGTTGTATTGAGCATATCATCAGTCGGTTCGTCCATTTCGACTATTTCATTGGATTCCATGGACGGTTCGCCTACAGTCAATGCTTGATCTGTTTCTGGAGAAGGGGTCATTCCATTGTCCGCGCCGACATTTTTTTCATCGACAGGGGTTATTTTTTCATCTTCCCTAACAGATGATTGATCGGTTTGGTTTTCAGTTTGCTTTATTGAAGACATAGCTTTATTTACCTGTAAAACCTCTTGATAAGAAAAATAACACAAAGGTAAGGAATTAACGCCTTTTGACGTTTAATCCAAATTAATGTAATGATTTTATTTTATTTTAGTTTTAACAAATATTTCAATAAACAGCCCTTATCATTTTGGGTCGTCCTAAATAAGTAGTCATTTTGGAGTCCAAAGCTTTAGCTTTGGGTGAGTGCTATCAAGCTTCCTTCACAACAGCTAATGACGACATAACGAAATTTATAGCACTATCTTATTTTGAACGATACTGCCATCAAATAGGACGGGGTTCCATATAAATTAATTGTAAATCAATTACTTATAAATTAATAACCTAACGAACATTTAAAAATATTAAAAATATATAGGGTGGTTGCAAAATAACTTAAATAGTTGAAATTTAAATAATTTTTATAATATTCTTTTTTGGAGCGAAGTGCTTGATTCATCAAAAAAAAGCCTTATCCCTAATGGCACTTACTTAAGACATTTTATTGTCTGAATCAGAATTTCCAGAATTTAAGAATTTTCAGAATGATGAGCCTCTTGCAAAACTCACTTTTAAAGCGGATTTGAAGGCAAACGAAATAATGTAAGCTTATGTTTTTATTAACTTTAATTTTTTCACTCATCTAAAAAAATGGCTTTTTTCAGAGTTTTGCAAGAACCTCTGATTATTAAAATTATGAATGGGGGCTACTATTCTGTTAATTCTAAAATTCTGTTAATTCTGATTCAGACAATAAAAATGAGGGATATTAGCTTAAGTAAGTGCCATTAGCCTTATCCCTTTTCTTATAGACGTTCAGAAAAATAGAGTTTAGCAACTTCGTGCCCGAAAGCTCAACCTTCAAGGTTTTGGCAACACAAACTAGCTGAACGCTCAACCTTCAAGGTTTTGTCGTTACATTATTTATCTGAACGTCTATATTTTACAATTTTTATCGTGCTAAAAAAGGGGGTGATTTTTTCAAAAAAACCTGTCAGGTTTATATCACTACTCTTAAATTTTTGTTTTAATTAACTTAAAGTATTTCCAATTAGGGAATTAATAAGCTTTTTCAAGTAAAAGCATTAGTTTATACTCTACAACTTGTTATAATAAAAACTCATTTAATTTTGTCACTCTATCATGACTCAAATTCGTCAACACAGATCCTTACAGCGCCGCCGCCCGCGTCGGCCTCGTTCCCTAAAACGTCCCATGCCCCGCCGCCCAGGTTTTCATTTTAGATGGCGTTGGGTAGCACTTATTCTTATACTGGGTTTCTTAGCCTATTATACCATCTCATTAGATATCAAAGTTCGTGACCAGTTTGAAGGTAAACGCTGGGCATTACCAGCGCGTGTTTATGCACGTCCCCTAGAACTTTATACAGGGATGCGCATAGCTCCTCAAACTTTGGAGCAAGAACTTAAAGCACTTGGTTATCGTAAAGCCAGTTCCCCTAATGAGGCTGCGCAATATCGGCGTAAGAGGAATAATATTTTAATCACGACTCGTGCTTTTAAATTTTGGGACTCTACTGAACCGTCACGTCGGGTGCAAGTGCGTTTTGTTGGTAATCAAATAAAGTCTATCACCGAATTACAACCTAATCGCCGCTTGACTTTACTGCGTTTAGCACCCAGATTAATAGGCAAAATCTATCCTTCTCATCATGAAGACCGTATTTTAGTACGCTTACCCGATGTGCCGCAAACGCTGATTGATGCCCTCATTGCAATGGAAGATCGTGTTTTTTATGATCATTGGGGTATCAGTCCACGCGGTTTGGCACGCGCTTTTTTGGCGAATATCAGAGCAGGAAAAAATGTACAGGGTGGTAGTACCATTACACAACAACTGGTTAAAAACTTTTATCTGAGTCCAGAGCGCACATTCAAGCGTAAAATCAACGAAGCGATCATGGCTTTGTTATTGGAATGGCATTATACTAAAGACCAAATCCTTGAGGCTTATTTTAATGAAGTCTTTTTGGGTCAAGATGGTAATCGTGCCATTCATGGTATGGGTATGGCCGCATACTTTTATTTTGGTCGTCCTTTGGACGAACTTAAGTTACCGCAATTGGCATTGCTAATTAGTCTAATACGTGGCGCTTCCATTTATAACCCGAGAAAACATCCTAAACGCGCCATTGAACGTCGTAATTTGACGCTTGATGTCATGGCAGCGCAAAAGAAAATAACCGTGAGTGAGGCAAAACAGGCGAAGGCAACATCTTTAGACATTACTAAAAAAGCGACGGAGAGTCAATTCCCATATCCTGCTTTTATAGGAACAGTACGCCACCAATTGCATCAGGATTATAAAGAAGAAGACTTGCGTTCAGAGGGGCTACAAATCTTTACAACCCTTGATCCCTCTATTCAAAAAAAGGGAGAACAAGTGATGATCAAGGGATTAAAGAAACTAGAAAGACAGCGTCGCAAAACACGCAACTTACAAGGTGCGATGGTAGTGACAAACAGCGTCAATGGCGAAATATTAGCTTTGATCAATGGTAAAAATCCTCACTATGCGGGTTTTAATCGTCCGCTCAATGCAGTGCGCCAAATTGGTTCTTTGGTCAAGGCGGCAGTGTATTTAGCGGCTTTAGAAAAAAGCCGTACTTATGATTTAACAACCCTACTTGATGATACTCCTTATCTGTGGAAAGACGAGAAAACGGGCGAAGTGTGGAGACCCAAGAATTATGATCATCGCTTACATGGTCGCGTTCCCTTGATCCGTGCCTTGGTTGATTCTTATAATTTGGCAACCGTACATTTAGGGATGGAACTTGGCTTGAATCATATTCAGAAAGCCCTAAGACGTTTGGGTGTTGAACGTGAGTTTAGGATGTATCCTTCGGTGCTGCTTGGTAGCCTTGCTTTGAGTCCACTAGAAGTCGCTCAGATGTATCAAACCATTGCTGGTGGTGGTTTCCGTACTCCTGTACGAACAATTCGGGCGGTTTTAAATCATGAAGGTAAACCTTTAAAACGCTATGCTGTGTCAGTACCTAAAGCTTTTGACGCAGCACCTGTCTTTTTACTCAATTATGCTTTACAAAAAGTGGTACGGAAAGGTACAGGACGCAAAGTGGGTAAAACATTACCCTCAAGCATGATTTTGGCTGGAAAAACAGGTACCAGTAATGATTTACGGGATAGTTGGTTTGCTGGTTATGGCAGTGAATTATTGGCGGTGGCTTGGGTAGGACGTGATGATAATAAACCGATGGGACTCAGCGGTGGTTCAGGTGCAATGGTGATATGGGGAGATTTCATGAAAACTGTTGGAAGACGATCTGTCGCTCCGGTGACCCCTAGTGATGTACAATGGCGTTCAAGAGGAGGAGAGCGTATGCCGTTTATTAAGAGTAAAAACTAAGGCGAACCAAAGGCCACGCACAAAGCTAAAGCTTTGTACTCCAACAGGTCGTCAATTTCAGATCGCGTGCTATAAATGTAATGATGGAGTCCAAAGCTTTAGCTTTAGGGACTGAATACCCCGGTTCCAAAGCTAAAGCTTTGGACTCCAAAATCACTACAATTTTTAGGACGACCCGAATTAAATTCGCTCTTTTCAATCTGGAGAAACAAAAATGAACCAAATTAGTATCCACTGGCAAAGAGGATTAATTAACCTGTTACTCATCACACTAATGGCATTTATGGGAAATGCCATAGCCAGCCCCTATATTAAAGTTGATACGAGAGAAGCTATCAAGTCTTTACTGGGTGATGCAAAAACTTATTATGAGGCGAAAGAATTTGAACAGGCTGCGGCTTCACTTGAACGTGCCTTACGAATTGACCCCCACAATCCTATCCTCTGGCATAATTTGGCGGGATCGCGTTTGGCACAAGAAGACTGGAAACGCGCTGCCAACCTTGCTCAAAAATCTAATGCACTGGCGGGTAGTGATAAAAGATATAAAAGGCTACGGATAAGAAATTGGGTAGTGATTACGTTGGCATGTGAAGGTATGGAGGATTCTGTTTGTACCCATGAAGCACGAAACCGTGCCCAAGCACTTGCACGAACTTTGAGAAGGTAGTTGGGGAATTGGGAATTGTGAAAATTCCATAAGCGTTCGGGAACAGGTTGCAAACCAGTTCCCGCATACAATTTTGGGAGCAAAGCAATTCTCGTTATGGAGTCCAAACTTTAGTTTGGACGCTAGGCTGGACGGGGTTTGCAACCCCGTCCATCACGTTTTAGGGCTTTAGTGTCCAAACCGAAACGTTCGGGAACAGGTTGCAAACCTGTTCCCGCATAGACTAGAAAGACAGCGTCGCAAAGCACGCAACTTACAAGGTGCGATGGTAGTGACAAACAGCGTCAATGGCGAAAATGAGGCTTTAAGCAATTTGATGATCATTTGCTGTTTTAATTGCTGTCCGAATGAATTAAAAATCCATATCTCTTTTTGCTTTTGAAATAATTGCCATCATTACTTTGAGCATAAGAACTAAGCAAGCTATGCTTATTGCCCAGATATAAGTGGAAATGGATTGTTCCAAAAGAGGGAGGTTAATAATGGACTTACTTATTAAAAACATAAATCCACCCCAAATCATCAAAAAAAGAAAAAGCACAGCAATTATTTTCCAAAACTCTCTGTCAATTAAAAAAAGTAATTCTAAAAAATAATCTTTCATTTAAAATTTCCCCTTATGAATCAATCGTTTGTAAAACGCATGTAAAACGTTTTCCCTTATAAATCAATCGTTTGTAAATAGCACGTAGGTTGGAGTGAGCTTGCGAACTCCAACATTAAAAGGCAAAAGACAACCACGAAATGTTGGACTTCCGATCGTCAGTCCAACCTACGTGCTTGGAATTGCACGGAGAAAATATGGCTTTTAGGTTAATTTTGCTCGACAGAAATGCTGTAATTGCTGTGAAGAAAAACATAAACGGTCAGAGTGTGGAAATTCAAAGATTATCTGAACTAAGGGAACTAAGGAAGCTAGACAAACAACGCAATTTCATAAGCCCCATTCTATCTATGATCGAAGGGCAGACTGGAAGGAGAGAAAATACGCAAGAATTGGAATCTACGTTAGAGAAGGAATCAGAAGCAATCGGGAGTTTCTTCAAGCGTGCTAAAACTGACACAGCTTTCTTTAATAGCACAGAAGGCTCACGTGCATTTTCTGACATATTTTCAAATCATATTGAACAGGCTTGGAATTGCTATATTTCGTTTATCAAAGATGTACAAACTCATCTCTATCAACCTGTTTCACCTAAGGAACGATTAAATGTTGAAAATCGCTTGTTTACACTAGCAAAAAAGCATGGAGTGCAAGTTTCACATCCTGTTTTTCTGGTGGCACTCGCCGTGTTGTATGGTCACAAAGGAGCGAGTAAAGTGATTAATCCAAAACCAAGCTATAAAACAACAGATTTAGAGCAGAAAGCTGCGTATAACGTTGTTAGTGACTTGATTGTCATCTCACGAATTGGACAAATTAAGTCGGTCATGTCTGAGGATGGAAGGAACTATAGTTACGTTAAATTTTTCACATTTGACAAGGGATTATCCTCAGTAATAAATGCAATAAAAATAAATTCAGAAAAATATCTTTCTTCAGGTGGTGTGAGTATCAATATTTCCTGTAATCGAAGCCTGTTCCCTAATTTAGATGATCAGAATTGGTTAAGGTTGCAAAACGTTCTTGGTATTGAATAAAGGTGATAATTGGAGGCAGAGTAAAACTAATTCTAACTAAGGAGTAAAAGGGGGTCAGGCTCGAACGTAAAATAGTGGACAGACCACATTTATTTTTGGAGCTATTTCTCGTTATAACGTTTAGTTTCCAAACAAATAGTCTGTTGAGGAAAAAAATATAAAACGTGATCTGTCCCCTATTTCCAAAATATAGGTGATATATTTTTTAAGAGGAATTAAATACCAAACTTTAGCACGTAGGTTGGAGTGAGCTTGCGAACTCCAACATTAAAAGGCAAAAGACAACCACGAAATGTTGGACTTCCTATCGTCAGTCCAACCTACGTGCTTTGCCCACCCTACAAAAAGCTCATTAAAGCCGACTAATAGTGAGTGTCCTTAGAATTTATTCTAGGAATGGTGATTATTTAACTTGAACACTTTTATATATAAGTTTTTGAAATAAATAAAGTTTATTAAAAAATGGGTTCTTATTTAATTATCATTCCTAAGGCTTTTAACTCCATTACGATTCTGTCTTTTGGGTACCTCGTTTAACTAGTGCCTTGTTGTAAGCATGAATAATATCAGAGCGTAGTACCATGCCAACTAATTTCCGCGAACCTTCTGCTTCAACGACAGGCAGGCGGCTGATTTCGCGGATACTTAAACGTTGTAACGCAGCGCCCATTGGTTCAGAGGGATAAGCAACTAATAAGTCTTTTGTGGCAATATCTCCTACTGTTCGCCTTGAGAGGTTCCCTGCTGCTATTGCTGTATCTAAATCTCTGATACTAACGACACCAACAAGTTCTCCCATACTATCGACAACTGGAAAACCATGACGATGGGTTTGATCAAATTGTTCCATCAGGTGGAAAAGCGGCATTGTGGAAGGTACAGTGTCAATCTCTTTACTCATCGCTTCACCAACCGTGATACTATCCATGACATAAAGCTCTTGCCCGGGAGCACCTCTTCTGACTTTTATCCCTTGCCTCACGAGGCTGCTGGTGTACATGGAATGGGGGCTAATCGTTTGAGCAACTAAGGTGGCTACCACCGTTGTCAACATAATAGGCAGTATCATGTGATGATTATATCCTGATAATTCAAAAGGCACCATAATCGCCGTAAAGGGCGCGTGGGCTGCCGCACCAAAAAAGGCTGCCATGCCAG
>Ga0233403_10001621_pt1 | contig 10354 bp, 3 predicted proteins | sample Na_oxic_1_MG_FD_179866 | JGI IMG/M metagenome (GOLD analysis project Ga0233403, IMG submission 179866) | Seawater microbial communities from Saanich Inlet, British Columbia, Canada - Na_oxic_1_MG | ecosystem: Environmental > Aquatic > Marine > Inlet | place: Canada: British Columbia | collected...
CATAGAACCATGTGCCGGTGCAGGTGTTCGCACTGGTGAAGGTACCGAAAATTTCCACCTGAGAGGTGGAGAAACTGAACTTGCCATCAACCACATCAACCTTGATATCACCGATATCCAGCGTGTTGCTGATTTCGCAGCTTCCGCTGTAATCCTGATAATCCAATGTGGCAAGAATCAGGGATACCTGACCGCCTTCAAGGGAGAAACTGATGGGATGGCCCTGATCGGTTGTTCCGCCCCAGTCACCCTCTGCCGGATCAAAAGTATTGCAGATAAGATCGGATCCGTCGCAGTCCTGATCAACACCGTCGCCGCAGATTTCATCCGCACCCGGATAGGCCGCGGAATTTGCGTCATCACAGTCCAGACATCCGAAGTAGCCGTCACCGTCAGCATCCGTACAATCTCCGCTGCTCGACAGTGTGATTTCCAACTGGGTCTGAGCTCTCACCGTGAGCACCAGTCCCCGGTGTCCGGCAAGTCTGAAACCCGTCAGCGCGTAGATGAGGCTCTGGGTTTCAAGTTCAAACGAAACAGTGTCCGTGTTGAAATTAGCGGACATGCTCACAGCCTGGGCTCTCAGACTTGCAGGTATGAGAATACCGTTGGCCGGGTTGTCATCATCATCCATCGTAAGCAGGAAGCGGCAAATGTTCATCACCTGGGGATCAGATGCGTCTGTGGCACCATCCACAAGATCAACAGGTGTGACCACCGGCTGTGCCTCAGTCTGTCCCAGAAGAATGCCGCCAATAAAGAAGGTGACCATCTCGCCTTCCTTATATTTGAACACACCCGCTGATGAGGTGAGTCCGTACATGGTCTGGGTGGTATACTCCAGTCCGGATACGACATTATAGACAAAAACACCCTCTTTGACTTCCTCGGGGTCATCGCTCTCGCAGGCCAGGTCTTCGCCGTCACAGTTCTGGTCAACTGCATCGCCGCAGATTTCCTCTGCATCCGGATGAATTGCCGCGTCCGTGTCGTTGCAGTCGCCCTGGGTGATGGTGTATCCGTCGCCATCGCCGTCGGTCTCGACCACTTCGCCGCCGAATGTGGCATTCCAGGTTCCGCTGGCCGTGCCTTCGCAGCCGTTCTCTGTGCCGCTGAATGACCATGTCCCGGCCACCGTGGCATCATCCGTGAACGTGCCAGTGAACGCAACACCCGCGTCGGAGAATGTGAAGATGTTTTCCGAGATGCTCGCCATCGCACTGCCGGTCATCAGGGTATGGGTTCCGGTGCAGGTTTCAGCCTCATCTGCAAAATTTATTTCCATGAAAATTGCAGAAACGCCGTTATTCGCCACTGCAAAGGAAAGCGTGCTGCCCTGATCGCTTGTTCCGGTCCAGTCGCCTTGGCTCAGTGCAATTGCACACGCGGTATCTTTTTCGTCACAATTCTGATCAATACCGTCTTCGCAGACTTCAGCTGCATTGGGATGAATCATGAAATCAGCATCATCGCAGTCGCCCTGATTTTCCGTGAAACCGTCGCCGTCATTGTCCAGATCGTCAGGACACATCACATCGCTGCCGTTACAATCCTGATCAATCTCGTCGCCGCAGATTTCAACTGCTTCGGGATAAATCGTGGCATCTTCGTCATTGCAGTCGCCTTCATTCTCTGTGAGACCGTCTTCGTCATTATCCACGTCGTCACAGGAAAGATCGGCTTCGTCGCAATTCTGATCTACTTCGTCGCCGCAGATTTCCGCTGCTTCGGGATAAATCGTGGCATCTTCGTCATTGCAGTCGCCCTGATTTTCCGTCAGGCCGTCCTCATCATTGTCCACGTCGTCGCAGGAAAAATCCTCGCCGTCGCAGTCCTGATCAATCTCGTCGCCGCAAATTTCCTCGGCTTCAGGAAAAACCGTTGCATCAGCATCGTTGCAGTCGCCGTCATTTTCCGTCAGACCGTCGCTGTCGTCATCCACATCCTGACAGGAAAAATCCTCGTCATTACAGTCCTGATCAATCTCATCGCCGCAGATTTCCGCTGCTTCGGGAAAGATTGTGGCATCAGCGTCGTCGCAGTCGCCGTCGTTTTCCGTAATGCCGTCCTCGTCATCATCTGCATCAGGCTCGCCGTTACAGATGAAATCGCCGCCGTCGCAATCCTGATCAATGCCGTCGTTGCAAACTTCGGCCGCACCCGGATAAACATCTGCCGCAGCATCGTCGCAGTCGCCCATGAATTCCGTGAGATCGTCCGCGTCGTCATCCAGATAATCGTCAATATTGTCAAGCGTGGCTCTCAGCACAGCCTGTGCCTCGGCAGCACCTGACAGGGGACCCATTCCGATGCTTCTGTGAGCCGTGATGGGATAGACAAGCTCCACAATCTCATTGGCTCCGAATTCCTCAGTGCTCAGAGAGAAGTCAAGCGTGATATCCTGTGCGTTTTCTCTGACAGCATCCGAAATCAGAACACCGTTCTCAATATTCGCGTCGTCATCAAATGTCATCAGAAGCCGGCAGATGTTGGCAACAGCAGGATCGCTCTCGTCTGTCGCACCCTCAATCAGATCAAGAGGGGTCATCACTGCCGTGGCCGGCGCACTGCCCAGCACGATGTCGCCGATGGAGAAGGTGATGATCTGGCCCGGGACATATTTGAATGTGCCAAAGGCATCGGTCACGCCGTTCTCGGTCGCGGTGCTGTAAGCCACACCGGAAAGCTGGCTGAACAGAAAAACGCCGTCCTCGGCACAAGCGATATCTGCTCCGCTGCAATCCTGATCAATACCGTCACCGCAAATTTCAAATCCGGCGGGGCTGATGTCAGCATTGGTATCATCGCAGTCATTCTGATTTTCCGTGTAATTGTCGCCGTCGTCGTCAATATCTTCGGGACAGATCACATCGGCCTGGTCACAGTCCTGATCAATCTCGTCGCCGCAGACTTCCTCGGCTCCGGGATAAACACTTGCATCAGCGTCGTTGCAGTCGTTCTGATTCTCCGTGAACCCGTCACCATCGTCATCCACATCCTCAGGCGGACAGAGCATGTCAAAGCCGTCGCAGTCCTGATCCAGACCGTCTCCGCAGGTTTCCGCCGCACCCAGATAGACAGTCGCGTCGGTATCGTTGCAGTCGCCCTGATTTTCCGTGAACCCGTCAGCGTCGTCGTCCACCTCCACGTCCGTGCAGATCAGATCGCTCTCGTCGCAATCCTGATCAATGTCGTCACCGCAGATTTCCAATGCGCCAGGATAAACAGCGGCGTTGGTATCATCACAGTCGTTCTGGTTTTCCGTGTAGTTGTCGCCGTCGTCGTCAATATCCTCGGGCGGACATTCCGCATCTGCCTGGTCACAGTTCTGATCAATCTCGTCGCCGCAGATTTCCTCGGCTTCGGGATAAATCGTCGCATCCTCATCGTTGCAGTCGCCCTGATTTTCCGTGAACCCGTCAGCATCGTCATCAATGTCTTCGGGCGGACATTCCGCATCTGCCTGATCACAGTTCTGATCAATCTCGTCGCCGCAGATTTCCTCTGCTCCCGGGAAAACCGCTGCATCAGTATCGTTGCAGTCGCCCTGATTTTCCGTGAACCCGTCAGCATCGTCATCAATGTCTTCGGGCGGACAGACCATATCATTGCCGTCACAGTTCTGGTCAATCTCATCGCCGCAGATCTCGCCAGCTTCCGGATAGACAGTTGCATCAGCATCGTTGCAGTCATTCTGATTTTCAGTGAATCCGTCGCCGTCATCATCCACATCTTCGGGCGGACAGGTCATGTCACTGGCATCACAGTCCTGATCAATGCCGTCGTCGCAGACTTCCGCCGCGCCCGGATACACAGTCGCGTCGGTATCATTGCAGTCGCCCTGATTTTCGGTGAATCCATCAGCGTCATCATCTGTTTCAACATCTGTGCATACCAGATCGGATTCGTCACAATCCTGATCAATCTCATCTCCGCAGATGTCAATGGCACCCGGATAAATCGCTGCGTCGGTATCATCGCAGTCATTCTGATTTTCCGTGTAGCCGTCGCCGTCATCATCAATATCTTCGGGCGGACATTCCGCGTCAGTCTGATCGCAGTTCTGATCAATGCCGTCTCCGCAGACATCTGTGGCATCAGGATGAACCTCAGCATTGGTGTCATCGCAGTCGCCCTGATTCTCTGTGAATCCGTCTGCGTCATCATCAATATCTTCGGGCAGACATTCCGCGTCAGCCTCATCGCAGTTCTGATCAATGCCGTCTCCGCAAATTTCGGCAGCATCGGGATGAATCTCAGCGTTGGCATCATCACAGTCGTTCTGATTTTCTGTGAATCCGTCCCCGTCATCATCCATATCTGCCGGATCAACCGGACATTCCGCATCGGCTTCGTCACAATTCTGATCAATGCCGTCCTCGCAGATGTCTTCCGCATCCGGATGAATCGCTGCATCAGCGTCATTGCAGTCGCCCTGATTCTCAGTAAAACCGTCGCCGTCATCGTCCGTGTCTTCGGGCGGACAGGCCACATCCTCTTCGTCGCAGTTCTGATCAATGCCGTCGCCGCAAATTTCATCGGCGTCGGGGCGGATATCCGCGTTGCTGTCGTCACAGTCTCCCTGATTCTCTGTGTAACCGTCAGCGTCATCATCCGTATCTTCCGGCGGACAGGAGAGATCAGCGCCGTCGCAGTTCTGATCAATGTCATCGCCGCAGATTTCCTCTGCTTCCGGGAAAATTGCTGCATCCGCGTCATCGCAGTCACCGTCGTTTTCGGTGATGCCGTCCGCGTCATCATCGGCATCAGGCTCGCCGTTGCAGATGAAATCGCTGCCGTTGCAGTCCTGATCAATGCCGTCGTTGCAGATGTCTTCCGCACCCGGATGAATCGCCGCATCCGCGTCATTGCAGTCGCCGTCATTTTCCGAATAGCCGTCATCATCATTGTCCAGGGTCATCAGCGTATTCTGAAGATGTTCCTGAACCTCTTCAATGAGCGCGAGCAGCCTTTGCCCCGCGTCTGTGAGCGCGGTAAGAACGGCAATTGCCTCCGTAACCGCAGCGTCTTCCTCAAATGCGGCGGTGTCCTGTTCAAAATCAAGGGACATACCTTCTGCCGCGTCCCTCACGGATTCTGTGATGAGGATGCCGTTGTCCGTGTTGGCATCATCATCAATGGTCTGTAAAAAGCGTGAAATGTTGGTTACCTGAGGGTCTGATTCATCTGTTGCCCCTTCAACCAGGTCCACCGGTGTCATCTCAGATTCAGCCGGAGCTTCACCCAGATCCACGCCTCCAACCGAGAATTTGACCGTTTCATCTTCCTGATACTCAAAGGTACCTTCGGAATCTGTGAATCCCTGCTGAGTTTCGGTCTCATAGCCCAGGCCCTCAACAGCACTGTCCAGAAACCGGCCCTTCAGCACCGTGGGTGAGTCATCGCTGCTACTGCTGCAACCCGAGGCTGCAAAGGCAATGATCACCAGAAGAACAAAGACACTCAGGCCATTGAAGCTGAAAATCTTTCTCTTCGGCTTTTTCATAACTTACCTCCCTTTCCTGAAAAAGTTTAAAGGTTGTGCATTTAAAATCATCATTACACCCGGGAAAAAAAAATCTTACAAATATTTATTTCAGCCTCCTTACAAATATTTATTTCAGCCTCCCACTGATTCGGGATAAAAATAAGCAAAATATATCATAATTTTTCCCATCCTGGCGATCTTTCAAAAATTCTCAGCAGACGAGGACCTGTCAATCCCACCGGAGCAGGGATGAATTATTTCAGAGGCTCACAATCTGTCTGGACTGACAGAACCGAGTCGTTCGAAGGATTTGCCAATCTCCGGAAACCTGAATTCGGAAAAAATTCTGTTTGTCCATATGGTGTTCCTGCTTTGGAATATGATGTCTGTAATATCCTAAATTAACTTCAAAATATTATTCATACATCCAAAACTGATACATCTTCATAGCATTTTTTGATCTCCGGATCAACTGAAATTTTAAGCTGCACTCTGAACCTCCGCATCTCTCAATTTTTTTTGACCTGTATTCCGGCCTTTGAAACTTTTCGAGTCTGCTGATTCTGGTTCAATGAATTTGTCCGCTTTCACAACATGCTGTTTTCACATAATTTATATATTTTAATACTGAAAACTTGAATCTTTCAGGCTCAGTATGTTATATTTTCAGACATTTCTGATTTGGTAAAAATTATCCGAACCGGTGTGCTGGCTCAATATGTAAAAAATATTGCCAAAATGTCAAAAATGTTATAAATTCACAGAAAGATGTCATGTTCAGATATAAACATTTTGTTCAGATAACAACCTGTGCAGGGGATGGGCAGTTTTTTCAGGAAAAATGCCCGCTGAAAATCTGAATCGGAGGCAGGGACCCGGCAATTGAAAGCCGACTGCACAGGTTGAATATTTTAAGGAGGGACGGAAATAATGACAAGACAGGCTGAAAAAATGAATCAGACGGTAAAAGCAATAGGGGAGAGGGAGGGAAAATATCTGACCTTCACCATGGCTGATGAGGATTACGGCATAGGGATTCTGAAAATCAAGGAAATTATTGGAATGATGCCTATCACTTTTGTTCCCCAGACCCCCAAATTTGTGAAAGGGGTCATCAATCTGAGGGGAAAGGTTATCCCTGTAATGGACCTCAGACTGCGATTTGGAATGGAATCCATTGAATATAATGACAGAACCTGCATTATTGTGGTGGAAATAAGCGGAGAGACAGGAAATATCATGGTGGGCATTGTGGTGGACACGGTTTCGGAAGTATTGAACATCAAAGCTGAAGACATTGAAGATACGCCTGCATTCGGTACAAAACTGGACACGGATTACATTCTCGGGATGGCAAAAACCGAGGGCGGTGTGAAAATTCTTCTTGACATTGACCGAGTCCTCAAGTCCGAAGAAATATCATTGCTTGAGAAGACAGGATGATAAGTGTCATGTGTCTGGTTTTTGCGAATGATAGCGGACATATACAAATAACCAGACACGGAAACCGGTTCACTCACGCCATGGAAAGACAGGCTCATTCTTCAAAGCAGGCAAATTATGCCAAACCTTTCACGCAGTCGGCCCGGGACAGGCTCTGTTTACATTGACAACAAAACTGTGCCTGAGCTATCATACTCAGGCACATTTGAGAATTTGCAATGCTGAACGGAATAAAGAGATGTCTCAGGAAATAAACTGCTCATACCGATCACTCCCGCGGGATTCCAGTTGCCCGGCATTACGATTTCTCCCGAAACGAGCGGGAACTCAGATGTGAAACAAATTGCAAATTTGTTTTACTGCTCCGGAGACTGACACAGACCGGCAATCTGAAACGGGCAAGATATCAGATGTGAAACAAATTGCAAATTTGTTTTACTGGTTCGCCTGACACAGATCGGCAATCTGAAACGGGCAAGATATCAGACGGGAAACAAATTGCAAATTTGTTTTACGGTTCCGCCGGAAACTGATACATCTTTATCAAAAAGGACGGTGAAAATGTTAAGCAAACTGTTTCGAAAATATTATGAAAAGGAGAATGTTGTTGTTGATGATGATGATGATGATGATGACGTTGTCGGTTTTGCCAGAACCATTGAAAGGCTTATTGATGAAACCTCGCTGGAGATATTCAGGGAATATAAAAACACGCTTTTAAAGGAGTCCAATGTTTATATTGTTCCCGCGGTCTGGGGTGCTGTGAAAAACGGCGAGCTTACCCTCATTCAGAAAGAAATTCATGCCATAATATTTCCTGCTGTCAAAAAGATTCTTGATTTGCTGGTACAGCCAAAGGAAGTGAACGCTGCACAGGAATTTGCCATAGGCTATCTTGTCAGAGGTCTTTTTATCTCAAAAATTATTTACATGATCGAATTTTATAAGAATCTGTCAGACACTCAGACAGGGTTTGATCAGCAGAATCCGGAACTGGCAAATATGGAACCGCTGGGGCATGCCTGATTTTTCAGGATGATGCGGATAATAAATCCGATCATCCCTGGCACATGCCTGAAAACATGAATTTTCCTGTTATGCCCGACAACAAAAAATTCATCTGAATTTCAAATGAAATCAAGGCATAATAAGGCGTTGTACCTTACTGCTTCACCGTCATGCGGAAAAAAATAACTTTGCACATTACACACCATCTTCCCCGGAGCAGAGAGATAAAGGAATCAGCCATGTCCGACAATTATGAAAGTGCGAATCAGGCAGACATACCCTCTGATCATGCAGCCGTGCCTCAGCATCCGAATTTCATACCTGATGATGCTGACCCCGAACTGTTGGAGGCTTTTATGCGTGAAAGCAGTGAACTGGTCGCAATGACCGAAGAAACTCTGCTGTCACCGGAGAAGATACCCGAGGATGGGGAAGCAGTCAGAACGCTTGTCCGGGCGTTTCATAACATCAAAGGAACCTCCGCATTTTTTGAAATATCAATTATGATGAAACTGGCACATCACGCTGAATCTTTTTTCAGGGATATCCGGGAACCAAAGCAGCTCTGCGAAACTGAATACGCAGAACTGGCCATCCGCTGTCTCAGAATGTTCAAAAGGCTTTTCAAAAATATGCGGGATGCCATGGACGGACAGCCTTTTCTCAGACCCGAGGGATATGACGAACTTCTGGAACTTTTAACTCATCCTGAAAAAACAAATCCCTCTGACAGATTTTTGAAAACGCGGCCATCCCTTACCAAGTCTTCCCGAAATGCGGATGTGAAAGCCGGCAAAACTTCCCCCGCACTCCCGATCCGGAAAAAAAAGTCCGCGGAGATGCCTGTGAACAACCGGGAAAACCTTGGACAGGAATCAGGGACTGATGATTACCTCATCATGAAATCCCAGGCAGACTCCCTGCTGGAAGCAGCCCGGGGCATTCGGGGACAGGCTCATGCGGAAAATTTCAGTTTGAGCCAAATTTCCGAATCATCTGTGCGGGTATCGGTGGAACGGCTGGATCGTTTCATTGACATGGTGGGAGAATTGGTGGTGTCACATTCCATGCTTGCGGAGGACGAGGTTGTCAAGGGGGGACATCACCGCGAACTGATGAGAAAAATCACCCACTCCGGCAAAATTGTTCATGATCTGCAGCACATGAGCATGTCCATGCGAATGGTTCCCCTCAGAGCCACTTTCCAAAGAATGAGCCGCCTTGTAAGGGACATGGCCCGCAAGCTGGGCAAGAAAATTATCTTTGAAGCAGAAGGGGATGACACGGAAATTGACCGGAACATGGTTGAGATCGTCAATGATCCCCTTGTGCATATCATCCGCAACGCAGTTGATCACGGTATAGAACTCCCTGAAATCAGAAGAAAAAAAGGAAAGACATCATACGGAACAGTGAAATTGTCCGCGTTCCATTCGTCGGGGAATGTCATTCTGAAGGTGAGTGATGACGGATTGGGGCTTGACCGGACAGCAATTTTAAGCAAGGCCATGGAAAGAAAACTTATTCGGAACACAGCGGAGATCACTGATCATGAAATGCAGAATCTTATCTTCAGACCAGGGTTTTCCACTGCCAGAAAAGCCTCCGAAATTTCGGCCCGGGGCATGGGTCTGGATGCGGTGAAAAAAAATATTGAGGCTCTTCATGGACAGATGGAAGTCACATCAGTTTCCAAAAAGGGAAGTGAGTTCAGAATTCATCTTCCCCTGACCCTGGCGATTATTGACGGCATGGTGGTCCGTGTGGGGGCTGAGAAATATGTGATGCCAACGATGTCCGTTGTCAGGTCTGTCCGTCCCAAACCGGAATCACTTTCAAGCGTTGCCGGCAAAGGGGAAATGCTGTCTTTTCAGGGGAGATTCATTCCTTTGTTTCGGGTGGCTGATATTTTTGGCATCAGAGGGGCGGAAAATGATCCTCTGCTGGCCATCGTGGTGATTGTCGAAGATAAGGGACAGGAGGCAGGTCTGCTGGTTGATGAGCTGATCGGCAACCAGCAGATTGTGACCAAGACTTTGGGAGAATTCATGCAAAAAATCTCCGGAATATCCGGAAGTGCAATCATGCCAAACGGCAGAGTGGGACTGATACTTGATATCGGAGGACTGGTGAGCCTTGCGGAAACGTAAGATTATGCAAAGCTTTGCTTTGCGGGCATCCGAAATCCAAATGGGATGTTTCGGACTGCGCTTGCGCTCAGGGGGATTTTGTCCGATTCCGCACCCTTATAATCGGTATTTTGTTTCCGAAGCACAGAGAATTGTATTGACTCTTACAAACAGAAATGCTACCCATAAAGGTTTATAGATATGGTATGGTGTCCAAGTCTGGATATAAACCATCATAACAGCCTGAATTGGCTTGGCAAATATGGTGGCTATAACCACATTCGGG
>Ga0233403_10001622_pt1 | contig 10348 bp, 7 predicted proteins | sample Na_oxic_1_MG_FD_179866 | JGI IMG/M metagenome (GOLD analysis project Ga0233403, IMG submission 179866) | Seawater microbial communities from Saanich Inlet, British Columbia, Canada - Na_oxic_1_MG | ecosystem: Environmental > Aquatic > Marine > Inlet | place: Canada: British Columbia | collected...
AAATTGTAGGGGTTGACCTATGTGTCAACCCTTATTAGGTGAATGAAAACCACCGTAATTCACCAAAAATTGTAGGGGTTGACCTATGTGTCAACCCTTATTAGGTGAATGAAAACCACCGTAATTCTTTGCGACCCCAAAATCCGTTATAATCAGAATAATTTCACCATCATGTAGGGGCTGACATCGAAGGTTGCCCTTATGCTTATAAAGATATTATGTAGGGTTCCTAAAGCGACAGCGTATCCACCGAACTACCCTGAAATAATGACAAAGGTTACTATGATAAATAAGTTAGAAATTGCATTAACCACATTAAGCATATTGAGCTTCATTGGATTAAGCATAGCAACTTCTAGTTATGCACTCGCCGATGGAAATTGGTCAGAACGGATTAAACTAAATGGTGATTTCCGTTACCGTTACGAATTTATTGGTAGGGAAGGCAAAGATGATCGTCATCGTAACCGCATTCGTTTACGGGCGGGAATCCATGCAAAGGTGAATGAAACTGTCGATGTAACTGCGGTATTAGCAACCGGTGGCGAAGATCCAGTTTCTACGAATCAAACGATTGATAGCCAATCGACAACGAAGGACATTCGGCTTGATCAGGGTTATTTTGTTTGGAAAGCCGTTGATGGTTTAACTGTTAAAGGAGGAAAGTTTAAAAATCCATTCTATAAACCAGTGAAATCTGAATTATTATGGGATAGTGATTTTCGACCAGAAGGACTTGCTCTACAGTACAAGAAGAATAACCTCTTCTTTAACGGCGGCTGGTTTTATTTGGAAGAACGTAGCAAAGCGGATGATTCTTTTTTATTGGGTAGTCAGCTTGGCTACAGTACCATACTCAATGGTACTAAAATGACTATTGGTACCGGCTATTTTGCCTATACCGAAGTTAAAGAATTATCGCTCAGTGATTTTGATTATCTTGAAGCCGAAGGTGACAGTTTCGGTAATACTTTGGATGCCGAAGGTAAGTTTGTTAACGATTATGAGGAATGGGAATTGTTTGGCGATGTCACTGTTAAAGTCAAATCTCTGCCAGTTTCCCTATTTTTTGATTACGTCCTCAATACAGATGCTGAAGAAGACAACACCGGTTATCTCGTTGGTTTCAAAGTTAACAAAGCTTCGAGCCCCGGATCTTGGGATTTTCGTTATAATTATAGAGAGATTGAATCTGATGCCGTTTTTGGGACATTTTCTGACTCTGATTTTATCGGTGGTGGCACCAATGGAAAAGGTCACGAATTAAATTTTGGTTATCAAATTGGCAAAGGTTGGAAATTATCGGCCACCTATTTTATGAATGAGGTAGGTTTAGAAGAGGGCCAAGATTATGATCGTGTCCAAATTGATCTCAAATTTAAATTCTAAGTAGTTTTGGTTGCCGGATGGGGATGCCGCAAACCCCATTCCGGCTCCATAACCAATTTTGCCCAAATCACGTCAACGGCATTTTTACATCCTAAAATTCTTCTTTATTTTTGATGTTAGCATTTGCTTCATTAAATAACCAATTCAACCGGTTAAATACTTCTTGTAATTCTAATGTTAGCATTTTCTTTATTATGCCGCCAGCAATCTGACACTTAAAACTTCATTTTCGCTGAAAGACTGAATTGCCGATTCAGAAACGGTTATCACAGCTATCGTATCTCCAAGTGCATTGAATACTTCCAATGAATAACCATCTTCACATACGGGAGCCGGATAATATTCGACAACAGTTGCAACATCCCCTTTTATCAGGTTTTTTTCGGGAATATCCCTGCTCAAAACAATTTCTTCAAACAATTCATATTTCATTATCATTTCCTTTTGTCAGGATACATGGTTATGAATCTTGTTTTTCCACTTTCACTGTCCGTCATCCAAGCAGTGAGCAGAGACTTTTTCCATTTGGCCCGATTAATATGGCTCTGATTTCATACATCTGACCGAATTATGTTATTTCAACATGAATGGCATCTTCTGATAAAATCTGATTTCTCAGATCGGTTTCCAGTACTTGCCAGTTTTCAAGAGTGTATCCGGCTTTGGCAAGCCATTTTGATTTGTCATTTCGTTTTTTCGGAACTAGCAGATAGTTAGTCAACTTCTCACGGGCAATAAAAGTATTTTCCGGTAATTTCATTTTTTTACTTTAATTAGACGTGGATTCGAGTGGGCAAAGTTTTTTTTGAACCCACCGGCTGGCTCAATGCCATATCGTAACGCCAAAGCGAACACATAGGTTCGCCCCTACAATATTGAAATATATGAAATTTTGTAGGGCAGACCTATGTGTATGCCTTTAACTTAATGGTGCGGAAATTAAACTACCAAATAGTTCTCAATAAGTCATTTTTTTTACATTTTTAATTGGCGTTGATAATAAGTTATAAAAAATGATTAATTTGACAATGTCATATTACTCATATTACGTATTTTACATTAAATAAAGGGGCATTCTAAGTATTGAAACTACAAATTTCATTTTGTAACAACTGCTAGACTGGGTTTGTAACCCCGTCTAAAACTAATTTTGGATGGCCCCTTCAAAAGTAGTTTACAAAGTAGTTTACAGTTTATGATTAAAAACAACCTAAACTACAAAGATTAGATATAAGCAAGGATAAAACCAGAGTCACTTAATTTAATAATTACTACGTTAAGTTAAGAGTGATGGAGCTTTATCCCTGCTTATATCCAATCCTTGTAGTTATTTTGATTATTTGTCAACTACTTTTCGGGATAAATGAAGGGGCCCTAATAAAACCTCACCTTATTGAGTAAAAAAGATATCATCTAGTGCAATATTACCTTTACTATTACCCAGAGCATCGACTTTGATTTCAATCGCTGTTAGGTTATTTAATTCCTCCTTATTAAAACCAAATTCCGCGAGTGGAATACGAATGCCAGTAAGAACAGCTTGTTCATTATCAATACAAAGTCCATCATCAAGATAATCATCCGGATCAAAATCACGACAGTAGTTCCATGTCCGGTGATAAGGATGAGGTATCCGCGCCAAAGCACTGGAATCAACTGTTTGGCTGCGTTTAGTGTCACCATTTTTGGTTTCCAGTGTCACACCTAAACTAATTGAGGTTTTCAGAGAAAATTTTTGGTTCTTCTTCTCCGCTCGGAACCACATTAGCAGCCAATAAACTTAAATAACGCCAGTTACTTACCGGTGGTGGCAAAGTGTTATCTTCATTAGGTACAATGCGATAATTAGCTGTGGTTTTTCGGGTAGTGCCTTGGGTAGTTACATTCCATTCTAGCCTCATACCCATCGTTTGTTCAAAAAAAGGGGGTTCCCAATCAATACGTGTCTTCTTGTAACGTTTGTCTTTATTCGGAAAGGTATAAAGTATCCTTTCATTAATTTTTTCTGATTGTCACGGATTTTGGGGAGCAAATAATGGATATTTTCCATGAAAAAAATGGCGAACATGTCAGTCTGTTGGGGCAAGCTTATCGCCCTCCCCAAAATCCAAATTAAAACATTTTAGTATCCGTCAAAATTTGGCGGATTGTCACGAATTTTGGGGAGCAAATAAAGGGACGGTTATCAAAAAGCTTTTTTGGGAGCATAATAGTTAAACCTCCTTATGGGAGTTAGAAATTAATTGATGGTCATACCCAAAAATACGGACAAACGAAGTTATGCACTATCTACCTTAGTTATTTAATTTGTCAACCCTCCAAATGAAAAAAAATTGTAACTACTCAATTCGTGTTTCATTTTTTAGATTTATAGGACTTACCATCTATCATTAGGATTTACGCATTGACGAATAAAATATAAATCATTAAATAGTAAATCTTAAATATCAACTTTTTTGACTATTTTTTAAATTACCGTGAAAATAGAAACGCACCCTCATTTTGGGCAGATTTTTTTATCTAATACTTAATTTGTTTTAAGGGGTGCTGATATGGGCAACTTTGGTAACTTCACTAGGGCATAATTGGTAATTGTTTATTCTTACACTTGCTTTGAAAAGGCGCAAATTATGAATTTAAAAACACACAAATCATGGTATTTTAATCTGTTAATCGGGTTAGCGACGTTCAGTTGGCTATCGTTTGTACAAGCAGCGACTGATTGTGCGATTCAGACTGATATTGAGAAAGAGGAGTGTCATGCTCTTGTTGATTTCTATACCAGTACGAATGGTGCTAACTGGGCAAACAACCGAGGCTGGAATCGGAATAATACACCTTGTCGTTGGAAAGGGATTTCTTGTCGCGGTGGGCATGTCATCGTACTTGAACTTGATTGGAACCAATTAAGTGGTTCACTCCCGGAGTCATTGAGTAATTTAAGCCATTTGTTGAAATTAGATTTGTACGGTAACCAACTAAGCGGTTCAATCCCAGAGTCGTTGGGTAAGTTGAGTAATCTGAGGGAGCTAAAGCTGAGCCGAAATCAACTAAGTGGTTCGCTCCCGGAATCATTGGGTAAGTTGAGCCGGTTGGAGTTTATCGGACTGGACAACAATCCATTACTTAGCAGTTTTACCCTTAAAACTGACTGTAGCAAGCCCATTCAAATTCAAATTGATGAAAATGAGTGTCAGGCTCTTCTTGATTTTTATACTAGTACAAAAGGTGCTAATTGGAAAAATAACCAAGGCTGGAACATAACAAATACGCCTTGTAATTGGCATGGTATCTCATGTGAAAGTGGACATGTTACTAAACTTGCTCTATATATGAATGAACTCCGTGGTTTGATTCCAGAATCGTTGGGCAAGTTGACCAATTTAAGGACTCTTATTCTAGACAATCATTACTTCTTAAGTGGTTCGATCCCGGAGTCATTAGGTAAGTTAAGCCATTTGTTGGAACTAAATCTGAGTAGTAACAAACTAAGTGGTTCGATCCCGGAATCGTTAGGTGAGTTGACCAATTTAAGAACTCTCTCTCTGTACTATAACAAACTAAGTGGTTCGATCCCGGAATCATTGGGTAAGTTGACCAATTTAAGGATTCTCTCTCTATACAATAATCAACTAAGCGGTTCAATTCCTGAGTCGTTGGGTAAGTTGACCAATTTGAGGATTATCTCCTTGTACAACAACCAACTAAGTGGTTCGGTTCCGGAGTCGTTGAGCAAGTTAACCAATTTAAGGACTCTTTCTCTGTACAACAACCAACTCAGTGGTAAAATTCCGGAGTCATTAGGCAAGTTAAGCAATTTAGAGGTTATAAAACTGGGTAATAATCCATTACTCAGCGATTCTACCCTCAAGACTGATTGTAGCAAGCCCATTCAAATTCAAATTGATGAAGAGGAGTGTCAGGCTTTGGTTGATTTGTATACAAGTACGAATAATTGGACAGACACCGGAAAGTGGAATGTGACCAATACACCTTGTAGTTGGGAAGGAGTAAGATGTTATAATGGACATGTTAGCAGACTTGAACTTGACTGGAATAAATTAAGTGGGCAGCTCCCGGAATCGTTGGGTAAGTTGAGCCATTTGTTTAAACTGCGTCTGAGCAATAAACAACTGAGCGGTTCGATACCGGAGTCGTTGGGTAAGTTGAGTAATTTGAAGGAGCTTATTCTGAGCAAAAACCAACTAAACGGTTCGATCCCAGAATCGTTGGGTAACCTGACCAATTTAAGGGTTCTCTATTTGAGCAATAACCAACTCAGTGGAAAAATCCCGGAGTCATTGGGTAAGTTAAGCAAGTTACGACATCTCTCTCTGAAAAATAACCAACTCAGTGGCCAAATCCCGGAATCGTTGGGCAAGTTGAGCAAGTTGCTGTATCTCCATCTGGACAATAACCAACTAGGCGGCTCGATCCCTGAATCGTTAGGCAATTTAGGCAAATTGAGAACTCTCTTTTTAGACAATAACCAACTAAGCGGTTCGATCCCTGAGTCGTTGGGCAAGTTGAGTAATTTGAAGCGGTTCAAGCTATCCGATAACCAATTAAGCGGTAAAATTCCGGAATCGTTGGAAAATTTGAACAAATTGGAGTATATAAAACTACACAATAACCCACTACTCAGCGGTTCTATCCCTAAGATTGATTGTAGCAAGCTCGCCCAGACTCAAATTGATAAAGAGGAATGTCATGCTCTGGTTGATTTGTATACCAGCACCAATGGTGCTAACTGGAAAAACAACAAAGGCTGGAATCTGAATAATACACCCTGTAATTGGAATGGTGTAAAATGTCACAATGGGCATGTCACCGAACTTGATCTTGACAAAAACCGTTTAAGTGGTTCTATACCTGAGTCGTTGAGCAAATTGAGCCATTTACGGTATCTGTATCTGGATTATAACCAACTAAGCGGTTCGATTCCCGAATCGTTGGGCAAGTTGAGCAAGTTGAGGACTTTCTCTTTGGGTAAAAACCAACTAATCGGTTCGATTCCCGAATCGTTGGGCAAGTTGAGCAAGTTGGGAACTCTCATTCTAGACAAAAACCAACTAAGTGGTTCGATCCCGAAGTCGTTGGGCAAGTTGAGCGAGTTGGGAACTCTCACTCTAGACAAAAACCAACTAAGTGGTTCGATCCCGAAGTCGTTGGGTAAATTGAGCTATTTGAAGGTACTGTCTATGGACAAAAATCAACTCAGCGGTTCGATTCCTAAGTCGTTGGGTAAGTTGAGCCGTTTGGAGACTCTCAGTCTGGACAACAACCAACTCAGCGGTTCGATTCCTAAGTCTCTGGGCGAATTGAGCAATTTAAAGACTCTCTCTTTGGACAATAACCAACTCAGCGGTTCGATTCCTAAATCTTTGGGCGAATTAAGCAATTTAAAGACTCTCTCTTTGAAAAATAACCAACTAAGCGGTTCGATCCCAAAGTCATTAAGCAAGTTGAGCCGTTTGGAGACTCTCTCTCTGGACAACAATCAACTCAGTGGTTCGATTCCGGAATCGTTGGGCAAATTAAGCAATTTAAAAAAACTCTATTTGGACAATAACCAACTAAGCGGTTTGATCCCAGAATCGTTGGGCAAGTTGAGTAATTTGAACTATCTCATACTATCTAACAACGAATTGTGTGGAGATATTCCAATGTCGTTGCGGAGGTATTTTGCTAAATTAAGTTTAAACAACAACCACTTAACCGCTTCCAATGTTAAGCTAATTGCTAGGCTTAATGCCAAATATTCTACTTGGGCAAAGAATCAAACGCCCTGTCCCAAAGAAACCAAGATGAATTGTGCGGTTCAGACTCAAATTGATGAACCAGAGTGTGATGCTCTTCTGGAATTGTGTGCCAGCACAAGTTGTGCTCATTGGCAAAACAACCGTGGCTGGAATGTGACGAATACGCCTTGTAATTGGTATGGTGTAAGATGTCGTGATGGACATGTTTCCGCTCTGTTTCTGAACCAAAACCAAATAAGCGGTTCGATTCCAGAGTCATTGGACAAATTGAGCCATTTATTGGAACTCCATCTGTTCGATAACCAACTTAGTGGTTCGATTCCAGAATCGTTGGGTAATTTGGACGAGTTGAAGCGGCTCAATTTGGGCAATAACCAATTCAGTGGTTCGATTCCAAAATCGTTGGGAAAATTAACCAAATTGCAGACACTGGCTCTGTTCTATAACCAACTAAGCGGCTCGATCCCAGAATCGTTGGGCAAGTTAAGCAGTTTGCAGTATCTCTATTTGCTCAATAACCAACTAAGCGGTTCAATTCCGGAATCTTTGGGCAAATTGAGTAATTTGAAGCTTATGGCTCTAGATGAAAACCAACTAAGCGGTTCAATTCCAGAGTCGTTGGGCAAGTTGAGCCGTTTGGAAATTCTGGCTCTGGACGAAAATCAACTAAGTGGTTCGATCCCGGAATTATTGGGCAAGTTGAGCCATTTGGAGATTCTCTCTCTGTTCAAAAATCAACTAACTGGTTCGCTCCCGGAAACGTTGGGCAAGTTGAGCCGTTTGGAGTATCTCCGGCTATCCAATAACGAATTGTGCGGAGATATCCCACCGTCATTAATGGGCTTAGGAACAAGAACTAATTTACAGTTAAATAATAACCATTTAACCGCTTCTAGCCCCAAACTAATTGCTTGGCTTAATCGCAAAGATTTTTCTTGGGAAAAAAATCAAACGCCCGGTCCAGAAGCCGAGACGAATAGTGCCGTTCAGACTCAAATTAATGAAGGGGAGTATCATGCTCTGGTTGATTTGTATACCAGCACGAATGGTGATAATTGGGAATACAACCAAGGCTGGAAGGTGACCAATACGCCTTGTAGTTGGAAAGGTGTCTCATGTGATGATGGACATGTCACCGTTCTTTCTTTGGGCAATAACCAACTAAGCGGTTCGATCCCGGAGTCGTTGAGCAAGTTGAGCCGTTTGGTGAAACTTCATTTGTTCGATAACCAAATCAGTGGTTCGATCCCTTCGTGGTTAGGCAAGTTGAACAATTTGGTGGAACTCCATTTGTTCAATAACCAACTCAGCGGTTCGATTCCGGAATCATTGAGCCAGTTGAGCAATTTAGTGGAACTATCTCTGGGTGGTAACCAACTAAGTGGTTCGATCCCAGAATCATTGAACAAGTTGAGCCAATTGCAGGAGCTTTATCTGTACAATAACCAACTAAGCGGTTCGATCCCAGAGTCGTTGAGTAAGTTGAGCCGACTGCGGAAGCTCCATTTGTACCATAACCAACTAAGTGGTTCGATCCCAGAATCGTTAAGCAAGTTGAACAATTTGTTAGAGCTATATCTATTCGATAATAAGCTAAGTGATTCGATACCAGAGTCGTTGGGCAAGTTGAGTCATTTGTTAGAACTCTATTTGTACAATAACCAATTAAACGGTTTGATCCCAGAGTCGTTAGGCAATTTGAGTCATTTGAAGTTTTTCGCTCTACACGAAAACCAACTAAGCGGTTCGATCCCGAAGTCGTTAGGCAATTTGAGTAATTTGATGCTTTTAGGTATGCACGAAAACCAACTAAGTGGTTCGATCCCGGAATCATTGGGCAATTTGAGCCATCTAAAACGGCTTGGTCTGAACGATAACAAATTGTGCGGAGACATCCCAGTATCGTTAATGAAGCTCGTAAAAAAAGCTGATTCATATTTAAATTTAAATAACAATCACTTAACCGCTTCGGATCCAAAATTAATTGCTTTGCTTAAAAGAAAAGGTTTTTTTGGAGCAAGAAGTAATCAAACACCCTGTCCAACAAAAGAATAATTTCACGAAGGTAGACATATAGGGCAGACACATAGATCTGCCCCTACAATTGTCATAAACGTAGTTTATCTCATATTCATCATTATTTTCCAACCGTTCCTAAACGTTGTCTGACTTTTACCGCATCACAAACCAATTGCCGGCCCAAAGGTGCCGATTCACCGGTATTATCATTTAATCTGAGTGAGGCTTGACCGACTTTAAAACGAAAAGTGTCGAGACTCATCCATAAACTGTTAACGTTTGAAGTTTGGTCGATTGTAATAGTGCTTTTATAGTCAGGCCCCGGAAGACCTTCGCGCCAGAGTTTGTAAATGGCTTGATTGGAGGTACCAATTCGAGAGCCATTAATATACTTGAGCGGTATATACACCAATATCTCGTAAGTCCTTTCCTCTGGAATCGTCCATTCCCATTGACAGTAATTGTTTTCATTTTCTTTCCAAGTCGTGTTTATCAACAAACTAGTGTTGTTATATCCCTGATCTGTTTCAATAAACGGGCCGGGGCCACCTCGGATAAAACGGGCCGAAGAATCATCAATGATAATATCCCGGTAATCGCCAGTTTTAAAGGTTGCGGCTTTGGCTAAGGGGAAAGCTCCAGTTCTTTCAGCCCACACCGACCACTTATACCATTGATTGGGCTTTAATTCTTTGCTACATTCTGCGGTGGAGGCAAAAGTACGAGGTTTACGAAATTTAGTTTCATATTCTAAACCACACCAACCACAAACCTCGTACAAACGACATTTTACATAGTCGCTAGGCTTCGGGGTTTTATAAACATTAGGTGCCTCAATTTCATAGAGACGCAAACCAATCCATTCAACTTGTTTTTCAATTTCGGCGGCGACTTGAGGATCTTCATCATATTTCCACCATAAACCCATTTCGGAATAGGGGTAATATGGAGTGCCGGGTATGGGGGTAGTTAGGATAAGTGTGGCAAACGTTTTGGGGATTACAAGGCTCAAAAGTAGGAAGAGCAAGCCAGTTTGCCAGCGGTTATAAAAAAGCTTTTTCGGGAGCATAAAGTTAAACCTCCTTATGGGAGTTAAAATCAATTAATGGTCATACCAAAAAATACAGACAAACGAAGTTGTGTACTATCCACCTCAATTATCCGTTTGTCAACCCCCT
>Ga0233403_10001624_pt1 | contig 10340 bp, 5 predicted proteins | sample Na_oxic_1_MG_FD_179866 | JGI IMG/M metagenome (GOLD analysis project Ga0233403, IMG submission 179866) | Seawater microbial communities from Saanich Inlet, British Columbia, Canada - Na_oxic_1_MG | ecosystem: Environmental > Aquatic > Marine > Inlet | place: Canada: British Columbia | collected...
GAAAAAATCCGAACAACAGTCTGATTTTATTTTTCATTGAACTGAATCCCTGCCGTACTTTGGCAGTGTGCCGAAATTTCACCTCATTTTTTTATGCTTGACAGTCATTTCACATTCAGCTTACAACCAGCCTTTGGTTTTGTTTTGGATAAAGCGTACAGATTTTCGCAGAGTCTGTGTCAATCGGAGGTACAGTCGGCTACAATCGGCTGCTCCCGGGGAGTTGATGATGAGATCGGTGATCAGAAAATTTTTGTTCCTCATATCCTTTTTTCTCCTTGTTCTCTCACAGCCTTCTCATGCTGTCTCACAATACATTGAGTTGACAGACAGTGAGGTGTCCATTCTGTTTGATGAGCCATTGGAGGGCGCTGCAAAAGAGACCGCGGCGATGTATCCCGAACTCCGCACCCAGGTGGAGGAAAAACTTCGCTGGAAACTGAATTACAGGCCTAATATCATACTGGTTCGGGAGGAGAAGAAATTCCGTGATATGACAGGCCATGATTTCTTTGCCGCATTTGCTGTTCCCCGAAAAAAACTCATAGTGATTGACTATTCCAAAATGAGCAGGTCTCCTTTCAGGCTCAGAGTCGTTCTGAAGCATGAAATATGTCATCTTCTGCTGCATCATCATATTTCAAGGGCCAATCTGCCCAGATGGCTGGATGAGGGGGTGTCCCAATGGGTGAGTGACGGAATATCGGAACTGATCATGGACAGAAAGCGGTCCCTGCTCAGGGAAAGTGTGCTGTCAGGGAATTACATTCCGCTGCGCGCGCTGAACCACCGTTTTCCCCGGGACAAGTTGGCGATTACGCTGGCTTATGAACAAAGCAAAAGTCTGACGGAATATCTGGAACATGAATTCGGTGAAAAGGGAATTCTGACCATACTGAAATATCTGAAGGAGGGCGATGCCCCGGGCACAGCAATTCAGAGAGCGATTTCCATGTCTGTGAGAGAACTCGAACGCGGATGGCACGATGATCTTGAAAAGAAAAACACATGGTTTGTTTTCCTGGCGGTCCATACTTATGACATCATCTTTTTTATCAGCGCATTGGCACTTATATACGGATTTGTGAAATCTCTCATCAGAAAAAGAGCATATCAGGATGAGGATGACGAAGATGATGAGATATACCAATAACTCAAGAACCTCACGCGGCATACAAAATATTGATTGTAAATCAATATCAATATTCAATTCAGAGATTTTAAGGCAATTGTGCCCAAAACCGGAACACAACCCCATTTTTCGTTAAAATGACAAAATTTAATTCCATTCTGAACAGATACATACTTGGAGAAATGATTCCGCCATTTCTGGTCAGCGTCATGTTTTTCACCTTCACCTTTCTGCTGACCATGATTCTCGATATCACAAATATGATTGTGAATTACAAACTCGGACTGTCCGAGGTTCTGCGGATGCTTCTTTACTCCATGCCCTATTTTCTTGTGTTTGTGATTCCCATATCGGTGATGATAACAATTCTGCTCACCTTTCTCCGGCTGTCAGGAGATAACGAAATCATAGCCCTCAAAGCCGGCGGTGTCAGTATCTACAGCCTGCTTCCGCCGGTATTCATGTTTTGTCTCATGGGATGCGTGCTCACATGGGGAATGAATGTTTACGGCCTGCCCTGGGGCGTTCTGTCAATGAGACAATTGACCATTGAGGTTGCAAAGTCCAATATTGATATTGGTCTCAAGGAAAGAACTTTTAATGACAGTTTCAAGGATATAATGCTTTATGTGAACAAGATAGATATGAGGAATAAAATATTGCGGGATGTGTTTATCGAGGATCAGCGGACCCGGAACCTTGTGATCACCATTATATCTCCCAAAGGCCAATTATTCAGCGAGCCTGAAAAGGCGATTTTTCATCTGAAACTGTCTGACGGAACTGTCAATCAGGTGAATCTGGAAAAGAAAACGGTGAACACCGTTCGCTTTGACACTTATGAGGTAAGACTTGACCTGCAAAAAGCCCTTTCCAACTCAAAAAATGAGGCCAAGGACGAAACAGAGATGACGCTTTCCGAATTATGGGATTATCTGGAAAAAGATACTGCAAAAGATTCCCAATATTATGTTACCCTGATGGAATTTCATAAGAAATTTTCAATTTCCTTCGCGTGTTTTGTATTGGGATTGCTTGCAATTCCCCTGGGGGTGCAGTCCAAATCCGCAAAACGCTCCTTTGGTCTGGGTCTGGGACTCATCTCTTTTCTGTTTTACTATCTGATGTTGTCCGCAGGAACGGTTTTTGGCGAAGCAGGAAAATATCCGCCCATGATCGGCATGTGGGTTCCCAATATTGTCACAGGCGGACTCGGGTTCTACCTTCTGACGAGAATTGCAAATGATCGGCCCCTGCAAATCCATTTTGCCGGTGATATGACCAGAGGTATGATAAGATGGCTCAAATCCCGCTTTGCAAGATAAGATAAGGGGAAATGGAAGCAGAACAAAATCCCTCCGCAAGCAATGCCATGTAAAACAATTTAAAAAATTGTTTATGGATGTGGAACGGAAACAATTTAAAAAATTGTTCCACAGACGGGGAATTTGCCAATCCCCCGCAGGCAATGCCGTGTAGAACAATTTTGCAAATTATTTATGGAACGGAAATAAGCTGAAGAACATAAATGACCTCATCTGCTCCGATGCTTCCGTCTGCATTGACATCCCCGCTGAGAAATACTGGCTGATCAGGTGTCATGCCGGCGAGAATCTGCAACGCCAGAATCACGTCCCCGATGTCGGCGGAGCCGCTGTTGTCAATGTCTCCCGGAACAGAATTTTCCCAGGTCTGAGAGGCATCCTGTTCAGAATCTGCCGGGGGATTATCCGCTGTGTCATCCGAATCCTCCTCAGAACCTGTATTAGCATCCTGTCCCGGAGAAGCCGGGTCACTGCTGCTTTGCGTGTCATCTGAATTTTCTGCCGAATTTTCCGCCACAACATTTATTGTAAAATGCTGTGTTCCTGTCTCACCATGTGAATCCTCGGCCAGAATCTGAACCTCATAGGCTCCGGTCTGGTCGCCTGTGCCGGTGAGTGTCGCAGTGCCGTCATAATTGTCACTGAAATCAAGCCAGTCCGGGAGAAGCGGAGCGGTGATGATATGGTCGTCATCCGCATCAGGATCAGCCACACGGATCATGTGAGTGTAAGGCGTATCCTGTGCAACTGTCTTAACTGCCTGAGCTTCGAAACCCGGTGCATCGTTCCGAGGCGCAATGCAGACATAGATCATAAGGCTGTCCGTAAGCCACCCGTCGGAAACCTGCACCTCAAAGTTGTCAAGGCCGTTGTAGTCGGGATCTGGCGTGTAATGAATGTCTTTGCTGTAACCCGTTCCCTCAGCAGAGGCAGTGCCGTTTTCAGGGGGAAGGGCAATGCTCCATGTGAGAATGTCATCATCCGGATCGCTGGCACTGAGGGTCAGATCAAATGGAGCTGGGGTGCCGTCCTCATCCATATATATCATTCTGCAATCCTCCACAGATGGATCACACACGGATTCACAATCTTCAACCCACGCACGGATGCTGACATGAACAGTGATCACGTCGCTGAATTCACCGTCCGAGACCTGAACCTCAAAGGTGTCCGCACCCACATAAGCCGACTCAGGCATATAATTCACAGGCAGAGAAGTTCCGATACCATCTGCAATGACCATGCCGTGAAGCGGCTCAAGCACAAGGCTCCATGTCAGGAGGTCTCCATCCGGATCACTCGCGCTGAGAAGCAGACTGAAGGGCTCGGGGAAACCATCCTCATCCATGTATACAGTGATCTCATTTCCCTCAATGATTTCAGGCGGATCATTCCGGTCAGCGATACTGACACTCACAGTGATGCTGTCGCTCAGAATTCCGTCTGAGACCTCCACCACAAAACTGTCTGTGCCATTATAAGCGGCATTCGGAGTATAATTCACGGCCAGCGCATCTCCGGTTCCGTCGGCAATGGCTGTGCCGTTAAGGGGAGGCTCGGCAAGTGTCCAGATCAGGGAGTCTCCGTCCGGGTCAGTCGCGTTCAGCGTGAGTTCAAAGGGTGTCGGAGCGCCATCCTCATCCATGCTTACGCTCACACTATCCCCGCTGGCAATTTCCGGCGGATCATTCTGTGCGCCAATGCTGACCGTAACCCTGATGCTGTCCGTGCCGCCCTTGGCATCGGAAACCTGAACGACAAAGCTGTCCGTGCCGTTATAACCGGGATTCGGGGTATAACCGACAGGCAGGGAAGCCCCAGTTCCCTCAGCACTTGCAGTGCCGTTAAGGGGAGGCTCGGCAAGTGTCCAGATCAGGGAATCTCCGTCAATGTCATCAGCCATCAGCGTGAGTTCAAAGGGTGTCGGAAAACTGTCCTCATCCATGCTCACTGTTACGGCATCTCCCCGGGCAATTGCCGGCAAATCGTTTTGTGCGCTGATGTTCACACTGACTGTGATGCTGTCCGTGCCGCCCTTGCCATCGGAAACCTCCACTGCAAAACTGTCTGTGCCATTCTGATTTGCATGGGGCGTGTAGCTGACATAACCCGTGCCGCTGACAAGGGCAGTGCCTTTGCCCGCGGGGGTGAGGATACGCCATGTCAGGGTATCTCCGTCTGCATCGTCGGCATTCAGGGTCAGATCAAAGGGCAGAGGAGGGGATGCATCCTCATCCATGCTTACGCTTATGGCATCCCCTTGGCTGATGACGGGCGCTGTATTTTGCAAAACAACTGGCGCAATGGTGATTCTGACTGTGATCGTATCTGTCAGTTCACCATCAGAAACCTGAACAACAAAGCTGTCCGTGCCGCTGTAACCGGGATTCGGGGTATAACCCACAGACAGGGATGTCCCGGTTCCCTCAGCACTTGCAGTGCCGTTAAGGGGAGGCTCGGCAAGTGTCCAGCTCAGGGAATCTTCGTCAGGGTCAGCCGCATTCAGAGTGAAAACAGACGCGGTTCCCTCTTCCGTATTCACTGTGAAGGGGGCTGCCTGGGCAATGACCGGTTTTTCATTGACATCAAGAATGCTGATGCTGATTTCCTCTTCCGCGCCAGAATCCGGATCAGTGATCCATATGGTGTAGGTGTTTCTGCTTTCAAAATCAAAGATGGCACCAGTTTTGAGCGTCTTGTCCTCAATGATGAAAAAAGCGGCATCCCCGGTGTCAGTGATCACATAATTCTTCGGACTGAAAATACCGGTGGGGAAAAAATACCCGATAACACTTCCCACCGGCAGGTTTTCGTCTGTCTCCGCATTGCTCAGATAAAATAAGCTGTTGCTCTGAGCATATGCAGATGGGGCAGACATAAAAAGCAATATTCCGGCCAGAAATATGATCAGCATTCCCGGGGGGCGTTTGCCAGACAACTTTACCATTCCCATGATTTCGTATCCTCCGTTTTTTTGTTTTTCAAAGTCAGCTACTTAAAGCTTTGATCATTTGAAACAGCTATTCTGTTAATATACACTGTCACATATGATTTCTTACACCTGAATTTGAAAATATATGAAACTGAGCTGTGTTGTTCGGATGACAGACTGAATCAGATTCCATGGATTCATTTACAAATTGGGGACACCAATTATTCCCTCATGGAATCCCAAGTCATGGATATGCCTGTCGGAAAACATGCCATATAAAATCTTCCATCTGTTCCGTCTGATATGTTCTCTTGACTTCCATGATACAAAATGATATTATTTTTGATAAATAGAAAATCCAGAGGGGTTTGTCCTGCACACAGATTTTGCGGTGTGATTTTTGCAAATCGAAAATGGAAAAGGTGGGACACACACACGACTTTCCATCAGCTATGATTTGAAACCCATTGCATTAAGAGATTGAAGCAAGATAATTTTCAGATCATATTAGGAGATTATTATGCGTTGGTTCCTTTTGTCCATAGGTATTCTGGCAGAGCTTGCCGGTTCAACCTGTATGAAATTATCAAACGGATTCACCAATTTATATGCCTCAGTTCTGACATTTGTTTTTTGGGGTATCTCATTCAGTATTTTCATATTTGCCTTAAAACACTTTGACCTAAGCTTTGCTTACGCAATTTGGGCAGGTGTGGGCATATTGTTGGTTTCAGCAATAGGGATGATATATTTCAAGGAACAAGTAAGCATGTTGAAAGTTATCTCAATTCTTATTATTGTCATAGGTGTAATATTGCTGAGTGTGAGTGAGTTTATCCAAAATCAGTCCTGACACTCAATGATCAGGTTTTCCGGTGAAAGGGCAGCGGATTCCCGCTTTCGCAGGAATGACAGGAAAAAACAATGATAACTGACTACATTGACAGCATAAACAGAAGGTTCAAAACCGGCATCTCAACGGAGCACTCTTACAGAGGCGATCTGCAAACCCTTTTGGAGTCTCTGGACGGGAGCGTGATGGCGACAAACGAGCCTTCGAGAATCGAATGCGGCGCGCCTGATTACATTGTCACAAAAAAGAATATCCCTGTGGGCTATGTCGAAGCCAAGGACATCGGTGCATCTCTTAAAAAGGTTGATAAAACCGACCAGTTGAAAAGATACAAGGCAAGTCTGCACAACCTGATTCTGACCGATTATCTTGTTTTTTGGCTGTATCGCAATGGCAAAATTATCATGTCTGCTGCCATTGCCGAGATAGAAAATGGAAAAGTCATATCGCTGCCGGAAAACCATGACGATTTTGGGAATCTGATTCGGGAGTTTTATGCCCATGTCGGCCAGACCGTGAGCTCGGCGGAAAAATTGGCAGAGATGATGGCGGGCAAGGCGCGGATGATGCAGTCTGTCATAGAGAAATCGTTGACCGGGGATGAGGAGAATGAGCAGGACAGTTCCCTGAGAGATCAGATGCTCGCGTTCAGAAAGATTCTCATTCACGATATCAGGCCCCCGGAATTTGCCGACATATATGCCCAGACCATTGCCTACGGCATGTTTGCAGCAAGACTGCATGATGCAGCTTTGGAAGATTTCTCAAGGCAGGAGGCCGCGGAGCTTATCCCCAAATCCAATCCCTTTCTGAGAAATCTGTTCAGTTATATTGCCGGACCGAACATTGATGACCGAATAAAATGGATTGTTGATGCTCTGGCCGATGTCTTCAGGGCATGCGATGTCGCCGCTCTCATGAAAAATTTCGGCGGTGCGACGCAGACGAGCGATCCTGTCATTCATTTCTATGAGACCTTTCTGGCGAAATACAATCCCAAGCTTCGCAAAAGTCGCGGGGTGTGGTACACGCCCGAACCTGTTGTGCGCTTCATTGTCCGTGCCGTGGACGACATTCTGAAAGACGAGTTCGGTCTGAGCGCGGGTCTGGCGGATACGTCAAAGATTCGGATTGAGCTTGAGGAGCAGGGGGCCAGAGGCAAGGTCAGAAAAGAGGTTCACAGGGTTCAGATTCTTGATCCGGCCACGGGAACAGGCACTTTTCTTGCCGAGGTGGTCAGGCGGATTCATGAGAAATTCAAAGACCAGCAGGGGATTTGGAGCAGTTATGTGGAGGAAAATCTGATACCGAGGCTGAACGGCTTTGAGATTCTGATGGCTTCCTATGCCATGGCGCATCTGAAGCTGGATCTGCTGCTGGGCGAAACAGATTACAAACCGAAAAAACAGGGTCGTCTCAGGGTGTTTCTGACGAACAGCCTTGAGGAGGTGCATCCCGACACCGGAACCCTTTTCACCACATGGCTGTCAAACGAGGCCACGGAGGCGAATCTGATCAAGCGGGACACGCCGGTCATGGTGGTTCTGGGGAATCCGCCGTACAGCGGCGAGAGCGCCAACAGGGGCAAGTGGATGAAGGGGCTGATGGATGACTACAAAAATGAACCGGGCGGCAAGGAGAAACTGAAGGAGAGAAACTCCAAGTGGATCAATGATGACTATGTGAAATTCATTCGCTACGGTCAGTATTTCATCGAAAGAAACGGCGAGGGAATTCTCGCGTTTGTGAACAATCACAGTTTTCTGGACAATCCCACCTTCAGAGGAATGCGCTGGCATCTGCTGAAAACGTATGACAAGATTTACGTCATTGACCTGCACGGCAATTCCAAAAAGAGGGAGGTCTGTCCCGACGGCTCGCCGGATGTGAATGTGTTCGACATTCAGCAAGGGGTTTCAATCAATCTCTTTGTGAAAACAGGGAAAAAGAAAGCCAATGAACTGGGAAAGGTGTTTCATTTCGACCTCTACGGCAAACGGGAGAGCAAATATGATTTTCTTGGGCAGAACAGCCTAAAACAGATGGATTTTGAAGACCTGCCAAACGTGATGCCCAATTATTTCTTCGTGCCGAAGGATTTTAAAGCAGAAAAAAGGTATAACAAAGGCTTCTCGGTTGCAGAGTTGTTCAGTGTCAGTTCGGTCGGCATCGTTACAGCGAGAGATCGTTTCACAATTCAGGAAAATAAGGAAAAAGTAATTGGCATCATTAATGATTTTGCAAATTTGGAGATAGAGGAGGCACGAAGCAAATATGCTCTCGGAAAAGATGTCAGAGACTGGAAAGTACAATTGGCAAAGGGAGATTTGAAGGCTTCAAGGCTTGATGAAGACAAAATTTGTAAGATTTCATACAGACCTTTTGATGACAGATGGACTTATTACACGGGTAAATCCAAGGGATTTCATTGTATGCCTCGCGGACAAGTCATGCGGCACTTCCTCGGAGGTGAAAATGTGGGCTTGGCGCTATGCAAACAGTTTAAAACAGGTGAACAATATCTTCATTCATTTATTACCAAGCAGATCATTGAAAGTTCTTACGTTTCAAACAGAACAAGTGAGATTACATCTGCTTTCCCCCTCTACCTCCACCCCGAAGAAACTGGCCAGCAAAGCCTTGACGACAATGAGGAGGGGCAGCGCAAACCCAATCTGAATGATGAAGTTGTTCAGCAAATCGCCAAAAATATTGGTCTGACCTTCACTCCTGAGAAAGAGGAAGCCAAAGGCACATTTGCGCCCATGGACATCCTCGACTACATCTACGCAGTGCTTCATTCTCCGAGCTACCGGGAGAAATACAAAGAGTTTCTGAAAATTGACTTTCCCCGGGTCCCCTACCCCAAAGACAAAAAAACTTTCCGACAGCTTGTCAGACTCGGCGGAGAACTCCGCACCATCCATCTGCTGGAAAATCCGAGGGTGGAACAATTTGTCACAAGCTATCCCAAGGACGGCGACAATATCATCAGCCGCAAAATCGTGAAGAAGGATTTTGAGATCACGGACAAAAGGAAAAAAGTCGGTCGGATATGGATAAATGACGAGCAGTGTTTTGACAAAATCCCCGTGACTGCCTGGGAGTTCCACATCGGCGGCTATCAGCCTGCCCAGAAATGGCTGAAGGACAGAACGGGGCGTGAACTCAGTTCTGACGACATACTGCACTATCAGAAGATCATCGTCGCATTGAGTGAGACAGAAAAGCTGATGAAAAAAATAGATAAGATTGATTTTATATGAAAAATATGAGGAGGAATCATGCCCCGAAGTCCCGATAACCTTTCAACATACCTCCGCGGCGTTGGAAGTCTGACGATTGATGCCATTACCGGCATCACCGATATCGTAGAATCATTACATCACACGATAAGCAGTTCCTCAGGAATACTTGGCGCACCGGATCAAGATCGCACAAATGGTGTCACGGGAATGGTTTACCGGAACATTCGCACTGTTACCGAATTGGTGGGGGACGGAATTGATGTCCTGCTTGATATGCCAAAATTCCGCCGGCGGGCTCAAGATTGCAATTTATCGTCAAACCCGCACCATCTTGGCACTCTCCCGGCTCGTGAAGCCGTTCTTGCCGCATTGAACGGTGTCCTTGGCGATTTTCTTGTCGCCAGAAACAATCCGCTTGCCATTCCCATGCAGTTTCGCCGTAATGGAAAACCATTGAACGGACAGGCGCTTTCCCAGGCGATTCAGCAATCCGACGGCAGACTTGCAATAATGGTGCACGGATCATGCATGAATGATTTGCAATGGAACAGACAGGGGCATGACCATGGCGCAGCTCTGGCTCACGATCTGGGATTCTTGCCGATTTATGTCCATTATAATACCGGGCTTCACATTTCTGAAAACGGCAGAAAATTTTCCGATCTCCTTGAAACAATCGTCGCTCAGTCACCTCAGCCAATATCGCTTTTCATCATCGCCCACAGCATGGGAGGGCTTGTTTCCCGGAGCGCCTGCCATTACGGGAAAAAATCCGGTCGTATCTGGCTGGATCATCTTCGAAAGCTCTTATTTCTCGGTACGCCGCATCACGGGGCACTATTGGAGAAAG
>Ga0233403_10001625_pt1 | contig 10332 bp, 5 predicted proteins | sample Na_oxic_1_MG_FD_179866 | JGI IMG/M metagenome (GOLD analysis project Ga0233403, IMG submission 179866) | Seawater microbial communities from Saanich Inlet, British Columbia, Canada - Na_oxic_1_MG | ecosystem: Environmental > Aquatic > Marine > Inlet | place: Canada: British Columbia | collected...
GCGAATAAACAAATAGGATAGGCTGTAATATATACTCTGTGGTACTCTGTGACACTCTGTGATCTCTGTGTTGAAAAAATTTTGTTTTCTAACTTCCTAAATTTGAAAGACTATGACACTCCACATTATTGATTGGTCAATCATCATATTGTTTTTATTGCTCATTTTGGGCATTGGACTCACTTATACCAAACAAGCCGGTAAAAACGTCGAAAGTTTTTTCTTAGGTGGCCGCAATTTACCGTGGTGGATAGCTGGCACTTCAATGGTAGCCACAACCTTTGCCGCTGATACGCCTTTGTTAATCACCGAATTAGTCGCACAAAACGGTATCAGTGGCAATTGGCTATGGTGGAATGGCTTAATTGGTGGCATGTTAGCCACTTTCTTTTTTGCAAAATTGTGGCGTAAAGCCAATATTATTACCGATGTTGAATTGACAGAATTACGCTATTCAGGTAAACCTGCCGCTTTTTTGCGCGGCTTTAAAGCCGTTTACTTAGGTATTTTCATGAATGCCGTCATCATTGCTTGGGTGAATGTCGCTTTAGGCGCATTGCTACACGTTTTCTTCGGTATTCCAGAAAACCAAATCATTTATTATCTCGCCGGCGCGATGTTTTTCGTCATGATTTATTCTAGCCTCTCTGGCTTATTGGGCGTGGCGATGACCGATTTGATTCAATTTATTGTCGCCATGACTGGCTGTATTGTACTGGCCATCATCGTGGTTAATTCTGAACAAATTGGCGGCATCACGGGCTTACAAGAAAAACTCCCCCCAGAACTTTTTCAGTTCTTTCCCACGCTTGAATTATCTACCGAATCCTTTGTCGAAACGACGCAAGTCTTGGGGATCGGTTTTGCCACCTTTTTAGCCTTTATCGCAGTACAATGGTGGGCGAGTTGGTATCCTGGCGCTGAACCAGGTGGTGGTGGGTATGTCGCGCAGCGTATGATGAGCGCAAAAAATGAGGAACATGCCATAAAAGCCACTTTATTTTTCCAAATTGCCCATTATGCCTTACGCCCTTGGCCTTGGATTTTAGTCGGATTATGTGCCCTTGTTCTCTATCCCGATTTATCCGATGCCGATAAAAAATTAGGCTACGCCTACGCCATGCAAGATTTTTTGCCCACTGGTTTAAAAGGCCTCTTATTAGTCGCGTTTTTAGCGGCCTATATGAGTACCATTTCCACGCAATTAAATTGGGGCACCAGTTACATCGTCAATGATTTATATAACCGTTTTATCCGGCCCGATGCATCGCAAAAACAATTAGTGATGGCCTCTCGTCTCAATACCTTTTTGCTCATGATCGTCGCTTTGATCGTCACGGCCCAAATTCAAACCTTAGAAAGCGCGTTTAAATTTATGATTGAATGCGGTGCCGGTTTAGGCGCAGTATTGATTTTGCGCTGGTATTGGTGGCGCATCAATGCGTGGAGTGAAATTGTCGCCACAATCGCCCCCTTTATCGCCTTTACCGTCATTCACTTTTTTACCGACATCGCCTTTCCTTATAGCCTTTTTATTACCGTAGGCTTCACAACAGTGGCTTGGTTGATAGCCACCTTTTTGACGCAACCCACTGATTCACAAGTGCTTAATCAATTTTATACCCGCATTCAACCTGATGGCATTTGGCAACCTGTGGCTAATCGCTTAGGCCTCGATGTCAGGGCCAAAAAATCTCAATTACCGCAACTGTTAACGTGTTGGGTATTGGGCATTGGATTAGGCTATGCCTGTTTATTTGGCATAGGCAACTTGATTTTTGCCGATTGGATCGGGGCCATCATATATGGCATCATCGCGGCCTTATGTGCAGGGCTGATTAACCGATTTGGACTAAAATCCTTTTAAAAACAATAGACTATTTGTATTTTGAATAAAAAAGATCAAAAAAGACTTGACAGCGTTTCGCATCAATATTAAAATGCGCTCCTCTTTTTGATCTGGTCGGGTAGCTCAGTCGGTAGAGCAAAGGACTGAAAATCCTTGTGTCGAGTGTTCGAATCACTCTCCGACCACACCAATCCACATCCTCTATTCACTTCCTCTATTTTCTCTTCAATTCTCCCTCTTTCTCCCTTAACAACTACAGGGATTTTATTTATCCATTTCTTATATCAAGTCCTTGTAGTTCTTATTGTTTATCCATTCTTATATCAAATCCCTGTAGTTTGGTTTATCCATTCTTATATCAAATCCCTGTAGTTGTTTGGTTTATCCATTCTTATATCAAATCCCTGTAGTTGTTTGGGTTATCCATTCTTATATCAAATCCTTGTAGTTGTTTGGTTTATCCATTCTTATATCAAATCCCTGTAGTTTGGTCCGTTCCCTGATAAGTGATATATTCTATCTTCCAACATGAACTCAGAGAAAAACCCCATGATAATCAAACAATCTACGATCAACCTGATCGCTGTGATTGCATTTTGCGTCATGCTATTGCTATTAGCAGGTAGTGTTTATTTTGAAAATCAAGCGATCCAAGAAGAACATCAGGCTATTGTGAGACAGGCTGAATTTAAACAACTCGGCATTGATTTGGCAGAGGCTTCCCACTATCTGACTGATAAAACACGTCACTTTGTGATAACGGCTCATATCACACACCTTCAAGACTACTGGCAGGAAATTGAAGTCACTCAAACTCGGGAGAACGTTATCACCCGGATCAAGGCATTGAAAGCGCCTCAAGCAGAACTTGACTTGCTTACCCTAGCCAAACAGCAATCCGATGCCTTGGTTGCCACCGAAACACGCGCTATGCGTTTAGTATTGGAAGCCCAAGCCATTCCTAAAACCTTAATGCCCCCAAGTGTCGCAAGTTGGCAATTGAGTGCTGAAGAGAGCAAGCTCAGTGCCGAAGACAAAATGAAGGGGGCTAGAGAAATGATGTTTGATGCTCAATATGATAACAAGACACGCGCTATCACAGAACCCATTGCACAATTTCAGAAATTGATGAATGCACGAACAGCGCGTGAAGTTCAAGCGGCTCATAATAAAACCGAAATGACTACCCTGATTTTGGTGATCATGGTTTTCATGATTTTGATTGGCATGGGTACGATGTTATGGCTTTTTAGAATGCTATTTGCCGTTCCTATCGCCACCTATATCAGCGCCTTACAAAACAACGAGGTTCAAACATTAGATTTTTCCTTAACGCCTGCCGGCACCAAGGAATTACGTTTATTAGCTGATGCCTTTAATCAGCAATTTCACATTATTAACCAACAACACCAAGAGAATCGGCTCATCATTGAAGATATTGTCCAAGTGTCTCAAGGATTAGCGGAAGGGCATTTACAAATTAGGCCACAAGCCCAATACCGAGGCGATTTCGTTCAAATCAAAACGGCCTTGGAAAAAACCTTAATCAGTTTACGACATGTGATTGAAGATATTGTCCAAGTTTCTCATGGATTAGCGGCAGGTGATTTGCAGGTTAGGCCGAAAGCCGAATATCAAGGAGATTTTGCCCAGATCAAGCAGGCCCTAGAAACCACCTTATCCAGTTTAAGACAAGTCATTGAAAACATTGTTCAAACTTCACAAGGCTTGGCAACTGGTCAGTTACGTGAACAGCCTGATACTGAATACCAAGGAGATTTCGTACAGATTAAAAATGCCTTGGATTCCGCAGCGACGACGTTAGCTAAAACGACGGCCCATAATACTGAGCAAAATTGGCTGAAAACAGGGCAAACAGAATTGAATGAAACAATGCGTGGTGAGCAAACGCTGAGCAGCTTAACACAAAATATCCTCAACTATCTGGCCAATTATCTCAATGCCCAAGTCGGCGTGTTTTTTTCAGCAGAAGGAGAACGTTTCAAATTAGTCAATAGCTATGCCTATAAACAGCGTAATCATAACGCTAACGAATTGAAGTTAGGAGAAGGGCTGATTGGACAAGCTGCTTTGGAGAAAAAAAGTATTCTGTTTCACCAAATCCCCAAAGAACATATCAATATGTCTATCCATTCCGGGCTAGGTGAATCCCTCCCCCAAGATATTTTTGTCTTACCTTTGATCTATGAAGATCAAGTCTTAGGGGTTTTAGAATTAGCCGCCGCCCGTTCATTCAATGCAAGCGAAATAGAATTACTGGATTTAGTGGCTGACAATATCGCGATTACGCTTAACACGGCCCAATCTCGTCTGCGTATGCAAGCCTTGCTGGAACAGTCTCAACAACTGACACAGACTCTGCAAACCCAACAACAAGAAGTGCTTGAGCGAGAAGAACGTATTCGCGCTATTGTCGATACCGTCATTGATGCCATTATCACGATTGATGAACGTGGGATTATCGAATCCTTTAACAAATCAGCCGAGCAAATCTTTGGTTATGCCAAATCTGAGGCAATCGGTCAGAATATTAAAATACTGATGCCTGATCCTCATCGTAGTCAGCATGATCAATATCTTAATAACTATTTCAGAACGGGCAATGCCAAGTTGATTGGGCAAGTGCGTGAAGTCGTGGGTCAACGTAAAAATGGAACTGATTTTCCAATAGAAATCTCCATCGCTGAAATGCAGATGAACAATCAACGTCTCTTTACCGGCATTGTGAGAGATATCACAGCACGAAAAGAAGCAGAACAAGCCTTGCAAGAACAACAGGAAGAACTTCGGGCGACGAATGAAGAACTACAAAGTCAGTCAGACGAATTGCAAGTGCAACAGGAAGAACTGCGTCAAACCAACGAGGAACTCGAAGAACGCACTCGCGAATTAGAACAACAAAAAGAGGATATTCGAGACAAGCATTTAGCCTTAGAAAACAGTCAAGAATCCCTGAAAATCAAAGCAAAAGAGTTGGAACAAGCGAGTCAGTATAAATCTGAATTTCTGGCGAATATGTCCCACGAACTGCGGACACCGCTAAACAGCTTATTGATTCTGGCAAAACTGTTATCGGAAAACAAGTCAGGCAATTTAACCGATAAACAAGTGGAATACACACAAACGATTTACAGCGCCGGTTCAGACTTGTTAGCACTCATCAACGACATTTTAGATTTATCCAAGATAGAAGCCGGCAAAATGGTACTTCATCTTGAAAACTTGCCCCTGCCCATATTACTTGACAACTTAGAACAGCAATTCCGTCATGTTGCTCAAGAGAAAGGATTAGATTTCAAGATTACGGCCGACGACGATTTGCCAGAGGTATTGCGAACTGATCAGCAAAAACTCCAACAAATCCTGAACAATATGCTGTCTAATGCGTTTAAATTCACCGAAAAGGGCGAAATCAAAGTCGCTATCAGAAATGCAAGCGTTCATGAATTAACCCAGAACAGCCTTCATGGGCTTGAAACGCTTAAAGAACAAACTGTTTTAGCCATCAGCGTAACTGATACCGGTATTGGTATTCCCAAAGAAAAACAACACATTCTATTTCAAGCCTTTCAACAAGTTGATGGCAGCACCAGTCGCCGCTATGGTGGAACCGGTTTAGGCTTATCGATCTCCCGTCAATTAGCCAGACTATTTGGGGGAGAACTGCATTTAGAAAGTGAAACCGGCAAAGGGAGTACTTTTACACTCTACCTCCCAGAAAATGCGCCCACCTTGCAAACAGATACTGCACAGCCCGATCCAATATCGATTCCTCAATCAACAGAAGAAATCAAGTCTTTAGACACGCCGTCTTTAGACAGCGTGCCTGAACAACAGGCTGCAAAAAACGAGACACCTATAGTCGATGATCGAAACACGCTGCAACCGACAGATAAATCGGTTTTAATCATTGAAGATGATCGTCAGTTTTCACACATTCTGATGGAAGTAGCACAAGAAAGCGGATTTAAATGCCTTATTGCAGAAGACGGCCAAACAGGCTTACAACTGGTACAAGACTATTCGCCTCGTGCCATTATTCTGGATATTGGATTACCCAAAATGGATGGGTGGAGCGTTATGGAAAAACTGAAAGAGGAACCTAAAACGCGACATATTCCAGTGCATTTTATGTCCGCTTATAACCAACCTATAGAAGCCAAAAAGCAAGGCGCAATGGGTTATTTGCATAAACCCGTGAATATGGATGAATTAAGCGAAGCTTTTAAAAAGATAGAAAACTTCATGGCTAAAAAGCCTAAAAATATCTTACTGGTTGTCGATAATCAATCACGTCACAAAGCGATTTTAGAAATCGCCAGCGGTGGCGAAGTTCAAAGCACTGTCGCTGAAACCCTAGCACAAGCCACTCAAGATTTAGAGAAAATCCAATTTGACTGCATAGTTGTCGATATTGATGTTGAAAAACGCACCGGTATCAAGCTGCTTGAATCGTTACGCCATGACGAACCGTTATCCCAAATACCGATCATTCTCTACATGGCAAGGGAGCTCACATCAACAGAAACGCAGTGTTTACAACAGTGTGAGAAGAATCTCACCATCAAGACAGTCAGATCGCAAGAACGTTTACTAGACGAAGCGACGCTATTTCTCCATCAATTAGAAGCCAACTTACCGCCATACAAGCGAAAAATGTTAAAAATGGTACATGACAAAGAAGCCATTTTAAGGCAGAAAAAGGTATTAATTGTCGATGATGATATGCGTAACACCTTCGCCTTATTAACCGTATTAGAAGAGAAAGAAGTAGAAGTCTTAGTCGCCGAAAATGGCAAAGAAGCCTTAGAGATGTTAGAACAACATCCAGACACACATCTGGTATTAATGGATATTATGATGCCAGAGATGGATGGTTATGAAACCATGCAAAGCATCCGAAAACAGAACCGTTTTCGTCAACTACCCATTATTGCGCTAACAGCAAAAGCAATGGCAGGTGACAAAGCGAAATGTATAGAAGCCGGCGCAAATGACTATCTCTCCAAACCCGTAGACACCGACAAACTGATCTCCTTGATGCGCGTCTGGCTTTATCAATGAATCAAATCGGCGTATAGCGGATGAAAGAAAGCCAACAGCTAAAGCAGTTGTCTAAAAGCTCAAGTCACCTAAAGGTGACTGTCCACCGTTACACAAGCGCTTTTGCCCCTCAGTGCAAATCCTTTCCACATTATTGCGTGAAAAAGAGACGCTTCGATGCCAGATTTCTATTTTTACCGAGCATCTTTAGCGTCTTTAGCATCTTTTGCGTCTCTTGCGCCTTTTACGTTATTTTCTTTTCAAAACGTCGTAACGTGCGTCGCTTCAAACCGAAGTTGTACTAAACACCACACCCCTACTCAATCAACGTGATTTCAATCACCTCATCTTGCGAAGACACAATCAAACCCTCATTCAACCGATAACCAAAATAGATTTGCAGTTCTCCAACGATATCAACTGGATTATTCCAAATGGGTACGGAAACAACGGGTGCTAAGGCCGTTCGAGATTGGAAGGCCACTAATGACGATAGCGCGCCATCCCAAGGCAAAGGCCTACGCTTATTGTCTAACATGTAAAAGCTTGGCAATGTGGCACTTGGTGGTGTGTAGCGACGACTAAAATATCGGCCCCAAGTCCACAAGAGTACCTATTTATATTCGTCCCTAACGTAGTTCTCTAGAAACTTAGGCGGGTAACTTTAAAATAACTGTAAATGGGCAAGTTATTTATGGACAGTTACTTAATGACGTAATTAAGCGCGATAAATTGAACAACTTCGGTAAAATGTCTAATACGCTATACTATTACGGGGCGATTTTCGTGCCACCTAGCCCAATATCCAACTAACTGATTGTATTATAAGGTATTTTTTAAGACATTTTGACTTAAATTTTATGACAGCAAACAGTCTAAAATTTAGACGCATAGTCTAAAATTTGGACGCATAGTCTAAAATTTAGATCGTATTATATAAATAGGTATAACGAAATACGAAAACACAGGAAAATATTTCTTGACGTGTTTATTTATAAGTAGGGACACATAAATCTTTTAACATTTTCTATATATAAGAATTTTGTTAAAAAACTTTTGCTGATCTACATAATTAGTGTTTGAACGAAAATCTTTTTCTTTACGGCGATAACGAAGTGGAGCAGAGTTTCACTTGACTGAATTTCACCCAGATTTGACTCACAAAAAGCTTTTGTATTGTTCTGTGTGCCTCTGTATGTTGAACATTTGAAAATGAGACAAAGCGTTTTCGTTCAGGCACGAATTAACCACTAACAATTAACACACACAATTTTATAACCCTTTGAAGCTTTCCTACCGAAAAACCTAAATATTGTTTATTTGTACTTCAGTACTTATTTAAAGTTATCTGAAGTCAAATTAAGCGGTGCGAAAGTAAAGGGTGTCGCGTGATTTGAGTTGAAAACACGAATGGATAGCGTAATTAGGAATTATTGCCATGTATAAGATTAACTTAGACAAGCAGCTTGATATGATGACTAATCATCTATTGAATGGGCATGAAATGGAATATTCTGAGTGCATTCAGCATTGGTACAGAATGCATTACCAGTGTCAGAGTGTGCCAAAACCAACTGATATTGATATCACACAGTTAGCTGTAAAAGCGAGTATTATTGAAAGATTGGTTGAAGTGTTAAATAGCCCTCCAAGAAATGGGCATCAAGTTGTTCCTACATGGTGTAGAGAGATAAAAGGATTGAAGAAACCCTTAAAATTACAAAGTGCTCGACTCTTGGAAGACGAGCAGTTTTGTGAGGCTTTTGAAAAAAGAAATCTCAAAGTGGTGAAAAATTTTATGTATTTTATTTAGGGAATAATTAATGGATTCTAATAGTGGGAACAGTACATTATCAAAAATGGCTATTGAAAAAGCCCTTTGGCGATTAGGTGATCTTTTACAGGAACATAAGGAACAGGTTGAATTGATCACAGCCGGCGGTGTAATTAGTGTATTGCTGTTTGGAAACAGACAAATGACGCGAGATATAGATGCAATATTTCCTCTCTCACAAAAACAGATTCTTACCCGGCTTATTGATCAAGTCAGCAAGGAACAAAACCTACCGAGTGGTGAAGATGCTTGGTTAAATGATGGCATATCATTTTTTGGATTACAAACCAAAAGTAATCATGTCATTTTCAGACACAGCCACTTGGTGTTGTATACCGCAAGTTGGTACGAGCTATTAGGAATGAAATTAAGCGGCGCATGGCGGCGGGATGCCGATTTCGATGATGCTATTCAGATATTAAGAAAAATTGGAAGCAAGGATCGGATTGGCACATTGAAAGAATCTATGAAATATAGAAACTTTTCTCCGTATATTGATGATGAGACATTCACTAAGAGATTCAATCGTACTTGGAAAGATGCATTTAATGTTTAAATAGGGTGAGGTGTTAAAATTACAATTTGTCAGTGTTGTTTTTATGACTGCAAACAGTCTAAAATTTAGACGCATAGTCTAAAATTTAGACTCTATTTTTGTAGTGGGCAACAGAATCTTAAACAGAAAATCAGGGGTTTGAACAAATCTAAAAACGTGATAGAACGCTGATTGTCATGATTGTCATGATTTACACTGATTAATCTTTTTGTGTACGTCATGATAATCAGCACAATCAACGATTTTAATCAGCGTTTCACGCAAAAGTTTTTGCGCGCAAAAACTTTTGCGTGAAAATCAGTTTAATCAGTACAATCAGCGTTCTATCAAATCATAAGTCGTTATTCAACAATAAACATAATCTGTTGTGTACCTGCGGGATAAATCAGCACCACATCTGCTATTTCATCGCCATTCGCATCTGGAATAGATTCAATTTGTAGCCTGTCAATCGGGGAATCGTTTTGAGTCACGACATAATCCACAACGCCATGATAAGTCTTGCCTTCCAGTGTGAATCTGACTAGCCCGAATGGCTCTGTGATAGCCGCGTCATCAGATGAATACAACACTTCTGGGTAAGCGACAGCAGAATAAAGATGCTGTTTACGGCGCGTTCCCTCATCTTCAAACACCTGAGAGGCGGTAAAATAACCATTCACAATAGCTGATTGATCAATCAATAAGCCCGTGTCTGACTTGACTTCAACAGCTAACCAATCTGGGCGTACACTGTACCAAATACCCTCTTCAACAGGAATGGATAAATTGCCATTGTCTTGTACCGTAAACTCAGCTAAACCCAACTCCGATAAAGCAGATTCTAACGCGCCCTGTGCTTGCACGGCTGGTTGGGTGAAGACATCGCAGCCTGAATCTGTGATAAAACTCAGACTGTGCGGATCACGTCGCAGCACTAAGCCAGCCTCTTCAGTTGTTTCTGTGACTGAAACGGGCCTAATGGCATAGCGTATCACATCAATCGTCAACTCAAGATAGCCTAATGCCTTATCTTGTGTCAGTGCCCAA
>Ga0233403_10001626_pt1 | contig 10329 bp, 14 predicted proteins | sample Na_oxic_1_MG_FD_179866 | JGI IMG/M metagenome (GOLD analysis project Ga0233403, IMG submission 179866) | Seawater microbial communities from Saanich Inlet, British Columbia, Canada - Na_oxic_1_MG | ecosystem: Environmental > Aquatic > Marine > Inlet | place: Canada: British Columbia | collected...
CGGCATCCCACGCGGATGATGATATGACCCAATCTTATAGGAAACTATTAGCAGTTCTTGAAAAGAACGGGCTTAGTATAGCGAACTAAGTTGAATATTATGCAGCCATTGCCTCAAGCTCCTTACTTACCGAATGGGTAAAAGGCAAAACTTTGGATGAAGCCGCCGCGATCAAAAATACTGAAATCGCCGAAGAGTTGGCTTTGCCGCCAGTAAAAATTCATTGCAGCGTCTTAGCTGAATCCGCCGTGAAATCAGCGATTGAAGATTATAGTAAAAAGCAGCAACCAGTACCGGCAACAACGTAGTTCAAAACCATTCGTTATATAAACCTGACCGGTTTTAGAAACCGGTCAGGTTTTTTCGGAGACTACTTCTCTCATGTATAAATTTTTAGAAGTCTCTGATATTGAGCAAAGCCAATTAAATGCTGTCCTTAAAAAAAGTTCTTCCGGTGAGCCTCTTGAAATGCATAAGCAGTGTCCTATTTGCGCTTATGAACCTTATAGTTTACATATTTATTTTCATAGTCGTGGTTCCAATAGAATAGGTGGTGTTTGGGTATGGTGTAACCATTGTTTTCACTATTTACATGGCACAATCAAACCTCCACAATGGTGGATAAATTTAGACAGTGTTAAACCGGAGTATCTTGAATCTGCCCCCTATTACTTAGAAGCTTTGGTAAACGAAATTGATACACATTGGTTAATCATTAATTCTTGCCGTTTTAATGTATTATCCCTTAAAGAAGATACCGTTTTAATTCCCATGCCAATTAAAAAAGTCTCTACGCAATTATCGTTAGTCAATTGAAAAGGACTTCACACGCCGATAAAAATAAATAAGTTTATCAATCAAAAAAAACCATGAGTATCAACATCAGCATCATTGATCAGCGCGTCAAAAAATTGGCTGAACTGTATAAAGTTGCTATTCAGCAACAACTTAATACGACAAAAACCGAGGCAAACTTTTTTATTTCTACGGCTTTTGTTTTGTTGTGTATTCATACCGTGTTGGAGATTTCCTTAGAAGAGGCTTTAGGCTGCTTAACGGAGGGCGGTAATGATGCTGGTATAGATGGTTTGCATACTGGTGATTTACAAGATGGCGAATTTTTGGTGACACTATTTCAAGGTAAATATAAACGCAACCTTGATGGTACGGCACATTTTCCAGAAAATGCCATTATTAAGTTGCTTAATACTATCAAAGCTTTGTTTGATCCCGATAAATCTTTAACGCTCAATTTCCAATTACAACCCAAGATTGAAGAAATACGTGCCCTAGTACGAGATGGCTATTTGCCAACTGTGCGTGTTATGCTTTGTAATAATGGTTTATCTTGGAACCAGATTGCCCAACAGTATATTGATGGAGCCACTTTTGGGGAGCAAGTTAATTGGTTGCATATTAACCATGACAAAATTGTTGAATTATTACAAAAACCAAAATCAATCAATGATACTTTGCAATTAGTGGGTAAGGCTATCGTTGAGGAATTTAATTATCGACGGGTATTGGTTGCCAAAGTGCCAGTGATAGAAATAAAAAATTTATTTGCTCGGCATGGTACGAGATTATTAGAACGTAACATTCGCCGTTATTTAGGTTTACATAATAATCGAGTCAATCACAGTATTAGAAATAGTTTGCTGGATGAAAAAAAGCGTCAAAATTTCTATTTTTATAATAAAAAAGGAAAAAGGGCCAGGCTCGAATTAATTTTGAAAAAGAGCTCAGACTGAAATAAAAGGGACTAATCCCGAATTTTTGTGCTTGTAATATCTACAAAAGAATTCGAGCCTGGCCCCTTTTTTCTCTTATGCCTTTTTTTTCTTAGCTTTAGCAAACAGTATTTGAACTATGATTTTGATTCTTATGACTTGTTTGATAGATATGACTGTTATAATAGATCACATAAATCACCGTTCAAAAATTGATCCACAAAAATAAGTATTTATTATGTCATCAAAAAGAGAAAAATGAAAACAATAGAAAAATATATACCGGATTCAGATAAGATATATAAGGCCAAAGAGCCTTTTGAAGCCACGGTAATTGAAAACATCCGGCTAACATTGGCCAATTCGGAAGATGATATCCGACATCTGGTTATCGATCTTTCCCAAAGTGGTATCTCATTTTTGGAAGGACAGTCGATTGGAGTTGTAAAACCGATGGAGGGCGAAGGGCGTAAATATAGCAGGGTGAGGCTTTATTCAATCGCATCGGCACGCTCCGGAGACGATGGGCTCGCTTCCACTGTTTCTCTTTGTGTAAAGCGAGTTGTTTACGAGGAAGATGGAAAGATCAAATATGGAATGATGTCAAACTATGTCTGTGATCGGCAAAAAGGTGATAAGATACATATAACGGGCCCAATCGGAAGAAGATTTCTTTTGCCTGAAGATGAAAACGTTAATCTCATAATGATTGCGGTTGGAACCGGTATAGCTCCGTTTAGATCCTTTATAAACTTCATCTACAATGAGCGTGGTAACTGGAAGGGAAACGTAAGACTCTTTTTCGGCGCAAAGACCGGGATGGAGTCGATCTACATGAACGATGAAAACAACGACCTTGGCTTCTATTACACACAAGAAACCTACAAGGCATATAAGGCACTTTCCCGGGAAAGTACGATCGACGAGGGAAACGCTTACGTGCAGGACCGGATTGAAGAGCAGAGAAAAGAGATATGGTCAATGATTAAGGATGGCAATTTCTGCCTCTATATTTGCGGGTTATCCGCAGTCCTTGACGGTGTTGAAAATGTCTTTCAAAAATGGGCGAAAGAAGACGGCTTTGTGTGGGATGAGATGAGAAAACAGTTTAAAAAAGAGGGGCGGTGGAATGTTGAAGTATATTAAAGGTTAAACATGAAAGGACTATCTTTGAAGGAACTATTTTGAGCCCAAATCCGTTTGAGCGAAACTCTCATCAGCTTTATTGCAAAGCTGTTTTTGAAAAATAAATTTTTTGACTTAACTTACTCAACAAAAGGAGTTATTTTATGTTATCTAAGAGATTGGCTCTGGGGTGATGAAAATCAGGTTGCTCTGTTGGTAAAAACTTGATCCAATTTTTATTCTGCTATTTTTATCTTAGTAAAAACAACCACTTATTTATGAGGAATAAAAAACCGGATCAACTGGATTCCCCAGTTGGAACCTGATTTTCATCACCCCAGATTGGCTCTAGGCGTAGCGACAGCGTTAGTATGTCTCGCCGTTACAACAATGGTAGCCACCGAAAAAATTTATGCTAATGTACCTGCCGATCCAACAATAGTATTTACTTTAACCCAAGCTGATGGAACCACTTTTCAAGCAAGAGCATGGGGAGATTATTTTTTAGGTGGAATAGAAACGGTTCCCACTAAAACAGTATCCGGGTATTCTATCGTTTTTGATGAGGATAGCAAAAATTGGATGTATGCAGTCCGTGATATTGAAGGTTGGTTAATTGCTTCTACAAACAAAGTGGGACAAGACCCAATAGTGTTATAAGTTTAGGTCTAGGTATTTTGAAAGATGTCACGGTTTTACCAGACACGACCGTTATTGGTGGGGTTCTATCGGGTGAAATTGACAATCAAGGCACTTTGAGAAACGTGAGAATCAGAGTTAATACGATAGTAAAAGGTGGTACATTGGAAGGCGTTATTCACAATGGTGGCCTTTTACAAAATGCGACTTTAGCCAAAGGAACATTAATTCAAGGTGGTTCTTTGGCCGGAACGGTAACCGGCAATCTTGATAATCCGGCCCTTATCAAAAATGCTCAAGTGCTTGCAAACACAGTTCTTAAAAATGTGATTATCGGTAATGGAACTCACCTTGCTGAAGGCGTTTCGATAAGTGATGGGGTACATTTTGAAAAAGATGATGCAAATCAATAGGATAGTACTTATTAATTAGTCGCTTTTTTTGAGTTACTGATTTTTTTGTTGTAATATGAAATGTTAGTAACATCGTGATTTTTAACTTAAATTTATCAAAAAATGAGTACTTATTTATGTCATTAAATAGATTGCTTTCCACCATAGCAACGGCACTCGTATGTCTCGCCGTTACAATGGCAGCCACTGAAAACATTTATGCTGTGCCGGCATCGCCCAGAATCCATATTTTAACCCAAGCTGATGGAACCACTTTCCTAGCTAGACAATGGGGAGATGAATGGAAACATAGTTTGGAAACGGTAGACGGGCATACGATTGTTTTTGATGAGGCTACCCAGAACTGGATGTATGCTACCCATGATACTGAAGGCAGATTGGTGCCTTCTACAAGTGTGGTGGGAAAAAATTTTCCGCCCAAAAAAGCACGAAATTTGCGGCCTATCAAACAAGCTGCCAAAAAATTTGCTGCCCAAAAGAATGCCTTTTCTCCTGAAGGAAAACCACTACAGAGAACTGTTTCTCTTGCAGATGATGGGCAAATACCGGTTAAAGTGGTGTAACCATAACAAACATCAGTGCTTCCAACGCTATAATGACAGCATATTTATTACCCCGCCAAATTACCAAAGACATTCCTTGGGGTTGGCAATGGCCCTGAATGAGCGAAGCACACGATCTAGCATTAGGTGATTACGATGGTGATGGAGCTACAGATCGGGCGATTGTCCATAAACCAGCCGGTAGATGGAATGTCATAGCCAGTAGTATCGGTAATCCACCTCCAGACATTGGTTGGGACTGGGTATCTTATGGTTCGGTCATTTAAAAAGTAGTTTTCAGTAACATGGTGACTTGGACTGACCGACAACGTTTGGATGACCATAACGGTTTAACATTACCATCAATTGAGTCAAAAGCTAATTTGTGGTTTGTAGAATCATATTGCCGGAAAAAAATGATGAAAAAATTTAGCATTACAATCAATCAAATCTGTTGAAATTTGTAGATATTTTAGTTCCCGATAGTATTTATCAATAGTTGAGTGTTTATAATTGTAGGAACCGGCATATTGTAATGCGTTTCCTAACGGTTTATTAATGCTTCTTGAAGCACCATTGTTTGTTACCAGAGGTAAAAGTAATACCGATAAATTTTTGCGGTCTAAATTGGCATCCGTTGTTTGATATAGTGATAGTTTTATCATCAATAGATGCTTTACGAATTTCTCGAACTTTTTTCAGCCGGTTATATCTCGACGAAAATTGGCCGTTTCGGCGTCGTACCCGATTTTGACTATTCTGGTTTTGGTATAATTCAGATTGTTTTATTAAAGTTAAACGCTTTTTAATTGTCTGGTTCCATTGTTCATCGAACCTATATGATGCACTTACGCTTCCAATATTTCGATACCTGCAAACGGGGCGGATTGAATCGTATCTGTTTTTAACTTAATGCGAGGCAAGTTAAATTTTCGCCTTAATTGATTAATTTGGCTGGTATTTAATTCTATTTCCCATTTATCTTGCAGCTCTTTTTGCAATGATTTGTTCGTCCCATGTTGATTATAAGAGAGCACTGCACGTAGTAATTCAGTTTGTTGGGGACGAAAGTTTTCGTGCATTCCCGGCGGTTCTATTGTCTTCAAGACCAGTTATTCTTTGTTGGTCAAATCGTTTTTTGAGTCTCTAATATTGTGAAAGACTAACTGGCGTTTCGTGGCTTATAAAATATTTCTCTGCTTCCATCTTGGAACTCTCAACATTTTTGATGCGTTTGCGAATTTCCTTTTGTCTATTGCTTTTGTTTGTAGTCAACGGGTTACCTTTTTAATGATGCTAATTTTTTGTCATTAGAATAAAGCAATTGAAGAATCAAATTTTTTCGCATTTAATTTAACCTTTTTTAAATTTAGCCGATAGTCATGTTGTACTACATTTACGGAATCCTTAATTTGGTAGGGTTCCATTGTATTCCAAAACCGTGCATATCACTCAGAAACCTTTGTTTATGGTTAGCAGCTCTCGAAAGAAAAAACGAAAAACCTTTGAGTTTTTGCAACCAAGAATTGTCATCATTGCCAAATCATTTAAAATCTCTTCTCGGAGGAATGAGGATTTTAGGAAAATTGGATTTGGATTTTTATAAATTTACTCCAGAGCAAGTTCGGGAAATTGGTCAGATTTATCTTTCCGCATTATCCCCAAAAAAACAAATTGGCTTTAAACCGGAACGATTAGCAGAATTATCTGTCTCTGAAATTGAAGAACTTGAAAAACGCATCAAAAAACTAAAACCAGAGTGCAACGAATTTTAAAAAACAACAACGAAATTAAATCCAGACTTTTTGTGGATTTAGTAGTATTATTATGTTACTCAACATTCAAGTTTTTTAATATCGGCTAACTACAAGGATTACATATAAACAAGGATAAGGCTCTTCGTGTTTTATCACGGCGATTACCCAATCCATGTAGTTTTAACAACCTTATGAAGAAACAAATTATGTTTACCACCGCAAAACTTACCGCGATGAAACGTTGGGTTTCATTGCCACCTATCGAAAGGAATAGGATTAGTGATGGTGTTAGGTAGTTGGCAACCTTCGGCTCTGGCGGAAACTGATTGTAGTGCCGTCACGGAAATTCCCAAAGCCCAATGTGAAACCCTAATTGCCATTTACGATAGTACCGCTGGCGACAAACTGATAACACCGGCTCAAAGCAGACACTTTAAACATAATGGAAAAAAAACCAGAAACCACCGAAAAAACTCTTTGGCATCGAATTTTAGGGCGAATTTTCAAACTCCGGTTAACGCCTTTAGGAATAACGGTTTTAACTGATGTTTCGGTAGTGACTGAGCCACCCGAAGCTGATATATTGTTATTGAGACGCGAGAGTGATAGTTGGACAGAGAAAAGTTGTTGTTGCTTCAGATGGTGAGGAAGGCCGTGTTAAAAGAACATGATGATATTGCTCTTATAATAATGGATATTATGATGCCGGAGATGAATGGCTATGAAACCATGCAAAAAAATTCTGTGATGGAGTCCAAAATTTATTTTGGAAACCGCCAAACTAAAGTTTGGACTCCATCAAATTTACCGCAACAATTATTTTGATTTTGCCCATAATTTATTTCTGGCTTTTGGTTCAAAAATGAGATACCATTCCTTCTTCTGTTTTAAGAAGATTGATGTACTTGAACTACCAAGGAGCCAATATGGAACTCAAAGAAATACCGCTTTTTTCTCATGATGGTTTATCTGTCTCAACTCTTCAGCTTGTGGATAACTCGTTATTAAACGAAAATTTTTTTGTCTTCAAACGTCAGCAACCGGGAGTAACAGCAGAACAACGATTACCAGATGGTGTCAGAGACAGTGAGGCTACTTTTATGCTCTTGAAAGTCATTTACGATTCCCAACCAAATAAGGATGACTTTATCAGTGCTTTGGCTTATCGCTCTTTGCATAAACAAAACCAAGCTTTGACGGACAAAGAAGTACAAGTGTTTGTGGTAAGTGTTCAAACCCCAAGCCAAGAGACACGAGAGAAATTTGGTTATCGAAACATGCGCTATTCGGGTGTGTATGAAAGCCAAGAATCTCTTTTGACTGGGGTTCCCTTAATCTCGTTAAATGAACTGTCGGATGAGCCGTATAATGCCGTATTCAAATGTTTTGCCAGCCAGACAGAAGTCAGAAAAAAGGCTTATGAGATTTTTGAAAAACAGAGCTATTCCAAGTCGATATCAGTACCGTTAAAATTGTTTCTGAAAGAACTATCACAGGTAGAAGGTGAATACACTCGTTTCAGCCCCGAACAATTTATGAAAGGGGAAAATTAAACATTATGGGAGACGGTATTAAACCGTCTCCGGGTTGTTTAGTTTAAGAATTTAAGTACAACGAATATTGTGTTTGAACGAATTTAAACATCTTTTAAATAACAACACCCTGAATAATCCACTGCAAATGGATATTTTATTGGTTGCTGTAAATAATCCGGTGATAATGGGAGTGAAAATTTTAGTTTGGCGGTTTCCAAAATAAATTTTGGACTCCATCACAGAAAAATTTACCGCAACCTAATTGCCATTTACGACAGCACCAATTGCACCAATTGGACTAACAATACCGGCTGGCAACGAACATTTTAAACATAATGGAAAAAACCAATTTGAGTACCCCAAGTAACCAGAAACCCAGTGAAGACGATAATAAAGAAACCACCGAAAAGACACGGTTGTATCAAATTCAGAGCCGAATTTTTGAACTTCTGTTAACGCCGGTTTCGGTAACCGTTTCAACCAATGTACCGGTTATGACTAATCCACCGAAAATGGATATTTTATCGAGACAAGAACATGAGAATTGGACAGATGAGCAATTTGAACGATTACCGGATTGCATCCGCGAGAGCAGTGCTCGTCACATTTTGATTGAATTTAAGGCAACTGAATCTCTTTCAAAAGAGGTTCTTATCCAAGCAATGGCGTATGACTATTTTTACCAACGTTCACAAAAATTAACTGATGACGAGATACAAACTTTTGTGATATGTGCGATACAGCCTCAAAAGGCGAATCGTTCGCTATACGGTTATAAGATTCGAGTACAGCCCGGCGTTTATCAAAGCGATAATATTGCTTTTAATCATATAACTTTGATTTCTCTGAACGAATTGCCGGATGAACTTCATAAGGCTTGGGTAACTTGTTTGGCGAGCCTGAAGAACGCCTAATGGGACATAAATCGGGGTGAAAAATTCGTTGTTTTTTTTAATTTTTTGGTTTCCAAAATAAATTTTGGACTCCGCTATACAATCTGCCAAAATAAATTTTGGACTCCAACATCCGGCTAAAGGAGTCCAAAATTTATTTTGGGCGGTTGGGAGTCCAAAATTTTCAAAACGCGCCGCGAAAAACTCCGGTATACCATCAAAAATTTACCGCTTGGAAATATTTTCAAATCTCCCCTAATAAATTTTTCCAAAGGGATGTCTATATAAGTAAGATCGTTAATTTCTAAGAGCGTGTTTTAAAATTCGACCTAACTCATTGTTTCGCAAAACAACAGACTTAACAATTACTATTTACCAATTATGGATTCATCAATGTGGTAGGTTGGAACCCCGGTTAAAAACCATTTTATCGTGTAAGTTTTTGGAGTTTGATAATAATAAAATTTGGTAACTACTCAGGGCAACCATAAAGGATTGCCCCTACATACAATACCTAAACGTAGGGGCAATCCCTTGTGGTTGCCCTTGGTAAAATAGAGAATCAAGGCTGAGTAGTTACAAAATTTGTTGATGCTTCTTTGTTTGTAAGATTAAATCCAGACTTTTTGTGGATTTAGTAGTATTATATGTTACCCAACATTCAAGTTTTTTAATACCGGCTAACCACAAAGATTACATATAAACAAAGATAAGGCTCTTCGTGTCTTATCACGGCGATTACCCAATCCATGTAGTTTTAGCAACCAGAGGAAGAAACCAATTAATTAGTAATAGTGTTAGGTAGTTGGCAACCCTCGGCTCTGGCGGAAACTGATTGTAATGCTGTAACTGAAATTCCCAAAGCCCAATGTGAAACCCTTGCAAGCCATTTACGACAGCACCAATTGCACCAATTGAACTAACAATACCGGCTGGCAACGAACATTTTAAACATAATGGAAGAAACCAATTTGAGTACCACCAAACCGAGTAACCAGAAACCCAGTGAAGACGATAATAAAGAAACCACCGAAAAAACTCTTTGGCATCGAATTTTAGGGCGAATTTTCAAACTCCTGTTAACGCCTTTAGGAATAACGGTTTTAACTGAGGTTTCAGTAGTGACTGAGCCACCCGAAGCTGATATCTTGTTATTGAGACGCGAAAGTGATAGTTGGACAGACAAACAATTTGAACGATTACCGGCTGGCATCCGTGACAGTACTGCTCATCACATTTTGATTGAATTTAAGGCAACTGAATCTTTTTCCAAAGAGGCTCTTATCCAAGCGGCGGCTTATGAACACTTTTACAAAAATTCTCAAAAATTAAATGATGACGAAATACAAACTTTTGTGATATGTGCGAAACAACCTCAAAAGGCGAATCGGGAGCAATACGGTTATAAGATTCGAGTACAGCCCGGCGTTTATCAAAGTGACAATATTATGCTTAATCATATCACTTTGATTTCCCTTAACGAATTGCCCGATGTACTTCATAATGCTTTCCTAACTTGTGTGGCAAGCAAGAAACTCAAACGATTAAAAGCGTTTCAGATTTTGCATTCTCAAGGTTTTAAATTGATTTCAAACGATTTTAAATGGTTTTTATCTAATTTATGGCAACGTATCTCAACAATAGGAGATGATGATATGGCACTTAATAATTTGAGTCCTCAAGATGTGGAGGAAT
>Ga0233403_10001629_pt1 | contig 10319 bp, 8 predicted proteins | sample Na_oxic_1_MG_FD_179866 | JGI IMG/M metagenome (GOLD analysis project Ga0233403, IMG submission 179866) | Seawater microbial communities from Saanich Inlet, British Columbia, Canada - Na_oxic_1_MG | ecosystem: Environmental > Aquatic > Marine > Inlet | place: Canada: British Columbia | collected...
CGCCCACATTGAAACACTCGCAGTTAATGCCTCTTATGCACAAGATGATTGGGCGCGCTGGGGTACGGCAACAGAATCTCGCCTCAGCAATATGAAAGGGCATGAATTGCGGTTTAAATATCAAGCTTCCAAGGAACTCAATCTCTTGACGCGTCTGTATATTGTCGAAGCTATCAAAGGTGACGAAGATGGTAATCGTTTCCGTTTCGATTTTAATTATAAGTTCTAGCCAAGAATACTGGAGTTCAAAGCTTCAGCTTTTCACCCAAATATTTCCACCGATTTCATCGGTGGCTATTCATATTTAACCCCTTCGGGGTTGGTACCTCATGTAAAATTTCTCACACCGAAGGTGTAAAACATGAATAGCCACCGATGAAATCGGTGGAACTGTCATTAACTCTATTGAATCAACTTAATATGAGGAAAAGTGTTGTATGAATAAACGCACCCTTCAGCGTCGTTTAACGACGCTTTCAATGGGCATTACTATGGCATTAACTGCCAATGTCGGCTACACAGCCCCAGACATTGGGCCCTTGCCAGAGATTAAAATCGATAAAGCCAAAGCAGAACTCGGTAAACGCTTATTCTTTGATCCCAGATTATCAGGAGATGCTGCGTTTTCTTGTGGCACTTGTCATCAACCAAGCTTTGGTTTTTCCTTTATGGTACCCTTGTCGCCCGGATATCCGGGAAATGGTCATTTTCGCAATGTCCCTACAGTAATTAATTCTGCCTATAAAAAGGTGTGGATGCATGATGGGCGTATTGGTACGAATCTTAATGATGTCACCCGTGAGATGATTACGGAAGATTACATTATGAACATGGATATGCGTATTATGCAGGAGCGTATCAAGCAAGACCCCGTTTATTTGGAAATGTTTGAAAAAGCGGGATATGGGGAACCTTCTAATGGTAAAGTGCGTAAAGCGATTCCCGAATATCTAAAGACCCTGACTTCAAGGGGTGCATCTTTTGATACGGGATCGATGTCTGAAGAAGCTCAACGTGGTATGACCCTGTTCAAAGGCAAAGCGAACTGTATTGCTTGCCATCATGGTCCGCTACTTTCAGATGGCAGTGCGCATAATACGGGGGTGCCAGAAAATCTGGATATTTTCCTGAACCCATTCAACCACCAAGCCTTTATTGCTTATAACATGTTTATGGGTAATGAAAACTACATGAATTTGAAACGCGATCTTGGCGTTCATGTCCAAACCCATAAAGCTGATGGGAGCGACATGGGTAAGTTTATGACACCTTCATTGCGGGAATTGAAGTATACCGCGCCTTATATGCACAATGGCATGTTGAAAACATTGAAAGAGGTTGTGGTGTTTTATAATGAAGGGGGGGGCGAAGATAGCAATAAGGATGTATTGCTTAAACCACTGGGTTTGAGTGAGGCAGAACAAGCAGATTTGCTTGCTTTTTTATTGGCTTTATCAGGGGAACCCTTGACAACAGCAGAACATGTTTGGACAGCACCCTTTCCAAACGAATACGAAGCCATTGCAGATTGGCGTAATGTCCGCAACTAAAAGGAGGATATACAATGAGTAGGAATCATAAAACCACTGGACTAGCAACTATCATTGCAGCCGTTTTGGTAGGTTCTCTTAATCCAGCACTCGCAACAGATGATGAATCCAACATTTCTCTTGGCAACAAAGCCATATCTTTCCTCCCACTAGCCCCCTTGGGTCCTCCCCCTATACCGCCTGATAATAAACAGTCTGATGCTAAAGTAGAATTGGGCAAAATGCTGTTTTTTGATCCCCGTGTCGGTGGTGATACTTCCACTGCTTGCGCGACTTGTCATGAACCTGATCAAGGTTGGGCTTGGAGTGATAACTTTTCGCGTGGTTATCCCGGCACCGTGCATTGGCGTAATAGTCAATCTATTGTCAACTCCGCTTACTATGGCAAACTCTTTTGGGCAGGTTCTGCGGCTTCTTTAGAGAAGCAAGCACCTTCTGCTGCCAAAGGTGGTGTGGCTGGTAATGGTGAAAACGACATCATGGAAGCGCGTTTAGCTTTAATTCCTGAATACCGCAAGCGTTTTAAAGCGGTTTTCGGCACAGAATGGCCGCTTATTGGTGATGCTTGGGTCGCCATCGCTGCCTTTGAACGTACTTTAGTACAGCGAGATACACCGCTTGATAAATACTTGCAAGGCGAAAAAGAAGCCCTCTCCGAAGAACAGGTGCGTGGTATGGCTTTGTTCAATGGCAAGGCAGGGTGTCTCCAGTGTCATAATGGCGCATTAGCTTCTGACCAACGTTATTATAACATCGGTGTGCCATCGTCAACACGATGGGAAGAAGATGGGTTGGCTCAGATTACCTTCCGTTTTGAATATTATGCGAAAGGGGCTAACGAAGAACTTTATCGTACTGCCAAGGCGGATGCGGGTTTGTATTTCCGTACGAAGAATGAATGGGACAAAGGTAAATTCCGCACACCGTCTCTACGTTATATTGAATATACCGCCCCCTATATGCACAACGGCGCGTTTTATGAACTTGAAGAAGTTGTCGATTTTTATGATCGAGGCGGCATTGATGAAGAGGGTCGCACAACAGACTGGCCTCAAAACAAAAGTCCACTCATCAAACCGTTGGGCTTGACTGATGAAGAAAAAGAAGACCTCATCGCCTTTTTAGGCGCATTCTCTGGTGAAGAGATTCTGATGGATAGACCCGAGTTACCGCCTTATGCGCCATTGTTTACCAAAGCAGAATTAGAGGCGTTGAAGAAATAATAAATTCTAGGTTGGACAGGGTTTGCAACTGGGGTGTTAAATTTGAGGTGATTCTGCTCATAAATTTTCATCCTTTTCTTGTTTGAATCAGGATTTTCAGGATTTTCAGGATTTTCAGAATAAATACTTAAATTCTGCTCTGTTTCAATATAACTGATTGATTTATATAGTTTTTTTAATGATTAATTTTTATAAATATAATAAAATCAATGACTTAATTATAATCTGACCCGAATTAATGATTTAATGATTTTAGGTTTTATCCTGAAACGAAGTAACTTCGCTGCGCGGAGATCAAATCTTGTGAATCCTGTGAAACGAAGTAAGCGAAGCTAATCCTGATTCAAACAAGAAAAGGGTAAAAATTTATGAGCAGATATCAAATTTTTTGCAACCCCGTCCGCAATGTTTTATTGAAATGGCGGCGACGTCTCAACGTTCAGAAACAGGTTGCAAACCTGTTCCCGCACAAATTTAAGTAAGAGGAGTTTCAATAAATGACAACGAAAACGCATGATCAATCTGCGGCAGAACATGCTCAATGTATGCTAAACCGCAGAGAGTTTTTGCTTTATAGCGGTGCCTCCGCTGTGGCAGCCAGTACGATTACTTTATTTCCGGGTACAGCGCAAGCCCAAAAAGCCAGAGTCGTTGGATATCCACGTAAATTCATCACCAAGTTGAGTAAGTTGAAAGACCATGAACCACTTAATTTCAGTTATCCCGATGATGGCGCAAATAGCTATTGTATGCTGGTAAAAATGGGAGTTAAGGCAGGGGGCGGGGTCGGTCCTCAGCGTGATGTAGTGGCTTTTGGTAGCCTATGTACCCATCAAGGGGGGCCTTTGATGGGGAGTTACAAAGTGACAGGGGATCAACGTACTTTGGGTCAATGTCCTTTCCATCTGTCAGTGTATGATTTGCGCCGTCATGGTATTATCGTTTCTGGTCAAGCCTATCAGAGTTTGCCACAGGTTCTGCTAGAATTGAATGGTGATGATATTTACGCTGTAGGTATGATGGGCCTGTTATATGGTCGCAATGAAAACCTGATGAACGCATAGGAGAATAGCCAAAATGTCAACTGCTTATTATTTGCCTGAAGATCGGGTAGCATTGCCGCCTAAACATGCCGAGGTGCTGACAACCTGTTGTGACTATTGTATTGTCGCTTGTGCTTATAAAGTGTATCGCTGGCCCGTCGGTTCTGGTGAAGGGGGAGCCAAAGCTTCTGAAAATGCATTCGGGATTAATTTTCCTAGCGCACCTCTGCAAGACTGGGTGGCACCCGCACAGCATAATGTGGTGATGCACAATGGAATGCCCCATCATATCGTCATTACGCCGAACAAGGACGCGAAAACGGTCAATAAGAATGGCGATTCCAGTATGCGTGGTGGTTTGATTGCTCAGAAATGTTATAACCCCAAAACACCGACCCATGATCGTTTGACGACACCTTTGATGCGAATTTATGGTATTTTGCAGCCAGTGCCTTGGGATTTTGCCCTTGATGTGGCTGCGGAAGTTGCCAAGCATGTGATTGCTAAACACGGTGCGAATGCTTATTCGGTGAAAACGTATTCTTATCAGTACATTGAAAACACCTACGCTATCACTAAATTCGCCGCTCGTCATATTAATACGGCCAGTTTCACCTTCCATGATACGCCCTCTGATGTGAGTTCTACACCCGGTTTCAGGGACGCGGGTTTTGATAACTTTGGTCCTTCTTATGATGATTGGGGAAGTGCCGATGTGTTGATGTGTTGTGGTACTGATCCTTACGAAACCAAGACCATTTTGTTTACTCAGCATATGATGCCGGGTATTCAGCGTGGTATGAAAGTAATTATGCTGAATCCACGCGAGACGGCGGGGACTGCTTATGCAAAAAAAATGGGCGGTTTACACTTAGACCTTTATCCCGGAACGGATACGGTGTTATTGGGTGCGATTGCTCGCATCGTCTTAGAGAATGGCTGGGAAGATCAGGAATGGCTGAAAAAGTGGGTCAACAACAAGTGGGAATCTAACTCTGGATTTGGTCAAGGAACTCGTAACACCCCTTGGCAATGGCGTACGACTTGGGGAAAATTCCAAACAGATGGTTTTGAAGACTACAAGGAATGGTTGTTATCCCAGCCTGAATATGAATTGGAGAAAGCCGCTGAAATTACGGGGGTTGAACCAGCAAAAATCCAGAAGGCTGCTTCATTAATTGCCAAGCCCAAAGCCGATGGTACTCGTCCAAAAACATCATTTGCGATTGAAAAAGGTTTTTACTGGTCTAATAATACCGGTAATACGAATGCCATTGCTTCTTTAGCCACTGTTTGTGGTGCCGGCGGTCGTCCGGGTCGAGTCGTTGGACGCTTAGGCGGACATCAGCGGGGGGGGCAGCGGGGGGGTGGATTGCCTCGCAATAAATCACCGGAAAAGGTACCGGGTCGTCGTCGTCGTGCTTTGGATACAGATCGTTGGCTGGTTTCGGGTCATACTCGTATGGCGCATGTCATTGGTACCACTTGGATTCAAGCCATGTGTGGTTCTCAAGGCCTACAAAAGCGGTTCCATGAATTGGTTGTAACCAACCCGCATCAAATACGCAGCTACGATAAGCAAGAAATCATTGATACGCTCAAAGCGCGTGCTGATTCAGGTGGTATGGTGGTGATTGATCAAGATATTTATCTTCGTAATCCTATTGGTTCTCAGTTTTCTGATATCGTCTTCCCGGCAGCAACTTGGGGGGAAGAAGACTTTATGCGAGCCAACGGTGAACGTCGCCTACGTCTGTATCAGAAATTCTATGATGCGCCGGGCAGTGCCAAGCCAGATTGGTGGATTATTGCCAAATTAGCCAAGCGGATGGGCTTTGAAGGCTTTGATTGGAAAAACGCCAATGATGTCGCCGAAGAGTCTTCCCGCTTTTCAAGGGGGGGGCGCAAAGCTTACCACATGGTTAAAGTGTATGCGCACCATCATGGGCGTACCCTCCATGAACAACTACGCATCTTAGGCGCGGATGGTATCCAAGGTCCCACCTTCATTAATGATAAGGGAGAACTGAAAGGCACTAAACGGCTGCACGATACGACCATGAGTCCGGAAATGGTGGCAGAACGGTATGGTGCTAATGGACCCGGTGATGCGAACATGGTCAACAAGAAGATGACCCACTTCAACAGCCAAACGGGTAAAGTCAATCTCCAGAAGCATCCTTGGAGCCTGTTTTCTGATTTCTGGACTTGGTTAAAGCCCAAGGAAGATGAACTGTGGTTGAGCAATGGTCGCATCAACGAAATCTGGCAGTCTGGTTTTGATGATGTGGAACGTCGCCCCTATATCACGCAGCGTTGGCCTGAGAACTTTGTGGAAATTCACCCTGATGATGCCGCAATACGGAATATTGAGTCTGGCGATTATGTGATGATGTATTCCGATCGTGTTGCCGCTCATAAGGACACGATTCTTGGGGTACATAATAACCACTTCCAGTTTTCTGAACTGATGGCGCGCGGTCATATTGAGTTGTCCAAAGCGGCGGTCACTGCGGTTGCCGTTGTTGTTCCACATATAAAGAAAGGGGTGTTATATACTAATATGTTGAATCCCCGTCAGCCTTCTAATTCTTTGACAGCGCGTGTCGTTGATCAAATCAGTGGTAACTATAACTACAAGATGGGCGTTGCGAAAATCGCTAGGCTTGGTGAATCTCAGTATAAACAGGAATTTCGTAGTATGTCGTTTGCACCTCGAAATATTACCTAAATCTGATGTCCGTAAAACTATTTAAAACTATTTAAAATCAATAACTTATAATGGAGTCCAAAGCTTTAGGGACGGTTCCAAAGCTGAAGCTTTGAACTCCAACATACATCTAATCAATCACGCTATTATTTCGCAGGGCGGCTTGACAAAATTATTTTTTTTGTGTAGCATAACTCGCTATATGGAATTTGCCTGAGATAAAAAATTTTTGGACTTTCAAATCTTTCTGGTTCCCTTAACAAAGGCATTTATCGTGACACATTAAGTATTTAAGTATTTGATTTACAAATATTTTTCTGCTTATCTTGGATATTTTTGTATAACAATGTGCGCGAAGGTAACCATAAAAAGGGCAACCATAAAGGATTTCCTCTACCATATCCAATAACACGTAGGGGCAATCCCTTGTGGTTGTCCAAATCTTTTCATTTGCATTCCAATTGACTCAAACCAAGTGTAGGAAAACTTTATGAGCTGGTATTTTGAAGTATTAAAAAAGTATGCCGTATTTAGTGGACGAGCAAGGCGAAAAGAATATTGGTATTTCGCCCTATTCAATATTATTATCACTATCTTGCTTGGATTAATTGATGGTGCGATTGGTGGTTTTGACCCAGAAAATGTGGGTCTATTAGGGGGAATTTATGCGTTGCTTATTCTGATTCCTAGTCTTGCGGTAACATTTAGAAGACTTCACGATACGGGCCGCAGTGGTTGGTGGTGGCTAATTGGTTTGATTCCGTTGATAGGTTGGATCGTATTGTTTGTCTTTATGGTGCTTGATAGCGACCCAGAAACCAATGAATACGGACCGTCTCCTAAAGCGACTGAGGATCCACAGCTGGTTGACTGACCGGATTCCGGCAAGTTAGACAGGATGGGCAAACCAAAATACGTTTGCCTACCCTATATAATGGAGTTCTATAAACATGGCAATGCTGAAAACACCTATTTTTTTAGTTGGTGCGTGCAGATCGGGAACCACTTTATTACGCGCAATGCTTGATTATCATCCTCAAATTGCTTTTCACCATGAATTTGAGTTTGCTGTTGATCAGATGAAAGAACCGGCAAATTGGCCTGATTTATCTAGCTATCACGAGTATTTATCTTATAGTCGTATTTTTTTACATTCTAATCACACGATTGATAAGCATTTAAGCTATCCAGAGCTTGTCAATAGTTTTTTGTTGCAAAAGCTTGAACGCGACAAAAAACAATTTATCGGGGCAACGGTACACTACCATTTTGATCGTTTGTTACGGATTTGGCCTGATGCGAAATTTATTCACCTCGTTCGTGATGGGCGCGATGTTGCACGTTCTACCCTGTTAATGGCTTGGGCAGGTAATATGTTCACAAGTGTTCAATCTTGGATAACAGCAGAGCTTCTATGGGAAAAGATCAGTCCCCAGCTTTCTCCAGAACAGAATTTGACGATCCATTATGAAGCATTGATTCAAAATTCTGATGAAGTGCTGACTCAAATCTGTACTTTTATTGGGGTTCCCTTTGATAAGGCAATGTACGATTACGCTGAACATACTACCTATAGTTTACCAGAACCCCATTTAATTGAACAATGGCGTAAAAAGCTCTCAAACGATGAAATACAGTTAGCAGAAAGCAAAATCAGCACAATGCTAGAAGAGCGGGGTTATCAGTTGAGTGGGTTGCCCCTTCTTAAAATAACACCTTGGTTGCGTTGGCGTATGGCGATATCAAATCGCTGGGTAAGGCGATTGTTTTATTTTCGCCGATATGGTTTCAAATTGTATTTGGAACATATTTTATCGCGCAAGTTACCTTTCAAAGGTTGGCGAAAAAGCGTACAAATGAAAACAAACGTAATTGAGCACAAACACTGTAAATAATTTAGGGCGACAAATTGGAGTCCAAAGCTTTAGCTTTGGAACCGTCCCTAAAGCTGAAGCTTTGGACTCCATGCCATCTTGAAATGATTTAAGGAACAACTGAAAATGAAATGCGTCCTAATTTCCCGAAATCTGCTTGATAATTTCCTACTTGGCAAGGAATCATTTGACCCAATGCGCCTGTTATAAAAAATTGTCCGACTTCCAATGTCCAGCCATTTTCAATTAGCGTATTCACCAACCACAAAGCCGTTTTCCATTGGTTCCCCAACGCATCCCTTCCTTCTCCTGTATTGACGATTTTTCCGTTTTTTGTCAATGTCACTGTCAATGTGTTCAAATCTATCTCGGTAGTGACAGCCTTACCTTTAATAAATGCTGCCGCCCCGACATTAGCAGCGATAATATCGATTCCTTTTGGTTTGTTGGCAAAACCTAGTTCAGGTAATTCAATGACGGGAAAGACTGCCCTGATATGTCGTTTTAATTCATCGGGATTCTTGAGTAGACTTGTTATCGCTGTACCCACCTCAAAACCAATCTCCGTTTCCAACATCAACCGCTTAAACTGAGAGAGTTGAATAGAGTTAGCACGACTCAAATCGCCATCAGCAAATAATACGCCCGCTAGTGCTTGATTCACATTGAATTTTTTTTGCACAGCGAAACTCGTCAATCCCGCTTTAAATCCTGCCGGCTTTCCGTCAGCCAGACGTTTTTTTACGTAATGGGTTTGCACAAGGTAAGCTTGTTCGATAGATAAATTTGCTTGACTGGCAGAAATTAAGGGAATCCGTTGATGATTGCGATAACTTTGCCACAATTTTTCGGATAATTCAATTTCGCCAGCACTGAGCGTTGTTGTCAATGCGAGCCATATAATAATGATACTTTTTAAAATAAACATGTTTGTCTCTTGCTAAAGTTTCTAAAAGGTGTATTTTATCATATTTATCAAAAAAAACCGGAAACTACAGGGATTGTATATAAGAAGGGATTTTTCAAACAGGAACTACAGGGATTGGAGACAAGAAAGGATTTTTCAAACAGGAACTATAGGGATTGTAAATAATTGGGGTCAGAGTGAAATTAATAATTTATAGCAAGCGTATAGCGAAAGCCACCCTACGCGAGCGTAGTTTAACCCATCCTACGCTCGCTAAAATCATTGATGAACAATAATCATAGTACTATTCAATTCTATGAAACGATGCGATTCAAATAAAGAAGCTATTTCGTCAAAGTGATTGAAAAAGAGTTTTTCCAATTCAATGTTTTTGATATTTCCAGTTGCTAAGCATAACAATTTATAAGGCTTCCCTTGAATTAAAAAGGAATCTATAAAATCCCTATCTTTACTGACAACAATCCACTGTTTTTCTATAGAAAGTGTATTAATTTGGCCATCTTGAGTGCGATTACCATTTGGCAAATCCAAAGTATGAACCGCTTCATAACCGGCTTGTCGTAACCAATAGGCTAAACGACGCGGTAACTGTGCATCAATCAAAAATGTCATTGGACTAACACTTGCCTCGTCTTAGTGGGTGTGATCGATATGAATTCTTGAATAGTTTTAACTTGTGCTAAACGAGTAGCAAAAGTGAGTACCGCTAAAATATCTGCTTTTTCCAAATCTTCATAGTCGGCTAAAATCTCTTCTATCTCCATGCCAGCACTGAGTAATTCAAGTATGTTTTCAACCGGGTATCGTAATCCACGAATGCAAGGTTTACCGTGACAAATCTGCGGATCAATCGTAATGCGTGTACTTAATGACATGTTATATTCCTTTAGATATAATGCACCTATTTGTACTCTAAAAGTTCTTTTCTGGTTCCAAAACTCTGTTTGGGAAGGAATGAAGTTTGCTACGCAAACCGCTTTGCTTCGCTGAA
>Ga0233403_10001631_pt1 | contig 10310 bp, 10 predicted proteins | sample Na_oxic_1_MG_FD_179866 | JGI IMG/M metagenome (GOLD analysis project Ga0233403, IMG submission 179866) | Seawater microbial communities from Saanich Inlet, British Columbia, Canada - Na_oxic_1_MG | ecosystem: Environmental > Aquatic > Marine > Inlet | place: Canada: British Columbia | collected...
ATCTAAAGCTTAGCCATGTCACAGAAGAAAGCTGTGACGAGTTAGTAAAAGAAATAGATCAGCTTTTTGGTATAGATGAAGTTAGTTACAACATCAAAGAAGGTGAAATACACCTTGCCTATGATGCCGCAAACGTAAGCCTTGATGGGATTGAGGAGGTAATCCGTAAGTATGGCGCAGATGTTCATGATGATTGGTGGACACATACTAAAGAAAGTTACTATAAATTTGTTGATCAGAACATCAAAGATAACTCTGTTCATAAGCCTTGGAGTTGTCATCAAGCACCTTCGGGGGCTGGCCGGAAAAACAAATGAATTCATAAAAAAGTGTATAGATAATTAGTTAGTCAAATGAGGTAACAGTGATGAAAACACCCTATATAAAAGCTCTTTTATTGCTTACATTCGGTTTATATTTAGTGGGTTGTTCCAATACCACTTTTTATCATAAATACATGATGAGAGGTCAGGTAGTAGAAAGTTCTGATAATCGAACTCTAATCTGTATTGGTGCTAAGCATGGCGCAGAGGTTGGGCAAAAATACAGTGTTATTAGATTCCATGAAAGAATAGTATTGAGTGAAGGTGAAGATCCCTACACTATCGAAAAGGTAGGAACGGTACAAATTACTAAAATTGTGAATGATCATTTCGCAACTGTAAAGCTAGTGTCTGGTGACATTGCAGCGAAAGATATGGTGGAACTTGAAAACTAATAAAGTGGTGGCGAAAGCCACCACAAGAGCATAACAATAAAACTTAATGAAAAAACTTTAGTGTTATTTTGTACAACCTTTGAGATTGTTTGCTCAGTTCTGGTTATCTTGATGCCAGTACGACAGAAAAAATGTTACATATGAATTAGAAAGGTGTGGGCTGGCATCCTAGGTCTAATCTTAACAGTTAAGGGGCCGCCGAATAGAGCTATACCTTTACATCAGCAGCATAATCAATGCTCCCGCGATCATAAATAAGTTTTCAGATAGCGATACAAATCCAAGTGGCACACTGCTATCGCCGCCTACACAGGCACACTTTAACTGGCGTTTGTCGATGTAAACGGCTTTGAAAACTGAAATTGCTCCAACTGTGCCGATAAACAATGAAAATGGTGCCACTGCGAGAGGCTGTAGTTGGGCAACCATACCAATACCTGCATATGCTTCAATGAAGGGATAAATATAACCATATCTTATCCATCTCATCGCTAGTAAATCATAAGTAATAAACGAATTTGTGAAACTGTATAGGTCTTTCAGTTTTTGCACCGCTAAGAGCGTCATTGAAAAAGCTATAAATAGCATCAGTGTTCTGATGGAGATAAATGAGCCGGAAGCAAAATGTTGAGATGCGACAGCAAGAAGTGCAGCTATCGAGAAAATGGCTACAACGGGCGTGTAGGTTGTGCTAGTTTGACCTGCTTCATCTTTACCAAAATACTCTCTTAAGTCATCGTATCCTCCGACACGCTTTCCTTCAATAAAGGTTTGTGGCGTAGTTTTGACATCATGCTTAGCTTTGAAGTCATCAGCTTGTTGTCTTGACGTGAGCTTATGATCTTCTACATCATACCCTTGCCTCTCCAGCAAATCTTTCGACCTTAAACCATAGGGGCAGATATGTTCGTCAGTGACCATTCTGTACAGGGTAGCTGTCTTAGTCATCTTAGTCTCCTTTGTTCAGTGTGCCTTCAAACTTTGGGAGCGGTCGTTGCTCAGCCTGAGCTTGTGAGCTGACCTTTCCATTTTCAGAAATATCTTTAATCAGCCATTCCATTTCTTTTATTTCTTTTCGTTGGGCTTTAATAATACCATTTGCCAATTCACGCACGCGTACATCCTCCAAAGTTGAATGCTCACTAGTAAGAATAGCAATGGAGTGATGAGGAATCATCGCTTTCATGTAGGCAGTGTCAGAAATTGTGCTTTGAGAGCGAACAAGATAAAGACATATGGCAAACAGTATTGTCGCCAATAGAAAAATAGCCATGTTGAGCTTCTTGTTACTGTACATGCCAAGCATAAAGGCCAGCATGATCATTGCCATACCTGCTCCCATATACAACGCCATATAGATACGCGTTTCACTAAACCATATATGTGATACTGCGTAAGTGTTGAGGTACATCATGACAAACATAGTAATGGTTGAGGTGATGATCATTGCAGCAAATCTTGAGTATTTCATAAGTAATCCTTACATTGATAGTGCAAATATTTCCCACTGTTAGCCTATTATTCTCTACATGTGGTCATGTTCTCGAAAAAGTGCAAGTAATGAGCCAGTATCATTATTATCTTATTGTGAATATGGTTTACCAACACAGAATTGGATTTGCGCCACTGTTAGGCTATATATTGATAATTGGATTTGTTTTAGTTAGAAATGATGATCGTTAGTTACTCTATATCTAACCCAAGCCTTCGGCTTCAAATTTCTATTAGTGGTTTTACCTGCTATGATGGATTTCATATTGATCGGATTATTGCGATCATCGCAAGTCTGAATTAGGAAAGTATTGGTTAATTCATGCAAACCATAGATAAATCATATTCCGGTTGCTTATCGAGTTATGTGAAGAAACGTTACTGTAGCTATACAAATTGAAAGGGAAATAATTAATAATTTGGATTTAAGTAAATAAGTATTAATATAACTTTTTGACAACGTAGGTGTGGATCTTAGGAAAACTGAAGAAGAGAAAATGGCGCCATGGCTAGCCGCTGTAACGGACTCGTTAGAAGTATTGCATAAACACGATGAAAACACCTCTGGCTCAATGTCTTATATTATGGAAAAAGCCAATATTCAGTTCAAATCGGTGAATTTTATGCGCGGTCGAAGCATTCAAAACGCAATCGTGATTTTAGATGAGTCGCAAAACTTAACCGCATCTCAACTAAAAACCATTATTACTCGCTGTGGTGAAGGGACTAAGCTTATTTGTGGCGGTAATTTAGCGCAAATCGATAGTAATTATTTATCGGCGGTGACCTCTGGATTGACCTATATTGTTGAGAAATTCAAAAATTTTGAAGGCAGTTCAACGATCACCCTCGAAGGCGTGGTGCGCAGTCGTTTAGCAGAGTTTGCAGAGAATTCTCTTTAGCGGCTAATGCGACTAATGCGGCGGATGGGTGACGATTTATTTGAATAAGGAGAGCTTTCCACTCCAGATATCCTTATACATCACCCAATCGCCCAAAAAGCTATACCAAGGATAGGTAAACGTTGCGGGTCTGTTTTTTTCAAAGAAAAAGTGACCAATCCAAGCAAAGCCATAACCTGCCAGTGGCACATACAACAAAGACCACCATAATTGTGTGAATAGAGTGAAGATGACTATGCCAAGCACTAAACTAGTCCCGATAAAATGCATTAACCGGCACTGACGATTTTTGTGTTCTTGTAGGTAATAAGGGTAAAATTCTTTAAATGATGTGTAGGTTTTCATGCTGTTTGACTCATCTATACTTGATTAGGCTAATTTAATCATACAGACTTTATACTACGCTGAAGCATAAAAAAGGGCAATTTTGTTAAAAAATACTTGTTTTACAAGCATATTCCCCCATTATTTACTCATTACTGACATAACAAGATGATCCATATATGAACGCACCTATTTCACCCACAGCGATTACCTTAGAAAATTTCCAACAAATCTTATTAGAAGATTCGAAACACACGTTTATTTTAGTGCAGTTTTGGGTGCCAGAAAGTGAAGCCTGTACCCATATTACACAAATGCTATCGCGTTTGACGCCGCGCTACGCTAATGTCATGCAGTACACCCAAGTTAACTGCAATGAACAACAACAAATTGCCTCTCAGTTTGGTATAAAAAGTCTACCTACAGTGATGCTAGTCAAAGACGGGCAGCCGGTGGATGGTTTTGCAGGTATGGTCGAAGAAGCACAAATTGAAGCGTTATTCGCCAAGCATTTACCACAACCTGAAGATGAGTTACTGATCCAAGCTCAAGAAAAACTCAATGCCGGTGATGTGCAAGGTGCCCTACCACTAGCACAGCAAGCGTATGCAATTAGTCCTGATAATCTAGACTGTCAGTATATGCTAGCGGATTGTCAGATTGATATGGGGCAAATCGTCGCGGCCAAAGCGTTGCTAGAAAATATCGGTTTGGTCGATCAAGACAACCGCTATGGGGTATTGCAAGGGAAAATTGAATTAGCAGAACAAGCTGCTGAGTCGCCAGAGCTTAAAGCACTGCAAGCGCAACATGCTGCTAACCCAGAAGATAAAGACGTTAAAATCGAGTTAGCTGTCGCACTCCACGCCGCGCATCAAACTGAAGAAGCGCTGGGCTTGCTATATAGTATTGTGCAAGTTGATTTAAATTTCGGCGATGCGAAAAAATATTTATTAGAAATGATCAATGCATTACCAGATGGTGAACCATTAAAATCTAGTTATAGAAGAAAGGTTTATAGCCTCTTATATTAGTCTTAGACTAATTAATCATTAAAAATAACATCAAAGGCGTGAATTATTAGTCAAATATTGCTAATATTCACGCCTATTTTTTTACAGCAAGTATATATAATGGCAAAGAACGTAGTCGTACTCGGCACACAATGGGGTGACGAGGGTAAAGGTAAAATCGTTGATTTATTAACAGAGCGTGCAACGTATGTTGTTCGTTACCAAGGTGGACACAACGCTGGACATACATTGGTAATCGATGGCGAAAAGACGGTTTTACACTTAATTCCTTCTGGCGTCTTACGTGACAATGTCACTTGTGTCATTGGTAATGGTGTCGTACTCAGTCCTGAAGCATTAATGACAGAAATGGCGATGCTTGAAGCTCGTGGTGTACCAGTTAAAGAGCGCTTAGTGATTTCAGAAGCCTGTCCATTAATCTTGCCTTATCACATCGCATTAGACCAAGCGCGTGAAATTGCACGTGGCAATAAAGCTATCGGTACAACCGGTCGCGGCATTGGTCCTGCATACGAAGATAAAGTCTCTCGTCGTGGTTTGCGCGTAGGTGATTTATTTAACGCACAAGATTTTGCTGAAAAACTCAAAGAAATCTTGGCTTATCATAACTTCATGCTGACTGAATACTACAAAGTCGACCCTGTTGATTTTGATACCGTGTACAAAGACGCAATGGAAGTCGCTAAAGTACTTAAGCCGATGATTGTTGATGTGACTGACTTGCTTGATCAAGCACGTATTGCAGGCAAAGAAATCATGTTTGAAGGTGCGCAAGGTACATTACTTGACATCGATCACGGTACGTACCCATATGTAACGTCTTCTAATACTACCGTTGGTGGCGTAGCTACTGGTGCTGGGTTTGGTCCGTTACACCTCGATTATGTATTAGGTATTGTTAAGGCCTACACCACGCGTGTTGGTTCTGGTCCTTTCCCTACAGAGCTTGATTGTGAAGTCGGTCAACACTTAGGTATTAAAGGTCATGAATTTGGTGCCACCACGGGTCGTAAACGTCGTACAGGTTGGTTTGATGCAGTTGTAATGAAACGTGCAGTGCAGATCAATTCTATTACCGGTTTATGCTTAACTAAACTAGACGTATTAGATGGCTTAGAAAGCTTATCTATATGTACTGGTTATAAAGATGCCGAAGGAAATATCTCTTCAGTACCACCGATGGCGGCAGATGGTTATGATCTTATCACGCCAGTGTACGAAGAAATGCCAGGTTGGACTGAAACTACCTACGGTGTACAGTCTTATGATGCGTTACCGCAAGCAGCTAAAAACTACATCAGCCGTCTACAAGAGTTAACTGGCGTACCAATTGATATTATTTCAACTGGTCCTGACCGTAACGAGACGATTGTATTGCGCGACCCGTACGACGCGTAGTCAAGGCTTAGCAACAGGTTGGCCCTACTTTCTAAATAGTAGTTGTTCAAATCTGAGTATTTATATAAGGTGTGCTGTTTAGCGCACCTTTTTTATATGAGTAAATAATATGAGTTCATTACGGCCGTTCCATTTGGCTTTTCCGGTGACTGATTTAGCTCTCGCCACTGCATTTTATGGTGATTTATTAGGATGTGAAAAAGGCCGTGAATCAGAGCAGTGGATTGATTGGAACTTTTTTGGTCATCAAGTTGTAACGCATTTAGTGGCACAAATGCCAGCAGCGCCTGCATTTAATTCCGTCGATAATCACGCCGTGCCTGTACCGCATTTTGGTGTTGTGTTAACGCTCGAAGATTGGCAAGTGTTGGCTGATAACCTCATTGCACATAAGGTTGAATTTGTGATTGAGCCGTATACCCGCTTTAAAGGCGAAGTGGGCGAGCAAAGTACGTTATTTTTGCTCGACCCGTTTGGTAACGCGCTTGAATTTAAAGCCTTTGCTGACCTATCTTCTTTATTCGCCAAATAAAGGCTTTAAGTAGGGGCATAACGTTAGCGAGTCATGAGCACTTGCGCTTTACCACGACCATTTGTTTCAGAAGCGGCATCCACTCGTTTACCATTGACACTGATGAGCTGCAGATCACCAAAACGTCGTTCTTTGGTATCGTAGCCCATCGCTTTTAAGCTAGTTAATGTCGCTTCAGGCATGCCTTTATGGTGACGTATTTCATTAATCGGTAACAGTTGATGATGAAAACGCGGCGTATCTACTGCTTCTTGTGCGCTCATACCAAACTCCAATATATGCAAAATAGATTGATACACACTAGAGATGATGGTTGTTCCACCTGGAGCACCTGTCACGACTCTGACCTTGTTATCTTCTAATACAATAGTGGGTGTCATAGAAGATAACATGCGTTTATGTGGTTGGATTTCATTCGCTACACCACCCACAGCACCGAAGTAATTCGGTACTCCAGCTTTAACACTGAAGTCATCCATTTCATTATTTAATAAGAAACCGGCGCCTGCGACCACTACGCCATTACCAAAGCCAAGGTTGATGGTGGTGGTATTGGATACCGCATTACCAAACTTATCGAGAATAGAATAATGGGTGGTTTGTTCTGATTCTTTTAAACCCGGACGAATGAGTTCTGTGGTCGATATACTGTTGCGTTTAACACCACTGGCTCGTTTAGCGATGTACTCAGGATTGGTTAAGGCGTTGACGGGCACATGATAAAAGTCCGGATCACCTAAGTATTCAGCTCGGTCCGCAAACACGCGTTTACCGATTTCTGCCAACAAATGCACGTATTCAGGAGAGTTATGCGTTAATCGAGGACTAGAGGTGCCATCTTCATTGATGATTCTGGGATTCAAACGTTCAAACATATTGAGCCATTGTGAAATCGCGATACCGCCTGAGCTAGGTGGCGCCGCGCTCACTAACGTAAAATTACGCCAAGGGGTGACAATCGGTTTGCGTTGTTGAGCGGTATATTCAGCGAGATCGTCGGCACTAATTAGTCCTTGATTTTGCTGCATATATTGCACAATCAACTGGGCAGTTTTACCGCGATAAAAGCCATCTGCGCCATTATCACGAATGCGCTCAAGCGTTGCACCTAGTTCCGCTTGGACAAATACTTCTCCGGATTTTACTGAGCCAAAGTAATCGGCAAAATTGACATCTAATTTACGTGTATCGATACGTTCGATATAACGACTGACATTACGGGCTAGTTTAGGGTGTACGACAAATCCATTATTGGCTAAATCTACAGCCGGTTGAACCAGATCCGCCCAGGGCATACTGCCATGTAGTTCATGAGCTTTTGCCATGCCGGCGACAGTCCCTGGTGTACCTGATGCTAACACACCATAAAGACTCTTAAGGCGTTCAACGTCCCCTTTTGCGTCTAAATACATATCTCGAAAAGCCGCTTTGGGCGCGGTTTCACGATAATCAATAAAATTATTGCCTTGGTCTGTGTGGATCACCATAAACCCACCGCCACCGATATTGCCAGCTTCGGGTAATGTTACTGCCAATACAAATTGCACTGCGATGGCTGCATCGATAGCGTTGCCTCCGCGTTGCAAAATATCCATTGCAACATCTGAGCTATAACTATCAGGTGTAGCCACTGCCATAGCTTGAGGCACGATAGGAGCTTGCTTAGTGGGGCTAGTAAGCGCCATTGGAGTCTGCACGGCGTGAGCAGACATAACGATTGAACAACACAAAGTCATCGCGCTGACACAGACCGTCAATGGTCGTAGTAGTGATGTAGTCGTCATAGTTAACATTCCTGTAAGTTCATTATTAAATTAAAATGGCGCTGGTGATAGTAAACGCAATGATACTTAGTCCACCAGCGACCAATGCATAAGGTAATTGAGTTTTGACATGCGTCAATAAGTCACAGCCTGCAGCAATCGATGATACTGCCGTCGTATCAGATATAGGGGAACAGTGGTCACCAAAAATACCGCCACTTAAAATAGCGGCTACGACCAGTGAAGGAGGCAAGCCTAATGTTTGGACCAAAGGGATCCCGATAGGAATTAAGATCGCAAAAGTTCCCCACGATGTCCCTGTGGTAAAAGACATAATGCCGCCAGCAATAAACAACATAGGCACAACCAAAAACAAGGGTAGGTAGTCTCCGACTAAACCAGCAACAAAGATGCCCGTACCTAACAATTTTAGACTAGCACCAAGGGAAATAGATAACAATACGATTGTTACTAACGGTAGAATTTCACCCATCCCTTTAAACGCAATGGTAATGGTTTGCTGATGGGTAAAATGACGATAAAAAACCAGTAAAAAATAAGCGACGGTGCAGGCTAAAAACGTCGCATATAATACTGATTTACTGCCGCTGCCTTGAGTTAAGTCACCATTGCCGGTAAACCACATGAAGCCCAACATCGATAAGACCATAGTTGCCAAAGGCAATAGCATATAGCGAGCTTTACTGGGTTTATTTGGCGATACAGGCGAGTGTTGAGGTGTTTGCTCAGGCGAATTTTGAAGAGTGTTCTCAGATGACTCATTAGCACTGTTGGTTTGCGTATTGAGCTCATCAAATTTAGCTTGAGCTAATCGTTCTTCAGCTAACATAGGGCCGTGAACTTTATCGGTAATCACCGTATAAGCCACAATAATCAGCGTAAAAATGGCATAAAAATTAAACCACACACTGCCCCATAAAATACTCACTGATGACTCAGATAATGTGAAGTTATCGAGCAAACCCAAAATAAATGCGCCCCAACCATTAAGTAAAATTAAAATACATATTGGTGCACTGGTACTATCAATGACATAGGCAAGTCGAGCACGACTCATCGCAAATTTATCGTACAACCCACGAGCCAAAATACCCGATGTAAGGACGCTGAGATTGGATTCAACAAATACTGCTACACCAGTAAACATCGTCAAGCCACCGACATGTTGACGGGTTTTAGCAATGCCTAGTTCCATGATACGAGTCACCGTCGCGCTGACGCCACCAGAATCACGGATCAATGCCAACAGTGCACCTACCAAAATGGAGAATAATAAAATCCGTGTGTTACCACCACTGCCAGCGACATCAACCACGCGCTCGATAGTGGCAATAGGGCTGAGCCATATTGATGAGTGTGGATCGTTAATTAACAACAAGATCTCAGATGATAATAAAGCAATAAACAGAGCTGCGATGACTTCTTTTTTCCAAAAAACGATAACAATTGCCAAAATAGGCGGGATGATTGATAACCAATCCATAATGAACCCAATGTTGTGCTAGTTTCTACTAGTATTATGCTAAGGCAAATGCCGTAATATGAGACATTGTGCCTAGTGATAGAGTCAGTGTCTAGCGATGTAAGATACTTTCATAAATTAAGCTAATAATACTGCCATATTTACCTGTCTCAAAGGTTTTAGCTTTAAAATCAAACGCTTCGTCATCACCAATAATGGGCGAATGACGCATATTCGTAAGTAAAATGATGGCCAAATCATGTTCAGGGTCAATCACTGTCGCTGTACCTGTCCAGCCAGTATGCCCAAATGCACGTGCTGATGCATACGGACCAAAGTGCCAATTGTTTGCCCCTTTACCTGCACGTCGCCAGCCCAAAGCAAAATGCGAATTGAGTTTGGTTGGTTGAATAAATGTTTCTAAGGTCAGCTCACTGAATAATTGCTGTTGACCATAGCCGCCGCCATTAATGAGTAATTGTGCTAGCACTGCGAGATCTTCTGCTCGACTAAACAAACCGGCGTGTCCAGAGACGCCCCCCAGACTATAAAATGCATTTTCATCATGTACTTCGCCGCGTATGACTTGGGTACGTATATTGGGAAAATCAATCCGACCACCACGTGTATTGCCTTGGATCTCAGTGGCTGGAAATTGTTTGGTG
>Ga0233403_10001632_pt1 | contig 10309 bp, 6 predicted proteins | sample Na_oxic_1_MG_FD_179866 | JGI IMG/M metagenome (GOLD analysis project Ga0233403, IMG submission 179866) | Seawater microbial communities from Saanich Inlet, British Columbia, Canada - Na_oxic_1_MG | ecosystem: Environmental > Aquatic > Marine > Inlet | place: Canada: British Columbia | collected...
GTGCCTTCCATTTAAAACAAGGATTGAAAAAAATGGGTCGATTGCAAAGAAAAAAGCCATCTTCCGGGGTGAAAAAAAGAAAGCGGAAAAATGAGACCATGTTGCCTGCTTCGCATGAAAAGGATGCCGGTATCGGTTCAAACAAAAAAACTGTCGTGCAATCAAAGAAGCCCGTTGTTGCCGCTGATCGGGGCAAAATTTTAGGCTATATGGATGTGTCAATTCAGTTTCTGCGCGAAGTCAAAATAGAGCTGAAAAAAGTAACATGGCCATCAAAAAAACAGACAATGGGGTCATCAACAGTAGTGATTATTCTTGTTTTACTGATTTCATTATTTCTCTTTTTTATAGATTCCGGATTGGCCGGTATAATTCGCTTGGTTCTTCATAATAATTAAGGATATCTGATCTGTGTCAAAAAAATGGTACATTGTACATGTCTATTCGGGCTTTGAACATAAAGTGAAAGCGGCCCTTGAAGAACGCATGGCCGCTTCTTCCAACTCGGATAAATTTGGAGAGATTGTCGTACCTACCGAACAGGTTGTTGAACTGGTGAAAGGCAAAAGAAAGGAATCGTCACGTAAATTTTATCCGGGCTACATTCTCATTAATTTGCATTTGAATAACGAAACATGGCATATTGTTAACAGCACTGCCAAAGTTACCGGATTTCTTGGCGGGCACGAAAAGCCGACCCCATTGACTGAGCAAGAGGCTAGTCAAATATTAGATCGCATGGAAGCGGGAAAGCTGAAACCCAAACCCAAATATTTATTTGAAATCGGCGATGAAATACGTGTGATTGACGGTCCGTTTACAAACTTCAACGGCGTAGTGGATGAAGTGAATCCAGAAAAGGGTAAAATCAGAGTTTTAGTCAGTATTTTCGGACGTTCCACTCCTGTTGAATTGGAGTTCGTTCAAGTTTCCAAGATATAAAAGTACAAGTTATTAAATAGAATTACAGAGTTTTTGATGTGCTATACGAACTCTGAATTTCTGCTTATGGAGAAAAGGCAAATGGCCAAAAAAGTAATGGCGTTGGTAAAGTTGCAGGTTCCCGCGGGCAAGGCAAACCCTTCCCCTCCGATAGGTCCTGCATTAGGACAGCATGGTGTCAATATCATGGATTTTTGCAAGGCATTTAATGCGCGCACTGCCAATGATGAAGGGATGATCATACCGGTTGTCCTGACTATATATCAAGACAGAACTTTCACGTTTATCACAAAAACTCCGCCAGCCGCGGTTCTATTAAAAAAAGCCGCTAAGATTGCCAAAGGAGCCGGAGATCCGAAACGTGATCGCGTTGGCAAAGTAACGCGCCAGCAACTAGAAGAAATTGCTTCTATGAAGATGACAGACTTAAATGCCAATGATATGGAAGCCGCCTGTAAAATTATCGCAGGTACGGCGAGAAGTATGGGAATCGAAGTGGGTTAAAAAGAAAAGGAGTGAAACAAGAGATGTCGAAACGGGGAAAAAAATACTTAAATGCCAGAAGCAAATTAGAGATTGCTGACGGAGCCGCATTGAATGATTACATTCAAAAAGCGGTCGATGCATCTTATGCGCGTTTTGATGAATCTGTTGATATTGCTGTTCGTCTCGGCGTTGACCCACGACATGCTGATCAGATGGTTCGCGGAACGGTCGTTTTGCCACATGGTATCGGTAAAGAAGTTACGGTCATCGTGTTTGCTAAGGGTGAAAAAGAAAAAGAAGCACTTGAAGCCGGCGCTGATTATGCCGGTAATGACGAATTGATTGCTAAAATCAAAGATGGCTGGTTTCAGTTTGATAAAGCTGTGGCTACGCCAGATGTGATGGGTTCTGTAGGTAAAATCGGACGTTTGTTGGGTCCCCGCGGGCTGATGCCCAATAAAAAAACCGGCACGGTAACATTTGATGTCGCCAGAGCGGTTGAAGAGCTTAAAGCGGGTAAAATCGACTTTCGTGTTGAAAAAGCGGGTATTGTTCACGCTATAATGGGAAAAGTGTCATTCGGAACTGAAAAATTGTTTGACAATATGATGGCCTTTTTAGAGACGATTGTTCGTTTGAAACCTGTTGCAAGCAAGGGTGTCTATATCAAAGGACTTGCCATTTCAACGACCATGGGGCCATGTGTTAAAATTGATCCGAATAGCGTTCGTGAACTGATGAAATAAATTATAAAATAGAAATCGGGATTAAAAATTCATATATACCTCTGTCGGTAAGGAACCGAACAGGTTTCCACATGCAGACACATGGATTGAAACAATTCTTTTTTCCAAAGTAGCGTCCGTGCGGCGCATGGATTGCAACTCTCGCCCCCGCACCTGCCGGAATCATGTGTAGGCGCGTGGATTGAAACAAACAAAAATAACTAAACAAACTGTCAAAGACCGTAGGTACACTTAAATGGTGTTTAATGGGTTACGCCTGCCTGCCAAGATAGGACAATACCTGATTTACGCCTTCGGTTTTTCATAAAACGAAAGGAGGTGTTCGCTTTTTTAAGGGCGATAAAAATGAATATTGAACAGAAAAAAAATATCGTTGCAGCCATGCACGCTAAATTCACAAAAGCGCAGGTTGTTATTCTAACCGACTACAAAGGGCTTGACGTAACGACGATGAATGCGTTACGCCGCAAACTCAGAGAAGGCGGTGTGGAATATCAAGTCGTTAAAAATTCGTTACTCATAAGAGCAACTGAGAACACAGATGTTGCCGTAATTAAAGATTATTTTAAAGGACCTAGCGCAGTTGCGTATTGCGAGGATGACCCGGTTGCGCCAGCTAAAATTTTGATGGCTTTTGCTAAAGAAAATAAAGCTATTGAAATTAAAACCGGTGTTATGAACGGCAAGCTTCTTGATCCCGCGGCCATCAAAGCGCTTTCGGCGCTTCCATCACGGGATATTCTTCTGGGACAAGTACTTGCGGCAATGAATGGAGTGCCATCTGCGTTGGTGCGTGTTCTCAGCGGTGTGACTTCACAATTCCTCAATGTGTTAACGGCTATCAAAGAACAAAAAGAGAGCGCTTGATAAGCTTACAGTTTAAAGTTATCCTTTTTTTATAAATCAACCATTAAAACTTATACCTTGTAACTTACAAAAGTCGCTTCCCTTGCGGACGCGTGGCTTGAAACAAACAAACAAATAAACAAACCAACGAATCAACCAACAGGCTGACAAAAAGTAAAATCGGAGGAAAAAATGGCAGATATCAGTAAAGACGATGTAATTGAATTTATTTCAAACATGTCGGTGCTTGAATTATCAGAGTTAGTTAAGGAGATGGAAGAAAAATTTGGCGTTTCAGCAGCCGCTCCAATGGCAATGATGGCACCCGGTGCCGGCGATACACAGGATGAAGAAGAAGCCGAACAAACTGAATTCGACGTTATTCTAACCACCTTTGGGGATAAAAAAATTCAAGTGATTAAGGAGGTTCGTGTAATTACCGGCCTTGGCTTGAAGGATGCCAAAACACTTGTGGATAATGTGCCTTCCCCTGTTAAAGAAGGAATCGCCAAAGAAGATGCCGAAAAAATTAAAGCTCAATTGGAAGAAGTCGGCGCTCAGGTGGAGTTAAAATAAGGGTGTTCGGAATGTGGAATTCGGAATTCCACATTCCAATCATTCGTGTTCATTCGTGGTTCCACATTCGAAGTTCAAGGAGATACTATGTCCGCAGCAGTTCGACGCATTCGTAAAAACTTCGGTAAAATTAAGAAAATCACTGATATTCCTGACCTTATCGGAGTGCAGCGTGAATCGTATAACCGATTTTTGCAAAGGGATACAGCACCGGAACAAAGAGATGAAATCGGCCTGCAGACTGTTTTTCACTCCGTTTTTCCGATTAAAGATTTTACAGGGTGCGCTTCCCTTGAGTTTGTTTCTTATCGCTTTGCAGAATCAAAAAATAATGTGGATGAATGTATCCACAGCGGTATGACCTACGAAATACCGATTCGTATCACGGTGCGGTTGGTAGTGTATGATGTCGATAAGGAAACCGGGGTTTCCAGTATTCGGGATATCAAAGAGCAGGAAATTTTTTTCGGCGCGCTCCCTTTGATGACTTTACGCGGAACTTTTGTCATTAACGGCACCGAACGTGTTGTTGTAAGCCAACTCCATCGTTCATCCGGTGTCTTTTTCGCGCATGATAAAGGCAAAAGCCATTCAAGCGGCAAAGTGATTTACAGCGCACGCGTTATTCCGGTGAGAGGCTCTTGGGTTGATATGGAAATTGACCACAAAGCGATTGTCAATATCCGTATTGACCGGCGTCGTAAATTTCCCATTACACTTTTGTTTAAAACTCTCGGATACACTGTTGAAGATATCCTTGAATTTTTTTACGGCTGTGCAGAAACGTATATTCTAAAGCGCGAAACAATGTCGCTCAAAATCGGTTTTTTTATGTTGACGACTATGGTGCTGGAAAAATTACGTGAAAAGTTGCCTGAAGAGGTTTTTAACCGCTTGGTTGCTATGGCTAACGCTGAAAAGCGCGAGTATCATCGCAAGGCGTTTTTTGAAGCCCTGGATACGGCAATCGGTCAGGAAAACCGAATCGGATATCAGGAACTGATTTGTCGATATGCATTTTATTTCAATGCCCCGCTTATGAAAAACCGGCATGCGTTTATGGATATTGTGAATCCTGACACCGATGAATTGATTGTGAAAGAGGGAAGACCGTTTGCGCGCAGAGTGATTGACAAGCTCCAAACGGCCGCAATTGACCGTATCCCTGTTCCGCTGGATGATTTTTTCAAAGAAGATAATGCCTTTGTCGCGGCTCGAACTGTCATAGCACCGATAACTCAGCATATAATCATCCGACCTAACGAGTTCTTAACAGAAGATTTGTATGCGGAGTTGTTAGAAGAAGGTGTTACTTCGATTGAGCTTATCAATGTGACGCCTGACAAAAAAAGTGTTTCAATTCATCGAACCCTGATGCTGGATAAAGTTGACGGACGCGAGGAGGCCATGCTCGAACTCTACCGCAGACTGCGGCCGGGTAATCCGGCAACTGCTGATGTGGCTCAGGATTTCGTTGATAACATGTTCTTCAAACCGGCTTATTATGACCTTTCTATTGTCGGACGCCATAAAATTAACAGCCGTCTCGGTCTTGACACGCCCAATAGTATCAAAACGCTTCGCAAAGAAGATATTCTGCTCACCGCAAAGAAGATGATTGAATTACGCGAAACTCAGGGTGCTACAGATGATATCGACCATCTCGGTAATCGTCGTGTGCGTTCGGTTGGCGAACTGTTGGAAAATCAATATCGTATCGGTCTGGTGCGTATGGAACGCGCAATCAAAGAGCGTATGAGCCTTCAAGAAGTCGATGCGCTTATGCCTGATGATTTGGTCAATCCCAAACCGGTTACATCGGTGGTTAAAGAATTTTTTGGAACCAGCCAATTAAGCCAGTTTATGGACCAGACCAACGCTTTATCGGAAACAACCCATAAACGTCGTCTTTCTGCATTGGGGCCGGGCGGGCTGACCCGTGAACGCGCTGGTTTTGAAGTGCGTGATGTTCATCCATCGCATTATGGACGAATCTGTCCCATTGAAACACCGGAAGGCCCTAATATAGGTCTGATTGTCTCATTAAGCACCTATGCCAATGTTAATCAATACGGCTTTATCGAAACGCCTTATCGCGTTGTCGAAAACGGCACGGTAACATCACAAGTCAAATTTTTAACCGCTTTTGATGAAAAACAGATTCCCATTGCACAGGCAAACGCGCCGCTGAATGATCAGGGAGGCTATGTCAACCCGACGGTGACATCCCGTGTTGAAGGCGAACTGATGATGACGCCGCGTGATGATATTGAACTCATGGATGTTTCACCTAACCAATTGGTAAGCGTGTCGGCCTCTTTAATCCCCTTCCTTGAGAATGATGATGCCAACCGTGCGCTTATGGGTTCTAACATGATGCGCCAAGCCGTGCCTCTGCTCACACCGAGTGCGCCTCTCGTTGGCACCGGCATTGAAAACGTAGTGGCTAAAGATTCAGGGGTGACCGTTGTTGCCCTGGCGGATGGAGTTGTCACTGATGTCGATGCCTCACGCATCGTGATTGGATATGATCGCCTTGAAAATGATATTTCACCTGTTTATACGCTTTCAAAATTTATCCGTACAAACCAGAATACATGCTTTAATCACCGCCCGATAGTTAAAAAAGGACAGCATGTCAAGGCTGGGTCAATAATTGCCGACGGACCTGCGACAGAGCAAGGCGAATTGGCGCTTGGTAAAAATGTGATGGTCGCTTTTATGCCTTGGGGCGGGTACAATTTTGAAGATTCTATTTTGGTGAGTGAAAGGCTCCATCGCGAAGGTGTATATACCTCTATTCACATTGAGGAATTTGAAGTCATCGCCAGAGACACCAAGCTTGGTAAAGAGGATATCACCAGAGATATTCCCAATGTAGGTGAAGATGCTTTAAAATATTTGGATGACAGCGGCGTCATCGTATTGGGAGCGGAAGTGCGTCCCGGTGATATTTTGGCAGGCAAGATAACTCCTAAGGGCGAAACTCAATTATCGCCCGAAGAAAAATTGTTGCGCGCTATTTTCGGAGAGAAAGCCGGTGATGTCAAAGACACATCGTTACGTGTCCCTCCGGGTGTCCAAGGCATTGTGATTGACGCCAAAATTTTTTCAAGACGAGGTGTTGAAAAAGATGAACGAGCGCGTCTGATTGAGGACCGTGAAATAGAAATCCTTGAGAAAAAACGTGAGGATGAACGCTCGGTGATTGATGTCATGGCGCGTAAGACACTTGAAACATTGCTGGAAGGGCAAATAACCGCCACGCATTTAAAGCAAAACCGCAAGGTGCTTATCGCCAAAGGCACTGTGTTCAATTCGAATTTTTGGTCGGAACAATCAGAAAATCTACCTTTATCCGTGTTTGAACGATTAGTACTCACAAATGAAAAATGTACGGAACAGATCGATGCTCTGCTGAAAAAATACAAACAGGAAATCAAGCGTTGCAATGATGCGTTCCAGAAGAGTGTCAGCCGTTTTGAAAAAGGAGACGATTTACCTCCCGGCGTGATTAAAATGGTAAAGATCTATGTGGCTATGAGACGCAAACTTTCCGTAGGCGATAAAATGGCCGGCCGGCATGGCAACAAAGGTGTTGTTTCACGCATTTTGCCACAAGAAGACCTTCCTTATTTCGAAGACGGCACAACGGTCGATATGGTTTTGAATCCTTTGGGTGTGCCTTCACGTATGAATGTCGGTCAGGTTTTGGAAATTCACCTTGGATACGCGGCCAGGGTGCTTGGACTGCAAATTGACAAGTTGTTAGAGGAAAAGAATTTAACCGATTTACGGGTCAAGATGAATCGTATTTTTTCTGATACTGTAACTGCGAATGAACACGAATCACTAATCGACACGGCAGATGACGCTGAACTGGAAGCTTTAGCCGGGTATTATCGCGAAGGCGTGCATATTGCCACGCCGGTTTTTGACGGTGCTAAAGAGGATGAAATCAAAGCCCTTCTAAAAGAAGCGGGGTTACGCCATACCGCTCAGGCGACATTATATGACGGACGCACTGGAGAAAAATTCAAGGGCAAAATCACAGTCGGAACGATGTATATGTTGAAACTTCACCACCTGGTGGATGATAAAATCCATGCGCGCTCTATCGGACCATACTCACTTGTAACGCAACAACCGTTAGGTGGCAAAGCCCAATTCGGCGGACAACGTCTAGGTGAGATGGAGGTTTGGGCGATGGAGGCTTACGGTGCAGCAAATACGCTTCAGGAGTTTTTAACGGTGAAAGCGGATGATATGGCCGGAAGAACGCGGATGTATGAAAAAATTGTGAAAGGTCACAACACACTCGAACCGGGTATCCCGGAGTCCTTCAGGGTTTTGACGAAAGAATTGCAAAGTCTGGGGATAGAAGTGACGCTTAATAAAAATCCACGTGGCGTGTAAGAAGTCAGATTTTTTCTGACGCGTGGATTGAAACCAAGGAGTCTGTCTTGGAAACAGTATATGATTTTTTTGCTAAACCGACGAATCCTAAGCTTTATGATAGTGTTCAAGTTAACTTAGCCTCTCCGGAAACGATTCTGCAATGGTCGCACGGTGAGATAAAAAAACCGGAAACAATCAATTATCGGACGTTCAAACCTGAACGTGACGGTCTTTTTTGCGCCAAAATTTTCGGCCCGACCAAGGACTATGAATGCAATTGCGGTAAGTATAAACGTATGAAACACCGCGGCGTGATATGTGAAAAATGCGGCGTGGAAGTCATTCAGTCTAAAGTTCGCCGCGAACGTATGGCGCATATTGAATTGGCAACTCCTTGCGCACATATTTGGTTTTTAAAAAGCCTTCCCAGCAAGATATGCAATTTGCTTGATATTTCGTTAAAAAATGTCGAGAAAGTGCTTTATTTTGACTGTTATATCATACTTGACCCCAAAGATACTGATCTGAATTACGGACAACTCCTTTCTCCTGAACAATATCAGGATGCGCTTGACCGCTACGGACCGGCCTTTGAACATGGCATTGGCGCCGAAGCCATACAGGAAATGTTGTCTCGCATTGATTTGGAAGCGGAATATAAAAACCTGAAAACAGATATTAAAAAGACAGGTTCGGTCGCCAAAAGACAAAAATTTGCCAAACGCTTGAAAATTATTGATGCTTTTCGCCGTTCCGGTGTTGATCCGACATGGATGATTTTGGAAGTTATTCCGGTGTTGCCGCCGGATTTGCGCCCTTTAGTTCCTCTTGAAGGTGGACGTTTCGCCACATCAGACCTCAATGACCTTTACCGCCGCGTAATCAATCGCAATAATCGCCTAAAACGTCTGATTGAGTTGAAAGCTCCTGATATTATTGTGCGTAATGAAAAACGGATGCTTCAGGAAGCCGTTGATGTTTTATTTGACAACGGACGACATGGTCGAACGATTACGGGTACTAATAAAAGGCCCTTAAAATCTTTAAGTGATACACTCAAGGGCAAGCAGGGACGTTTTCGTCAGAATTTACTTGGAAAACGCGTGGATTACTCAGGCCGAACCGTTGTTGTGGTCGGTCCCGAACTCCGGCTGCATCAATGCGGTCTGCCTAAAAAAATAGCTTTGGAACTGTTTAAGCCTTTTGTTTATTACCTGCTGGAAAAAAAAGGACTGGTTTCAACAGTCAAAAGCGCCAAACGCATGGTTGAACGTGAAGAACCCGAAGTCTGGGATACGTTAGACGAAGTTGTCCGCGAATACCCGGTAATGCTGAATCGTGCGCCAACGCTTCACCGCTTGGGATTCCAGGCCTTTGAACCCATTCTGATTGAAGGCAAAGCCATGCAATTGCACCCGCTGGTCTGTACAGCCTTTAACGCCGATTTTGATGGCGACCAGATGGCGATTCATATTCCGCTTTCGGTTGAAGCACAAATCGAAGCGCGCATTTTAATGCTTTCAAGTAATAATATTTTATCGCCGGCTAATGGAAGCCCTATCATCGTACCAAGTCAGGATATCGTCCTCGGCACATACTATATGACGCGTTCGGTTAGAAATGCGCGCGGTTCAGACACTCTTTTTGCTGATTTTAAAGAAGTGCGTTCCGCTTATAACGCCGGTGCTGCTGATCTGCACGCGGCAATCCGGGTTCGTATTCAAAATGAAATCGTGAAAACCACGGTCGGGCGTGTTTTGCTGTGGGAAATTATTCCTGAAAACAATATATTGAAGCTGAAACATATTGTCGCACCTGACAAAGAGGTGGCATGTGAAATTTCAGAGCGGTTGCACGCAGGAGCGAATTTTGATGACCTGTCTGTGGAATTTTCCAATATTTCCAATCTAAACGGGAATGATGTGCCCCATGAAGAGTCGGAAGACCAATCTGAGACTGAGAAAGCAACCGGCCGGGACAATCCGAGCGGCCTCATCGGATGGCTTAACACAGATGAATTTATAGAGATGTTCGGTGACCGTAAAGCCGAAGCGGCAACTGTCTTTGCATTGCCTGTAAACGGTGTCAGTTGTGAAGTTTTTATTGATAACGCTTGGCATATTTTTAAAGTTATCGACAAACGCTCCGGCATACCTTTTGAGATTGTGAATAAAGTGCAAGACAAAGGATCTATTCGCAAGCTGATTGATTATGCTTATCGTAACTTAGGCCCCAAAGCCACGGTTATGATGGCTGACAGGCTTAAAAACATCGGCTATCGCTATTCAACCGAAGGCGGTTTGTCTATTTCCATA
>Ga0233403_10001633_pt1 | contig 10299 bp, 10 predicted proteins | sample Na_oxic_1_MG_FD_179866 | JGI IMG/M metagenome (GOLD analysis project Ga0233403, IMG submission 179866) | Seawater microbial communities from Saanich Inlet, British Columbia, Canada - Na_oxic_1_MG | ecosystem: Environmental > Aquatic > Marine > Inlet | place: Canada: British Columbia | collected...
GATAATTTAATAATACCTAAAAATGGCACACGCTGACTGTTCATTTTATTAATCAATGATTTAAGCAATTTTTCGTTCACCATTTAGGTGAAGAAAACTCTAACCAAAGAATTGAAAATAATGCTTTAAATTCAATCTATTAAGTAAATTCATTCCATTCGTAATTGCCATTTTTAGGTAATATCTGAAACTAAATTTAATCGGTTTTAAACCGGTCAGGTTTGGCCTAAAAATTTCGTAAGTTATTAAAATATCATTCCTAAGTAAAAAGTAAAAAATTTACGATAAGTTTATTGTTTTATCAATAACACCTTCCTAAATTTTATAAGTGTATTATAATATACTTATATTCTGCTACCTATTTGTGATTATGCTTATTACTGCACACGATGAATTATAACATTTTGAATATCAACTTAAAAAGTTGAACATATTGAGAGACTCTTTAATTGACCTGATGCCAAAAGCGAAATGGCAGCAGTTATACTGAACACGGTCAACTGAAAGTGAGCGAAGCTAAACCCAAAAATCCGAAAACTTGACCGCGCAAAGTATATACTAAGCTTAGTTATAATCTGAACTTTTTATGAAACTAACTACCCATTCATATATTTTAAAAAAATAAAGCGAATAAAAACAATTGTTTATGTAGTAAAAATCGCTGAAAATTTCTGGACGGGTGCTTATATCGGATTTTTTCCCAAAAAAATTTTTGAAAGTAAAATGACAATTCGCTTAGCTGTTATATTTATTAATCAATGAGTTAATAGGGTTTTTAGGTCATGATGATTGAAAATTCAACGCAATTAGTTATTATTATACATTAAGCCTCTTGCAAAACTCTTGATCTGAAACAATAAAACAATAACTTACGATTATAGTGAACCGGTTATTTATTGAATGTTATTTGCGCGTCAGTCGTTTTGCAAGTCTCTCATGTTTAATACTATTTCATAAAAAATTTTTTTTAGACAGTTTTGCAAGAACCTCTAGGTATTATTTGATTTATTGCTCTTTAACCAATAACCCGTTAACCCAAGTTATCGTGGACTATCGATACATCTCAAAGCCGCAACAAAATTGTTTGAGTTAAACGGTTATCAAGTGGCAATACCCACCCAAGGAACAATGCCCTTAAGTATCGATATCTTGTTGGGAGGGTGTCGCAGCAATGCCATATCGTGTCGGATTTTTCGCCGGTTTTTCGCCGGGCAACCACAAGGGATTGCCCCTACAAATCAAGGCGTGATGTAGAGGCAATCCTTTATTGCCCGGCACGATATGGCATTGGGGTGTCGCTGCGCGAAGCTTTATATGTATAAACTTAAATAATCATAATAAAAACAATCCGTTAGAAACTAATGTCGTTAGAAATCCGTGTTATAAGTTGGTAATATCTTGACTAAAAGTTGAATATAAAAGAGTTATTGCAAAATATTTGAATGTAAATGAAAATAGAGGATATTTAAAAGTTAAAAAATTGATTTCTAAATAATATTCTCTAATTTCAAGACAACCAGTCTAAAATAATGTTATTACGATAAGTTATTGAAAATCAATGAAACTTATGAAGTCTCACAGTTCATTAAAGCTGTAAGTATTTGAAAAATATTTATTTTTTCATAATTAGGACTTACGCATCAATGCCATATCGTGTCAGTTAGAGTTGCGTAAGCCATCAATTCGATGTGTTTTTTGGGCGAAACTTTCGCCTAAAAAGTTAAATAACCAACATTGGTGCCATTTTTAGGTGAGATAAGAGTTTCCCTTGGCTTAGAGCGTTTTGTAGATAAGTGTATGAATTTTAATATTATTTTATTTGTCAATGCGTCAGTCCTAATAATAACCCATTTCAAATGGGGGGGATTTTCCCCTTTGGCAAAGGGGGAATTTTGTTAAAATAGTTTTGTGTTGCCGTTGGCAATTTCTTAGAAGCTGATGTCAACCAAAATAATAGCACAAGTCATTGAAAATGAATGACTTTTATTAATTGAGTCAAATAGATTGGGCTTTGCTACACCGGCCTCCGGAATGATTTGTCAATTTTAAAAAGCGGATTTTTCAAAGCAACTATTTTTTATGAATCATTTAGGATCACTATAATATTTTAGAAAGGATAACTACTTGCTTTAGCTCCAAAAAAGGTTGTGTTGTTTTGGAAATGACACAAGGATTTTCCAAACTCCCTATGTTGCTTATGTTTTGTTTGGGAATGAGTTTTTCTTAGGAATGAAGTTTTGTCCTTCATTACCGAAACAACTTGTTATGAGTTTTGCAATAGCCTCAAGAGCAAAATATTTATCTGAAAAGCTGCACGCGAACCCCACCTCGCTCAGAACAGAATTACGCACCTAAACAAATAACTCCTTGATTTTATTAATAGAATTTGACTCAAGCCAGGTCGCCTTAATACATAACTGTATGAATTTTAACGGAGTTTTTTGCCAATGCGTAAGTCCTAATCTTTATAATCGTCCAGAAAAGTCCAGCCCAAAAAGTTTTTTTGTTCGATGATCAAGTTTTATTGACATTTTGCCAGTGCTTGGAGTCCAAAGCTTGAGCGTAGGGCACCGGACACTTGACATTTTGCCAGTGCTTGGACTCCAACGACAATGGAAACGTCAAATCAAAAAAACTTGATCATCAAGTTTTAGGAATCAATTTTTTTTGATTTGCTAAGTATTGAATCATCAGTTTTAATGTGAATATCCGATAATATTTATGATTCAGTACATGTAAGCTTAACTTAATGGTTTTGACCCAAGGAGTATCTTTTATGACTACAACTTCACAAGGTCCTCCCGGCACCGAAATACCGTCTTCTTCCCATTTTCCAAAAAGTGTGCAAATGATGGAGTGTGGTGCGGCTATTTCCCGAGGACAGATGGAACAATTTGTCAGCAGTTTCCGGCAAAGTACTCGTCGTTGGGAGATCATTGTTTACCCGGCTATGTTTGCTTTTGTGGTACTAGCCGGTTATGGGTTTTTCCTGATTTTCAGCTTAACAGATGATATGTCTGATATGGCACGCAGCATGGATCCTAAGATGGAGGAGCATATGGAGTCTATGACCAAGAGTATTGTTAAGCTATCCAAAGAAATTCAAATCATGTCGGGACAGGTTCAAATTATGACACAAACCATGATAAAGATTTCTGGCAAACTAGATACGTTGCCGTCTATGTTGCAACATATTGGTGTGATAGATCAATCAATGGGGAAAATGGTATATTCGTTGAAGCACATAGATCAGATGATGGTACAAATGGATCAGTCAATGACACGGATGGATCAGTCTATTGGGCATATGGATAAATCCATTGGGAATATGGATGGTTCCATTGCCACTATGGATGATTCCATGCAGAATATGGATCAATCAATGCGTGTCATGACATCGGCAACGGACCAAATGCGACGAGATTTGACGATGATGAACCACAGTTTGTCAAAATTTTCGCGTCCCATGTCATTTGCTAACAGCTTCATGCCTTGGTAAAGAGTAATCACCCAAGGACCTATTCCCAAAATGGGTTATAGTTTTTCAGATAAATATTTTGGTTTCAAAAACATCCAATCTTTAACTTTGCAAGGCGGTTTATCCTTTCGTCTTTTTCTGAAATACTATAGTAACCTATCTAGTACACGAAAGCGAAAATCCTCAGAAGTTTTAAATACCCTATTCATTATGCCATTTAATTTATAAATAACTGATTTTTTAATAACATAATGATAGGGTTAATTCTTCCATAAAAACCATAGCTTAAGAAATCCTATTTTTGAAAAAATCGGATTTCTGTTGAATATTGAAACGAGGTCCCGTTCGGTATTTTTCCGGAAATTAAATTTTTGGCAAGCCTTTTCTGAACTAAAGACTTGACTTAACCAGATACTAGAAATAATATGGCAATTCCAAAAAAATAAAATACCAAGGGCTTGCGCGTGGGATTGGTACCAAATGGGTATATTATTTTTGGTGAGTTGCCTTAAATCGTAACCTAGCTTATACCGATTTAATTTTCGAGTTTTACCTCCATAACTGATTGATTAACTCATCTATTAATTTTTTTTGGTAAATCAAATAGTTATATAATACGACTTTGGGAAGATACCCAGAACGATTCAATTCATTAAAGGAAACATTATGTTTATAAAAGAAATTATGACCCAGGCACTTAAGACGGTTACCCCAGAAACCGGCATGCAAGAAGTCGCCTCTCTCATGTGTCTTAATCGTTTCAGTGGTTTACCGGTGGTTGAAGGTGACAACAAACTGGTTGGCATTATCGCCGAGCGAGATGTTTTGCGTTACCTGTTTCCAAGTATCAAGGACATTATGCAAGGCATGTCGAGTCTTGACTTTGAGAGTATGGAGTCCGATTACAAAAAAATATTGCCACTGAAAGTGGCCGATCTGATGATTCCAAACGTTCTCACAGTCAGCCCTGATTTGCCAATTTTAAAGGCGGTATCGGTCATGGCAAGAAACAATTTTCGGCGTATTCCGGTTGCGGATGGAGGAAAGCTGGTTGGAATGGTGAGTTTAGGTGATATTCACCGGGCAATTTTTATGAAAAGTTTTTCGGCAAGCTAATCAGTGTGTGGACACACTTTTTAGCCCTCGTATCAAATACTGGGGATTGCCCCATTCGCGCGAACTTAAACATTTTAAGTGGTCAATCAAACCCTTATCTCAATGGCGGGATAACGTGGAGTGTACGTCTTCAGTGCGTGTTTTTCCAAGTCACATGCCAACCCTTAATTTGACACCGGCTTGCCCAGCCTACTCCTATTTTCGGCAACGGTTTGTCAATTTGACAAATCGGATTTTTCAAAAATCCGGTTTTTCACTGGCTTACTATATAGCTTAGTACTGGGGTGGTGAAAATCAGGCTCCTTTGGTTTCCAAAAGTTAATCCCAATTATACTCCACCCTAGAAAAAACAATATTTCAGGCTCAAAGTTTCGCTTCGCGAAACTTGAGCCTAAAAACTGATTGATTAGCTTTTAATTAACCATTAACCATTAACCATTTTCACCACCCCAGCTTAGCACCAGACAACTGTTTCGGGAATTTGGCCCCATATTCCAAAAACCTCTGTTTCGCTGATGTTTCGGTAAATCGTTGGCCATCTGAACGGAACAACGATCTCATTCGCATTACCAATGACCACATAAAGTACCATGAGACGACAAATCATTACTTTACGCTCTTCGCAACGAGAAGAATTGCTAGATATTACGTCACAAATTAAACAAATCACCCAATTATCAGGCATTCAAAACGGTTTGTTGTCCATTTACGCACAAGGGGCGACGGCCGCTATCATGATTCAGGAAAACTGGGACAATAGTGTGCCTCGTGATGTAGTACATCTTCTACAAAAACTCATTCCACGCGGTGTGTGGCAGCACGATCAACAAGATGGTAATGGTGATGCCCATCTGAAAGCCGGGCTGGTAGGTCCCAGCGAAACCATTCCCCTCATCGATGGACAGTTAGGACTGTCCACTTGGCAAGGCATTTTCTTCTGCGAATTTGATGGTCCCAGACGGGAGAGAAAAGTGGTTTGTACGATCATTGGCGATTGACTACTGCAATAAAGCCGATTTTTTCTATAATAGCTTCGCCAATTGTTACCAAAATAATCGGGTTATTATGTGAGATTGTTGAAATTTCAACTACTTATCGTATTTTTTAACCCAATCGAACCGATTTTTAATCTCTTTGATTTTCAAGCATTTTTCAGAATAACCCGGTTTAAGATTCAACTTTTGGCGAAGGTATTATTCTAAAAATCGGATTTCTAACCCGATATAAATCTGTTGAAAGAACTTGATTTTTAAACCAGAGGTTGGTATTGAGTTTTTTAGATGCTTACACATCTAAATCTTCTATATACCTTTCTAAATTCTCAATCTGTTGTCTTGTGATACGCTCAAGGCAGCCATTTTGGTCAACCGCCAAATCACAATAGTCCTGCCGAAAGGATCGCCATGAAATATGTGCTTTTTCCAGCCACCGTTTCTCTACTGGACTGTACAGCTGGTTCATCACATCCTGATAAACCGCATCAAGTCGTTCTTCAGCCGGCTCCTCAATGGCGACTTCAGAATCACTCTCCTCAAGTCGTTCTTCAACCCGATAAGATGTACCCGTCAATATCCCACCACCGGCAGCGTACTGTTCTAAATTCTTGAGGTGTTGCTTGGTAATGCGCTCAAGGCAGTCATGTTTATGAAAGAGATAGCCAGGTTCATCAAAAACTGGATAACCGGCAAAATCGCAATAACTCTTACGAAATTCCCGCCATGCTCTCTGCGCCTTTTCAAGTAATTGAATCTTGTGTTCAGATGTCAACCGTGAATTGACGTTTTCCAAAACCTGATTGAGTTGTTTGTTGGCGGATATATAAGCATTCACTGCACAAGTATTCATTTCATTTAAGTTAAATGTGTATTCGCAGTTTCCCTCTTCGGACGGTTGAGCATGAGTTGATACCGCGATGCTTTGCATCGCTACCAATACCAATGTCATGATAACCGCAATAACAGATTTTTTTGACATAATTCCTCCAAGTGTGTTGTAAAATGACGAAACAAATGCTAAGGCAATCTCCCGTAGTTGCCCTTTGCCATGAAATTATACCCATTTTAATTGCTGTTAAGGAATCACATCAAGCTTATTGGAAAGCTAAAGGGTATCCTAAATTTACGCAGTTTTGTTGGGCACATTTCTATTTTCCCGCTATTTTATTGACCCCAAAGGGGCGTTGATTACAGTCAAGCGGAAAAATATAGTATTTCAGAAAAATAAATTGGCCAAAGTCCCATCTAACCTTTTGATTTTTCTAACAGCCTATACCAATGTATTTATCTGAAATACTATATAAATGCGCCCTGTTTGGATTCCTTTTTCTAAAAATATATACCAAATGGTTTGTAACTTTTTGATTGGTCGATAATCACAGAATTTTTACCCATCTATTTGTCTTTTCGCCTTGGGGTTCATGCACATAGCCATGCCTTTTTTGCATAAGTTTTGCGCCCGCTTCTGTTCCCATCTCAGTTATTATTTTATTGAATCCAGCTTTTTTTAGTTCTTCATATACTTTATTGCCTATTCCATCAGTAACCCTTATTCGCCCGACATGAGATATTGTATTAGATACAAAAAACCACCCTAGATCACAACTTGTTTCACCTTCATTTCGATGTGTTGGTATACAAAACGCAGCCCCCAAAATTATGTCCTCACTACTGAGAGCAATGACATGCTTTATTCCAGTTCCCAATGAACCATTAAGTCCCTCTTGTATGTGCCAAAGTGGACGTTCAGATGTGAATTTATCATTGAAATTTGAGCATTTGAACACAGATGTTATTAGGGATTCAATTTCAGACCATCTTTCTTTTATGAAATCCTGGTCAACTACCTTAACAATATACTTTAACATTTCGATTTTCCTTACTGAGTCTTGGTGTCTTCGCCGCACATATAAGTGGCATAACCACAAAATGTGGTAACGAGGCAGATATTTGCTACCAGATAATAATCCTCCAAGTAAAACCGACCAGTGTTTTGGGTGTTCTTAAATTCCCATTCCTTAATATTAAATTGGTATAATGTCTAAAATATGACCCATAACCAATGAGCAACGACCATGCTTATTTGCCATGCCCATAAAATGTCAGCCCAGGCAGTGAACATTGAAACCCAAAACATCCTAAAATCGGTTGAACCTACTTCGCTGCGCCAATGTGTAGAAACCCTCTCCATACCCCGCCATTTTCAGGAACAGCCACAAAATAATCAGTGGGTTGCCCAATGGATTACTCAACAACTGCAATCCTACGGCTATCAAACTCAATATCAAGGAAAATATAATAACATTTTAACCTTGCCACCGGGTAATCCGAAAACGCCGTGCATTCTAGTGGGTGCCCATTATGATAGTGTGCCACAAACCCCAGGCGCGGATGATAATGCCAGTGCCGTAGCCGCTTTATTAGCTTGTGCTAAGGCGATTGCTGAATATGCCCCTCAAACCCCAGTCTGTTTTGTCGCCTTTAATAGAGAAGAAGATGGATTAATGGGCAGTAAAGATTTTGTCACAAATTATCTTTCCCAAAAAACTCTCAATATTGCTCATGCCCATATATTGGAAATGGTTGGCTACTGCCAACATAGCCTAGATTCTCAGAAATTTCCGCCTGGTTTACCAATAAGTATTCCCTCCACCGCTGATTTTTTGAGCATTATTGGTAATCGATATTCTAATGCTTTGGTGGATGCCACTTTAAAAAAAGCAAAAACGTATTTGCCAAACTTTCCAGTTCTTGGATTAAAAGTTTTTTTTGGGCTGGAAAAGTTTTTTCCAGATTTAAAACGCAGCGATCATGCGCCATTTTGGCAAGCCAAACGTTCAGCCTTGATGTGGACAGATACTTCCGAATATAGAAATCCCAACTATCATTGGCTCACAGATACGCCTGACACTCTGGACTATATTTTTTTGCAGCAAGTGACACAATTGTTAATTGCTTGTATCTTAACTGATTAGGCTGTCGATGTTCAAATAAATCAATGGATTTTTGTTAAGGTAACTCGCCAAAAATAAAATACCCATCCGGGGCTGGAGCAACGGATTGGGGTTGGAGCAACGGATTGGGGTAACCACAAGGGATTACCCCTACGAATCAATGACCGTAGGGGCAATCCTTTATGGTTGCCCCCAATCCTTTATGGTTGCCCTGGTAGATTATTTTTTGCGAGTTGCCTAAATAAAGTTTTTGTTAAAAACCGCGTTTCTTTCTAAGAAAAACACACTCCAAGAAATATCCCCCATAGTATTCCAAAAAAAAGACTTACTTAGGATAAACATCAGAGGTTTGTCCAAAGATATTTTGGATTTAAAAACCGTTGGACCAAATAGATTGATCTTGGTCCAAAGTATTTTTTTGGAATACTATGGACTTTCATCAGAACTGTTAGGATTTTAAAAACCGGATCGGTTTTCCAGAATACTACTTATGGGCTTTATTTAAAGGGCTTTGGTAATGTTTTTGATGATTATTTTTCTGAAATAAAGAACTTAGACTGATCACCGCCCCAATCAAACTAAGAACCGCACCGATTGCGGTTAATATGATAATGATTTCTTGATTGTCGATCATGGTTTATTCTCCTTTTTTACTCATCAGAATACCACGTCCAGAACCGCTTACCTTGAATGATATGACGCTTAAACCGTTCAGAAGCTTGCATAATAAAAATCAGCATGATGCTAATCATTGCCAACTCCTTAACATAAGGTAGTGGCGGTATTTGTTGAGCAGCACCTTGATGAAGGGCGGAAGTCATTCCAAAGGCAAAAGAAAATACAAAACTCACTAAAATACCTATTCCAAACAACAGTGGACTGGAAGACGACAATCCTATAGAAATGGCATACACTGATGCCATCAGTGTTAATGAAGTTTCCGCGATATTTTGTGTTGTCCAATACTCCAAACCAAGCGGCAAAAGTGGGAACATTAAATGCAAAAGGACACAAACCAAGTAGTCCTGCAAACGTATCAACAATGGGACTGGCTCTTTTTTCATTGGTTTTCCTTTGATTAACTAAATGATCAATGTCCGAAATGGCAATTTTCTGCTCTTCCATTTAAAAATATTTCAAATTTCAAATTTTATGACTATAACTGATTTAGGGGGGATTGTTTGACTCTATACAGCAACTGAAAAGTTAAGGTATTTTTAGGTTGAGTCAGCCACAAAAAAACACTCAAAATAGGAAGAGTAACTCACGTAACCCGTTGAAATTATTAGTCACTCCCCAAATCCGTTATAATCAGAAATTTTTTAGGTAATATTGTCTTTTGGTTTCATCAAATTTTTCAATCGCATAGCGGAGCATCGTGCGAGGCATATTTTTGTGATACTTATCAAGAAAAGTTTCTTCAACACGTTGCTCCCGTTTACCCACCTCTCGTAACATCCAACCAACCGCTTTATGAATTAAATCATGCTCATCGCGAAGCAGTATTTCTGCTAATTTCAGAGTCTCTTCAAAGTCATGGTTTTTGATGAATATCTGAGTTGCAACGATGGCAATTCTCCGTTCCCAGAGGTTGCTTGAGCGAGCCAGTTGATAAAGGATATCTCTGGGTTGTTCTAACAAATAATCACCCACAATTTTAGGGGCTGAAATATCGACTAAGTCCCAATTATTGATACGCTCAGTATTGTGAATATAAAAGTTAAAGATTTCTTGTTTTTTAGTTTGGTTGGCTTTA
>Ga0233403_10001636_pt1 | contig 10280 bp, 8 predicted proteins | sample Na_oxic_1_MG_FD_179866 | JGI IMG/M metagenome (GOLD analysis project Ga0233403, IMG submission 179866) | Seawater microbial communities from Saanich Inlet, British Columbia, Canada - Na_oxic_1_MG | ecosystem: Environmental > Aquatic > Marine > Inlet | place: Canada: British Columbia | collected...
GTAAAATGCGCGGATGGGTATGGGAAGGTTATCATCGTGATATTGGGACTTATGATACCTATTTACAAGCGCAACGCGATGCCGTTGAACTTGAAAAACGCGCTGGTTCGTTCAGCGGTTATAAACCAGCCGTTTTTCTTGATCGTGATGGGACATTGATCGAGCCAGTGCATTACCTTTCTCACCCTGATCAGGTCAAATTAGTTTCTGGGGGCGCTGAGGCAATTAAACGGTTGCGAGAAGCTGGATTTGCATGTATCTTGGTAACTAACCAGTCACCCATTGGGCAGGGGATCATTACTGAAAACGATCTCAAAGCAATTCATAACGTCTTATCTGAACAATTGGCTCAACACGATACTGAACTTGATGGTTTTTATCATTGTCCTGCTGTGTCGAAAATCAAGGATCGGACAGTGGTTGAATACTATGATCGTAAACCCGGTCCCGGCATGTTATTTAAAGCGGCAACTGATATGAAAATCGATTTAACCCACTCATGGATGATTGGCGATATGATCAGTGATTTATGTGCTGGTTATCATGCGCACTGTAAGGGTTTGGTGTTTGTAAAAACAGGCAAAGGCTTAGAAAACTGTGATATTCCGCCACAGCTTCATTGGCATGAAGTCGCAGATTTATCTGCCGCTGCAACCCTGATAATTGAGAGCTGAGGATGTTTTTGTGTTGGAGTTCAAAGCTTAGTATTGTGATTAAGATTTGCTTTCCTAAAGCTAAATCTTTGGACTTAATTCATTGTAAGTTATTGATTTTAAATAATTTTTATTTGTATCGTTCCCAACTTCCAGTTCAATGCCATTAACTTAAGCCTTAGAATAAATTCTAAGGCTTATAGCTAAAGTACCCTAAAGGGCACTATTTAGTAAGTAGGCTGATACCTACTTAAGCTTTTAGCCTCAGAAACTTCGTTCCGAGCTTTGCTCTATCATTTATTCTGAGGCTTAAGTTAATGGCATTGAACTGGAAGTTGGGAACGAGAAATACCTTTTGATACGCGCAGCGCAGACTTCTCAAACACCTCCTCACTCATCTGGCTTTTTGCAATTTCTCCAATAATGCCATCAAGCGAGCATTTTCTGCTTCGGCTTGAAGCCTTGCCCGTTTTTCATTGAAAGCTTCAGCTTCAGCTTTCCGCCTTGCCCGTTTTTCTTCACTATAACCGGGCAACACAAATCTTTTATAGACTTTGTCAGCAATCATCTCTTCAGGCGATGGCTTGTTGAACAAATCTTCCCGACGAAATTGAAAACCGGGCAAAACCGTCGATTTGATAATACCCCCTTTCGTTGGTTTGATGGGCATATAAACGCCTTTCGCATTGAGGCGGTAAAATTCAAGAAAACGCTCATACCCATCCAGAATATAATATTCCTTAACACCGCCCTCGGCGTATTCCCCTCTTTTTGACACGGTATCTCGTTTAATGTCTTCCTTTGTGGATTCGGAGACGGCTTCAATGCACAAGTCATAAGTGCCTTTATAACTACTATCATCCGGCAATAGTGGCACCGAATTGGAATTGAGAACCACGCCTAAATCAGGGCGACGGGTTTCAGTTGAGCCGGGTAACGTTAAACGGAACCCCATTTCCAAAAAAGTCTTTTCCGCGATGGGATGAACTCTCAAAAAATGCCTCAATAATTCTGAAAACCACTCAGACATTAAACTCGTTAAAAACTTAGACACTGCTTTTTCCTCCAAATAGCCGTTATTCCATTCATAAGTCACATCAGGGGCGTTATAGTATTTTTCCCAATATTCGGTTTCGGTGACACGCTGCCTTTCATTTTGTCTGATCGGTGAGGCAATGGTGCCTCCTTCACGAGTGTCATGGTAATCTAAGGCGTATAATGCGGTTGTCATTTTGGTTGCCTCTTTATACAGTTATTGAAAAGGGATTGGTTCGTGGATACGTGAATCCTGATCGTATAGTTGGAGTTCAAAGCTTCAGTTTTGTAACCGTCCCTAAAGCTAAAGCTTTGGACTCCATTATTGAAAAGGGATTGGTTCGTGGATACGTGAACCCTGATCGTATAGTTGGAGTTCAAAGCTTCAGCTTTGGAACCGTCCCTAAAGCTAAAGCTTTGGACTCCATTAACCGTTGAACTATTTTTTCGAATGGGAGGGTGCCTTTTCTTTAAACTCAAAAAATAACAACAGGGATTGTATATAAAAAAAGGATTTTAAAACAGATTTATCGTAATTCTTAAAGACGAACCGTATATGAAATAAAATTGTCATTTGCGATATTGATAAAAATCTTACTCTATATTTTTATGCACGTTCCTAAAATCCTTTCTTGTCTCCAATCCTTGTAGTTATTGTTTTTTATAGATAATTTTTTATTTAAGCCATTATTTTTTTTAATATTAATAGATTTCTTTCACGCACGCAGTTGTCATAATGCTCGCTCAATCAGACAAAACCCAAAGTCTATCTTCTATATCTTTCCCGGTAAGCTTTTGATAAAGTTTGGCAATGGTTTTTTTTGTTGCCGGTTCTGTTTCTTTTCCATAAATTAATACGATCTCATCAAGGTAGGTATCAGTACACCAAGATTTAAGTTGTGTTGATGAAATAGAAATATCAGTGGAGGTGGGGGAAGGCTTCGATTCTGAAAGGATTTTATACCATTGTATTCCACCTTGAATCGCCACCACCAAGCTAATACCCATAATCAATGAAGTGACACTGATTTTTTTTTCATTCGCTTGCGCAAGTACCCTCACACCATTGCGAAGAAATACAAAAGCAGTCAAAAAAGGAATGAAACCTAAAATTCCAATAATAAAGATTAAGCCAAGAAAACTTAATGGGAGCAAAAATATGCCAATCACGAGGGCAAATAATGCGCCTGATAACAAAATGCCCCCAATGAATCCCGCAAACAGTTTAAGATGTGTGCCGAAGATCAGCCATAATGCCAGTGTCACTATTTCCAATCCAATGATAATGTAAGCAAGCTTTAGGGAAGAAGATAATAACTCGTTGAAAACCACCGGATCAAGTATAATACACAGGAAAGGTGCGAAAATTCCCATGATGACATCAAAAGTCATTTGCTGTTGTGTGACGTTTGCGGAAAATTGCCGCTGCAAAAATCCCTGATTATTAATAGCATTATTCATTTTCATTCCTTGTGCAAACCAGCTACGCGAAAGTCATTATTTGAAAAAACGATATTTGGCAGTAGTGCAATGTGGGCGATGGAATCTAACCCAGCCAAACTAAAGTTTGGATTCCTAAAAACATATCACCCACATTTCAAGACGATCCGATATTTAAAAAACACCTCTATCATGCAGGTAAAGAGAATATTTTTGATCCGAATGTAGGGTGTGATTGAGTAGCCAATCATTGAGAAAATCCAGCACTTCAAAAGAAATCGTGGCACTGCCTTCTCCAAATTGTGTTTGTAGTTCAAGCACCTTTTTTGTCAAATCATCATGTTCTTTCTTGTGCATATCATATTCGGGATAATTGTGTTCTTCAAACAATTTTTCTTCCGTTTGGAAATGTTCAACTGTATAGTCAATCAATTCATCAAGAATGTCAGCCAGAGTCGTGCGTTCTTCACCAGTGACGACTGCTTCATGGAGCCTATTAATCAGTTCAAAGAGGTGTTGATGTTGTTTATCAACTTTTTTCATTTTCAAACTATATTTTTCATCCCATGTCATAAAAGCCATGTTTTCTCCTGTGATTCAGTTGATCAGTTGATCAGTGATTCGTTAATGCGAATTAAGAGTTAAAAATTTTTTTGGAGTCCAAAGCTTTAGCTTTAGACGTTTTTTGGAGTTCTTTAGCTTTAGACGTTTTTTAGTCCCTAAAGCTGAAGCTTTGGACTCCAGAATATTTATAACGCACTCACTCCCGCCCAATTGGCACCCGGTGGCACTCGCAAGAGGGTATTGCAACGCCTGATATAGATGGTTAGCACATTGTCTTCTGGGCATTTTGCTTGGCATTGCTGAAAAAGTATGATGGCTTCATTAAACTCGCCTGTTTTATAATGGGTTAATGCTTGTTTAAACTGTGATAAAGTCTGATTCTTTTTATCAATGATATCTGGTGCATTCGTGTCATAAACTTCGTAAATGACGACGGTTTCTTGTTTGCCTTTGACTCGCACAGTGTCAATTTCGCGCAAATGAAAATTATTTGGTTGAGATAATTTTTTATACACGCTACCGGAAAGCATGACATTAATTTTAAAAGACTTTGTCAAGGATTCAATACGTGAGGCAATATTAACCGCATCGCCGACAACGGTTGTATCCATTCTCTTTGAGATACCAATCGTACCTAAAGTCACTTCACCGTAATGTAGCCCAAAACCAGCGCAAATGGGTTCCAATTCTTTCTCCTTCCTGCCTTGATTATAAATACTAAGTTGACGTTTCATATCAATAACGGCTAACAACGCATCTTGCGGATTACCCGGAAACAGAGCCATGATTGCGTCGCCAATCATTTTGTCTATAAAACCGTTATATTTTTGTATTGAAGGATTAATTTGTCCAAAATAACTGTTTAAAAAAAGAAACGTTTCTTTGGGAGATAAAGATTCTGAGAGTTTTGTATAAGAACGAATATCAGAAAAACAAATCGTCATGTTTTGTTGAATTTGATTACCTAACTCTACTTCTGAAAAGTGTTTTTTATTGAGCAGGCTTAAAAATTCTCGTGGTACAAAACGGGCGTAAGAAAGAAACTGTTTTTTGATATCTTGTTCCGCTAATTTTTTCCTGAGACTCATCTGTGAAAGTTGCCACGCGCCGACTCCAGTCAAAACAATAAACATGAGATATATCGCTATCAAGCGATGCATAAAATCTTTTGACGTTTCCCGCATGTTTTCTGTCGATATATAAGAAACAAGTTTCCAATGTTTTTTTAAATCTATAGACGAATAACTGGGGTTGATAATATCCTTAACCTCAACCTCAAGATTTGGATAAACTGTTACGAAGGTAAATAATCCTTTTGCACTCTCGAATTGCCCTATTTCGATATTAGAAATCTGTTGCCATTCATTGGGAAAGCGGTTCTGAAATCGACGCGCTTGCCGTTCTTTAAACATAAATCCCCATTCGTCTTCTACCTTTAAACCTTTTAGCCAAAATCCATCGACATTTACTAACATAATTTTTTCCATAACATGAGTTGATGTTTTTTCCAAATCTTTGAGCAGTTGAACACCCAAGTAATTCACTAAAACAACCCCTGAACGATGCCCTTGATTATCAAATACGGGCGTTCCGATACGAATCATTGGTTTGAGTGGTTTTTCAATTTTTTTATCTTCCATATTCAAATCAAATGGAGATAGAAAGATTGCGCCTTGCAGCCTCAACATCACGTCTTTAAAATAATAGCGATGTGCTTTAGATTGCAGTTTTTCTTTTTCTACAATTTTAGGATGCCCATTATTATTATTAATGCGCACAATCTCCATTCCCGTTTTATCAAGAAAACGTATTTGATCGTAAATCTTTTTGTGTTGAATGAAAGATAAAAAATCCTGAAAGATAGCGTAAAAATGTGGGCTGTTTGGAAAATTTTTTAATTCGTGGTATTCGGATAAAAATAACACGTCAGCGGTAATTAATTGTAAATTTTTGGTAATCATTCCTTTTAACATATGAGTTTGAACCATTGCTTGTGTTTGAATAATGTGTTCGTTTTTTTCAAGCGCCATCTGATAAAACAAAAAGATAACACCAGAATAGAGTAAAAATAATGGGATAAAAATCAATAAAGTTCGTGTTATTACCATTTTAAAATTCAGTGTTTAATTTTTCATTTTTAATGGTTAGGAATGAGGATTTAATAACTTCCGAAACTTTTGAGGCAAACCTGACAGGTTTTAAAAACCTGTCAGGTTTAGTTTCTGCTTTTATTGAATTCTCATTCATTAGGAAGAAGGTGGGCAAGAAAAAGACTGTTGCCTGCCCCCACATAAAAGTTTAAGTTGTGCCCGCATGCAGTATATTATCATCAAAATTATTTGTAGATGAACCTATCCCACTAATATTTATACTCTAATTGACAAAAACTGTTTGAAACCATTAAATAATATTTATTATTTTGTAACTTATTGATTTTAATGTATTTTATATTTATTTAAACCGAGAGAAGGAAAAAAATGTACATTTTTTTGGACATAGATGGTGTTTTAGTCAAAGAAGATGCGCCCGGCGAAGAAATTGATTTGGATGAAGATTTTATGAAGTATGATGAAGGATGTTTAAATATATTTGAAAGCGTCATTCGGCAATATGATAATAGCAAAATTGTTATTTCTTCTTCATGGATAGAAATATGTACGATTGAAACGATCAAATCGCTATTTTCAAGTGATGTAGGTGAATTGGTTTTAGGTGCAACGCCAAGGTTCAGTAAACCTATCAAGTATTTTAGGCATCAGGAAGTGCTTGGTTATCTCAAACAAAACAATGCTGAGGATGCACCTTGGGTGGCTATAGATGATATAGCTGAACATTATCCCCCTGATGCGCCCGTTATTGTGACGAATCCATATATTGGTTTTGATCAAAGTGCTGCCGAAAAATTGGCTTATTTTTTGGCGCATGGTAAACTACCTTAGGAATGAGGATTTAATGGTAGTGGTGCAGAAAGTAGTGATGGAATACTTAAGTGATTGATTTAATAATAATTAAAAATGAATATCACTACTTTGTGCATCACTACCGATTTAATAACTTCCGAAACTTTTGAGGCAAACCTGACAGGTTTTTAAAACCTGTCAGGTTTAGTTTCTGCTTTTGTAACTACTCAGCCCCTAAATATTTAGTACCTGAGTAGTTACCTGCTTTTATTGAATTATCATTCCTTAGCTTGAGAATGGTGGGCAAGAAAAAAACTGTTGCCTGCCCCCTACCTTAAATGATCATCTAAATTATGAATAATTTCCAAATCGAAGTTAATCACGAAGAATTTATTAGGGATTATGCCGGTTATGAGTTCGTACAGGATGAAATGGAAACGACTATTAAACGATTTTTAGCTGTTTATTTTAAGGATATATTGGCATTGTATGGTTGTCAAGCGGGTTCAAGCGTTCCGAAATTAGCAGTGAGTGCAGCTGGTGCAGGTGCATCGAAGTTTGTGTTTGGCGCAATTGATGAAGAAATGGCATTAGTTTTTGGTATTAGACTGTATAACAGCAAAGGATTTATGAAAGACCGAGATAAAATTTATGACAGTGCGGCGGCGTATAAAATCAATTTGGAAACTTGTGATCAAGAGTTGGTGAAAATCATTATAGATGAGATAAGAATATATGATGAATTTGAAAAGTATGCTAAAACGGGCATAGATGTCAGAAGAATATGGACAAGATTTCCTGTTGATAAGGAGATGTATAAAAATACGGCGTATCATCAATACATTGATAAATTTGTCTATATTGCGGATCGTGAGCTAAAGCGTCTCCTAGTGAATTTGGGTATTACTGCGATCACAGTGGGCGGCTTTGTCGTGGGTTATGATGGTAGAAAAATACTTGAGCGTGAGGAATATCAGCCTGAATATCAGCAAGATGCGATTATTCATATTTGTAATGCGCTGCTTAAAAGTTGGTTATTTACGGTGCGCTACGATAACAATAAAATCGTTGGTAGAAGCATCGTCGATTTGAAACCTGCACAATTTGTGGTTCAATCAGACAATATGAAAAACGACGCGCTGATGCCAGCGGTTGTGATTGATGTTGGGCCTGCTGAAAATACCGATGACATTTATACTTATGTCAAAGATATTACCTATATGAAGGAACTTGTCGTTGCTTTTGCTAGCCAAATGTTGGGAAAAATTAGCCTATCAAAATCGCCCCAAGCAAAGCAATATGTTTATGAGGGTATTATAAATCATCTGAATGAATGCAAACAAAGCGGTGCAAAACCAAAAATGGTTCAAGAAGGTGAATTTTTTCAGTTAGTTGATGAATTGGTAGCGTATATGATGACAAAAGTTTGCTGACAAGGATTTTTTATAAAAAAGGATTAGCTAATTACTCAGGCGTTAGTTCTGTGCTGTAGCGATTTTTTTTTAGCGCGTGATGAATTAAATGGCGTGAAATCCCACAAGCGACTATTTTTACTGTCAAATAAATTATTTACAATAACTTCAATAGCTTATATATTTTACGACAACTTTATACTTTTTGAAACGCGCATTTTATGTTTCCTGTTTTTCTGTGCTGGTTCCCAAACTCTGTTTGAAAATCCATTCAAGTTTGCTCCGCAAACCGTTTTGCCTCGCGTTGCTGAAGACATGATCGCAGTGAGAGTCACGAAACGAAGTAGCGGAACGCTCAACCTTGAAGGTTTTGGAAAGCTCTATAAACGAGATAAATCATATCCACGAACCAATTTTCAAGCACCCCTTTTAAAACATCAGAACTCAGCTTATAATTTATCTACCCTTTAAATAACATCTGAGGTATTGAAAACATGGCACTCACACTCACCGAAAAAGCCGCAAAACACATCCAAAAAAGTCTCACGAATCGGGGCAAAGGTATCGGTTTACGTCTTAGCGTAAAAACATCTGGTTGTTCTGGCATGGCTTACACTATGGAATTTGCCGATGTCGTGGCGGAAACTGATCAAGTGTTTGAATCGCAAGGAATTAAACTCATCGCCGATCCAAAAAGCCTCGCTTATCTCGACGGCACAGAACTTGATTACGTGCGAGAAGGCTTAAATGAAGGCTTTCAATTCAATAATCCCAACGTGAAAGATCAATGTGGTTGTGGCGAAAGCTTTACTGTTTGATAACGCATTTGCTAAACTCATTATTAAGACGGAATAGTCGTTACCTTGAACCTATCCGAAAATTCACCTGCCTGACAGAAAAACAATAGGTTACGATTACTGTCATGCGTTTTTTTGGAATTTTCGGATAGGTTCTTATAATATAGTTTGTCAGAAAAATAATTTCAGTAAAAAAACTTCAAGGTTGAGCGTTCCAGCACGAAGTTGCCAAAACCTTGAAGGTTGAGCGTTCCAGCACGAAGTTGCTAAGGTAACTCGCAAATAATAAAATACCCATTTCAAAAATGTCCAGGAAAAGACCTGTCAGGTTTTCAAAACCTGACAGGTCTGGACATGGGTATATTAATTTTTGCGAGTTACCTAAACTCTATTTTTCTGAATGTCTATAGTTAACTGAATAACTGAAATGAACCATTTTGAATTGTTCGACTTACCTGTATCTTTTGATATAGATACTGACACCCTTTCCCAACATTATCGAGATTTACAACGCACCGTACATCCCGATAAATATGCTAACGCGCCTGACAGGGAACGGCAATTAGCCGTGCAAAAAGCAGCGCAAGTTAATGAAGCGTTTCAAACGCTAAAAAATCCTCAGAGTCGTGGATATTATCTATTGCAATTGCAGGGTATAAAAACTGATGACAATAATACTGCTATGGATGGCGAATTTTTAATGGCACAAATGGAATATCGCGAAGAATTAGCTGATATAAAGCAACAATCGCATCCTATCGACGCTTTAAATACTTTTTTACATCGTATTGAACAAAATAAAAAACAATTGACTGAGACATTAAGTCAACAATTTACCAAAAAAGACTATCAAGCGGCTCATGACAGTGTGAGAAAATACCAGTTTTTCATACGGTTACATGAAGAAGCTTTGAGTTTGGAAGAAGAGTTGGTTTAAACAAGTTTTTTGCAGCAGTCTCTATATAGCGTTTCCCGATTCTGTAAAGTACAAAAATAATATTCAACTCATTGATAAAATTGATAAATTAAGCATCTCTCTGTATTTTATTCAATCGGGAAATGCTATAACTACAAGGATTGCTTATAAAAAAGGATTAGATCATCAATCAAATTGAGATTTTATGCATCACGAAATGAGATCACGAATCAAACTCAAAGGCCTTTAATTGAGCATCGATGAATTTTTAAACCCAATTTGCGGAGGTAAAGAATCCTTTATTATAAATAATACCTTCGCCAATTCACGGACATATAATAAAGTTTTTAATTAATGCTTTGAATACATAGGTGAAACCTATGGAACTTCGGGGTTAGATGTGCAACCCCAAAGGGGTTAAATGTGAATAGCCATAGGTGAAACCTAGGGTGTTAAATCTGACGCTATTTTCAGAGTATTTTTCACCCTATTTTTATTCCATTTTAGCAAAAGCTTTTCTCCTTTTTGACAAATTAGACTGGCATACGGATTCATCAATCCAA
>Ga0233403_10001637_pt1 | contig 10269 bp, 4 predicted proteins | sample Na_oxic_1_MG_FD_179866 | JGI IMG/M metagenome (GOLD analysis project Ga0233403, IMG submission 179866) | Seawater microbial communities from Saanich Inlet, British Columbia, Canada - Na_oxic_1_MG | ecosystem: Environmental > Aquatic > Marine > Inlet | place: Canada: British Columbia | collected...
GATGTCGCTCAAGACGTTGTCATTACAGAACACGATTGTGGTACAAAAGAAGGAATCACCTTGACAGCACTTTTTTGCGAAGGTAAAGTGATTCAATCTTTAAGAGAACGTTTACTTGGACGTGTGCTTGCTGAAGATATTTTTATCTCCTTCAAGCCTGTCATCAAAAGAAATACTTTACTGGATGAAAAAAACGTCGCTTATCTTGAACAGATGGCGATTGAACAGGTTAAGGTGCGTTCCCCAATGACCTGCCAATCTCAACAGGGCATTTGTGTGATGTGTTATGGACGTGATTTAGCGCGTCTTCAATGGATAAATATTGGGGAAGCGATTGGGGTAATAGCAGCCCAATCTATTGGTGAAAGTTGTATCCAACTGAGTATGCGTACTCCCTCTCCCGAAGAGATAGCAACAGCGGCGACTCATCATTCTAATTCTATTGGAGACATAACGAACCCGCTGATAACGAATGGTATCACTAGCGGTTTATTTCGTATCGCCGAATTATTTGAAGCACGTATTCCCGTCAATTCGGCTATTTTAGCCCCTTGTGCTGGTATAGTCCGTTTTAGTGAAGAAACTAAAAGCAAATATTGCTTCACAATCACCGACAAAAAAGGTCAAATTTATGAATTTTATACCCCAAAATGGCAGCACATAAAAGTTTCTGATAGTCAAAAAGTGCAGTTATGTGATGTGATTGTAGAAGGATTACTTAACCCGCACGACATTCTGCGCCTCAAGGGTATCAATGAATTGGTGAAATATCTGATCCATGAAATGCAGAAAGTCTATAAACTTCACCAAATTTCAATCAACGATAAACATCTTGAGGTCATGTTCCACCAGATGTTGCGCACTGTCACCATAAAATCTCCCGGTAATACCGCATTTTCATCTAAAGATATTGTGACATATAAACAATTAAGAGAAGAAAATCAAAGAGTGACAGAAAATTTTTCAGGCCGGCCTGCAACTTGGAGACCCAATTTATCAGGGATTACTAAAGTGTCCTTATCCACAGAATCATATATTTCTGCGGCTTCCCTGATGGACACGACGCGAGTATTACTCAGTGGTGCTCTGAATAATAAATGTGATGAATTACGGGGTATTAAGGAAAATTTTATTGTGGGACGATTGGTGCCAGTGGGAACCGGCTATAGATTTTCAGGTAAATAATTCCATTTGATGTGCATTGGAGTTCAAAGCTTCAGCTTTTACTTGCTTTCCTAAAGCTTTGGACTCCATATAAATCATTTTGATGTGCGTTGGAGTTCAAAGCTTCAGCTTTTACTTGCTTCCCTAAAGCTAAAGCTTTGGACTCCATATAAACCATTGATTTTAAATAGTTTTTTATTGAGATCACACTCAAAAAATGACCACAATAACTAAAAAATGATGACAATTCGCTTACAATACGAACAAACATTAACCGCCTGCTCACGTTGCTTATTAGCAAGTCATGACGACGAGGATCCGCTAATCGACGTTCTTACTCATTTAACGAAGGCAACCTCACTGAGTAGAATTGGACTATTTGAAAATTTTACCGATGTTGAGCGGGGATTATGTCTTCATTGTACTTATCAAAAAATTGTACTCCCTGAGTTGCCACTATCAAAACAATTAATCAATAAAAATTGGGCTTATCAACCGGGCTTGGCGCGTTGGGAAAGCTTGCTCTCTCAAGGAAAACTGATTAGAGGCAATATCATTAATTTTCCATTAATTGAACAAAAAATACTGCAACCCTTAGGACCCTCTGCATTGCTGCTCATTCCCATTTTTGTCGCTGAACAGTGGTTTGGTTTTATTTATGTTGACGATATTTCAAAAGTGCGAAAATGGCAGAAAGATATTATTCATCTATTACAATCGGCTGCCGAATTAATTGGTATTTTTCTGACACGTCGTCAAGAGCAAAAAACACGCTATCATTCTATCAACACGAAACGTCAACAGATGGAAGAAGCTTTTGCTTTAAGCGAGAGACGTTTTAGAGCCATATTTAATAGTGCGACAGTTGCTATCACATTGATCAATCCAACAGGAAATTATATCAAGTTTAATACGAGATGGCTAGAAATGATTGGCTATTCTGCCGAAGAGATGGAAAACAAAAATCATTTTGATCTCTTTGAACAAGACGATTTTTTTGCCATTGATATGCTGATGCAAGATTTAAAAGAAGGATTGATTGACCATTTCCGTACTGAAATTCGATTTATACATAAAAATTGCCAAGTTTTAAGGGCAGACCTTTCCGTTTCTGCCCTTCGTAGTGCTAAAAAAGGTTTAGAAGCTATCAGCAATATAATTATGGATATTACCGAAAGGAAACAGATAGAAGAGGAACGCGATCGTCTGTTTAACCTTTCAATTGATATGCAGTGCATTATGGATTTTGATGGATTTTTTAAACAACTGAATAAAGCTTGGGAACACACTTTAGGGCATCATCGTAGAGATTTGTTGGCGAAATCCTTTCTCACTTTTGTACATCCTGATGATAGACAATCTACCCAGACATTTTTTGAAACACTTTTACAGGGCAATTCTATTCAAAATTTTGAAAATCGTTATCATTGCAAAGACAATTCTTATCGCTGGTTAGCTTGGAATGCCTATCCCCTTGTCAAAGAAAAAAGAATCTATGCTTTCATCCGTGACATTACAGAACATAAACAGAGTGAAGAAGCCATAAAAGATGCCCATGAACGTTTATTAACGATTTTGGATAGCTTAGGTTCGCTAGTTTATGTCTCTGATATGCAATCTTATGAACTCTTATATGTCAATAAGTTTGGACGTAATAGCTTTGGGAAACTCATTGAAAAGCAACTCTGTTGGAAAACTTTGTATAATAAAGAACAAAATCAACCTTGCAGTTTCTGTGATAATGCGAAATTGTTGAATGATCAGGGAGAGTCAACGGGTGTTTATACCTCTGAAATCAAGGTATCTGGTCAATGGTATTTATCCCATGCTCGCGCTATTCATTGGGTTGATGGACGATTAGTTCGCTTGCAAATATCAACGGACATCACTGAGCGCAAACGTACAGAAGAAGCACTTAAAATCAGTGAACATCGTTATAGGGCGATTATTCAAGATCAAACAGAATTAATTTGTCGCTATTTGCCAGATGGGCGCCTTAGTTTTGTCAACGAGGCTTATTGTCGCTACTTCAATAAAACCGAAGCCGAACTCATCGGTTCTCAGTTAGTTCCCTTTTTATTTGATGAAATACAGGATATTATCCGAGAAATGATGGATCGTTTAAATCGGAAAAACCCGGTGTCAGAAATAGAATATTGCATTACGTTGGATGGCAAAAAACGATGGCAGCATTGGATAGGCCGAGCCATGTTTGATAATAACGACTTGGTTGAATATCAAGTGGTCGGACGCGATATTACAGGGCGTAAAGAGGTGGAAGAAGAATTACGTCATGCTAAAGAGGTTGCCGAAGCGGCGACTCGTGCAAAAAGTGCGTTTTTGGCGAATATGAGCCATGAAATTCGCACTCCCATGAATGGGATAGTTGGTATGACTGAATTGCTCCTGAATACCGAACTCTCGCCTAAACAACGTGAATATGCACAAATCGCTTATCAATCAACGGATGCACTGCAAACGATTCTGAATGACATTCTGGATTTTTCTAAGATTGAAGCGGGCAAGATGTCTTTAGAACCGATAGAATTTGATTTAGAATCTGCCGTTTTAGGAGTCGCTCGTTTACTGTCGATGACTGCCGTGTCTAAGGGCTTTGAATTGATAGTACGTTATGCGCCAAACGCACCACGCCATTTAATCGGTGATGCAGGACGAATACGGCAAATTCTCACTAATCTCACGGGTAACGCCATCAAATTTACCTCAAAAGGGCATGTTTTAATTGATGTTGATTGTCAAACGCAAACAACCGACTCAGCCCAGATGGTATTCCATATTGAGGACACGGGGATAGGTATTCCACCTGAACAACTGGATAACATTTTTGAACAATTTACCCAAGCAGATACCTCAACGACTCGTCAATTTGGTGGCACCGGTTTGGGGTTAGCTATCAGTAAAAAATTGGTCAAATTGATGAATGGTGAAATTAACGTTGTGAGTCAATTAGATCAAGGTTCAACTTTTAGCTTTGTCTTACCATTGCCACGGGTAACATTTCACAAAAGAGATAAGCGTTCAAACCTTCAAACATTCAGCGATCGCAGTTTCCAGTCTTTGCAAGGTACACGAATTTTAGTTGTTGATGATAATTCTGTTAATCGGAGAATTTTAATCGAACAACTTGAAGATTTAAAAATTCACGTTCAAGCGGTAGAAAGTGGCGAATTCGCTTTAATCGCTTTACAAGAGGCTCAACAACAACAAGCGCCTTACTGGTTAGCTATTATTGATTACTTAATGCCAGTCATGGATGGAAAGCGGTTAGGAGAACTGATTAAACAGACACCTGAAATTGAAAAAACCTTGTTGATGATGTTGTCATCGGCTGGGTCTCAACAGGAAAATGGGCAATTGCAAAAAATTGGTTTTTCTGCTCATCTGCTTAAACCTTTACCGCGACACCAACTACAACAAACGTTATTGACGCTACGAAATGCTTTTATACACCCACAAGAATCGCTGAAATTTATCACGATGGTGCAAGTGAATCAATTTCAGGTTAAACAAGCTACCAAAAATTATCCTAATTTGCCCGTCTTATTAGTTGAGGATAATGAGGTTAACAGCATGGTTGCTGTGAATATGTTAGAGGAATTGGGTTGTCAAGTGACTTTAGCGGTGAATGGCTTTCAAGCCTTAGATAAATTAAAGGAAAAGCATTTTGCTGTGATTTTTATGGATGTACAAATGCCCGAAATGGATGGCTTGGATGCGACACGATATATTCGAGCAAGCGAAGCGCAAAAAAAAGTGTATGGTGCTTCAAGACAACTGATTGTTGCCATGACAGCCGGTGCGATGCAAGGGGATGCAGAACGCTGTTTAACAGCCGGTATGGATGACTATATTGCTAAACCAATTTCTTTAGATTCTATTATTGATATTCTCGACAAATATTGTTCTTCTGATCAGACACCTGCACACCGTTTAGGTTTAAAACCGTCTTATTTCATTCCCTCTTCTCCCTGTTCAAAAAAAGGGGGTAAGGAGAACATGAGAATAGGAAAGCAACAAATCCATGTGTTATTAGTGGAAGACAATCCTGTTGGTTGTCTGGTTGCTACTCATATGCTTGAGAAGCTTGGATGCACTGTAGAAACAGCGGAAAATGGCAAACAAGCAATAGAAAGATGTGCCAACAATAAGTATGATATCATTTTAATGGATATACAAATGCCAGTGATGGATGGTACCGAAGCGACAAAACAGATACGCAAAAATTATGATCAACAGATTCCTATTGTTGCTGTCACCGCTAATAATACAGAGGTTGATATTAAAGAATATCTTGCCGTTGGTATGAATGATTGTTTGGGCAAACCGGTGAAAATAGAGCAGGTACGTGCTGTGGTAGAAAAATACATTTCATCCTTAAAAAAGGAAGAGAGTCAGAAAAAGGATCGATCAGTCGTTCATCAGGAAGAGTCAGTCATTTGCCATTCAACGGAACAGTCTCAACAGTCTTTATCATCCGAAAAAAAAGGGTTAGAAAAGAAAGAAAGTGAAAATGAAGAAAGTGAAAATGATTTAGCCATTTTTGATATTGAACAAGCGAAACGTATAGCTATTGGTAATTTAAACATTTTTCAAAAGATTAGAAACAAGTTTACAGAAGATACGCCGACACAATTAGAAAAATTAAAAACGGCTGTTAGGGAAGAAAATAAAAAAGAGGCAAGGCGTTCTGCTCACTCTATAAAGGGGAATGCGCGTAGTGTGGGTGCCTTACGTTTAGGTGAAGTTGCCTTTCGCGCTGAACAGATGGCAGAACAAGGTGAATTAGCACAGATAAATGCGTTATTTAATCTTATGGCTGATGAGTTTGCTCAATTACAATCTTTATGGAAAGACACTGAATGGGAAAGTTTGTTCTAACTTTTTAGCTATAGCGTTTCCCGATTGGGTGCAGTATAAAAATAGTAAAAAACCTTCAAGGTTTCCAAAACCTTGAAGGTTTCATGATGTCGTTTATTCAATCGGGAAATGCTATAACTACAAGGAAGGATTGTATATAATAAAGGATTAAAACCCTCTTGCAAAGATTGGACTTTTTTATCCACTTTGGGCTGGACGGGGTTTGTAGCTAGGGTGTTAAATTTAAACCTATTTTGTTGATTTTTTTTCACCCTATTTTTCTGTCTGAATCAGAATTTTCAGAATTTTAGAATTAACAGAATAAAACCTATAAATCATTATAAAACCTAAAATCATTAAGTATTTATTCTGAAAATTCTAAAATTCTGAAAATTCTGATTCAGACAAGAAAAGGGTGAAAATTTTTGAGCAAAATCACCTCAAATTTAACACCCCAGTTGCAAACCTGTTCCTGCACAAGTATTTTAAGAAATATTAAGCCTTAAAAATTGCACAAAAATACTCACTTACTCAAAAAGGAGTTGCACAGATGTTTTATAAAAATCGTTTTATATTCAATGCGTTAGCATTATTACCGTCAATCGCACTGGCAGGTGATCTTCATTTGCCTACAACACCTTCTATCACTGGCGACATTCACAGTATGCCAAGTACGTCTGATAAAAAACAATCCCGTTGTGAACAGACGACCACTGGCGATAGATATACAGATAATGGTGATGGTACTGTGACTGATAATCGCACTTGTCGGATTTGGTTGAAAAACACGGATTGTTTGGGCAAACAAACTTGGGCAGATGCCCATGCCCAAATTTGCCTGTTGAATGGGCACACAGATTGCGGGCAGAAAAACGGGAGCAAACATGGGCATAAGCGTGATTCTCAGTTAAATTGTGAAGGGTATACAATGATGACATTCACAGATTGGCGACTTCCGACGCTTCAGGAATTGCAAAGCGTCATTGATTATCATTTTTTTAATCCTGCACTCTCTGACGCAAAAGGTGCTAATAAATGGGGAAAAGTTCCTGAAAATGATGCGTTTTCATCGGTGCGGTTAGATTTATACTGGTCAGCGACCACAAATGCGCTTGGTGCAAGCCATGCGTGGAACATACGTCTTACCGATGGCAATACGGGTTCCAGTGATAAGGAACGTGCGAAAAACTATGTTTGGCCTGTGCGTAGTATCAGTGAATTGATAACTGAATAATTGATATGCCTACTTCAACTCAACAAATTAGCCCTGAAATACAAAAAATTTTAGAGGCTTGTCATCATGATCCTTTTGCTGTCTTAGGAAAACACCCCTTTGGTAAAAACGATGAAGTGGTGCGCGTATTTATGCCAGCTATCAAGGAAATATGCATTTTACCCGACAAACTGCCAATGGAACGCATTTCCGATACGGCTGTTTTTGAATGGCAGGGGAAACTTGGCACTGTCACTGAACGCTATCAATTACAATGGCTTGATGATGAGGATAAGATTCACATTGGTTATGATCCTTATAGTTTTCCGCCCCAATTAGCCGATTTTGATTTGCATCTCTTTGCTGAAGGCAAACATTGGCACGCTTATCGTTTTTTAGGTGCACATTTACAGACAGTTGATGATATTGAGGGGGTGCTATTTGCCGTTTGGGCACCCAATGCGGGGCGCGTTAGTGTGGTGGGAGAATTTAATCATTGGGATGGGCGTTGTCATCCCATGCGAGTGCGGGGTGATAATGGCGTTTGGGAATTATTTATCCCGGGTATCGGTGCCAATATCTTATATAAATTCGAGATACGCAACCGCGATAGCGGAGATATTTTCGTCAAATCGGATCCTTATGGGCAGGGCTTTGAACATCGCCCCCAAACTTCTAGTTATGTTGTCGCCAAACAAGGGCATCCTTGGCAAGATGATGAGTGGATATCTGCTCGGGTAAAACGCGATTGGTTGCATGCGCCGATGAGTATTTATGAAGTGCATTTAGGTTCATGGATGCGCGATGAAAAAGATCAGTTTTTAAATTATCGTGAATTGGCAAAAAAATTAGTGACTTATGTGACTCATCTCGGATTTACACATATTGAATTATTGCCTATCACAGAGCATCCCTTAGATGCTTCTTGGGGCTATCAAGTCACTGGCTTTTATGCGCCCACGAGTCGCTTCGGTTCACAGGATGATTTTCGGTATTTTGTCGATTATTGTCATCAGCAGGGTATTGGGGTATTTTTGGATTGGGTGCCGGGACATTTTCCTAAAGATGCACATGCTTTATCTTGGTTTGATGGGACTGCTTTATATGAATATGCGGATCCCCGTCAGGGTGAACATCAGGATTGGGGCACTTTAATCTTTAATTATGGGCGACATGAAGTCAAAAATTTTTTGATTTCTAATGCCTTGTTTTGGTTGGAAGAATTTCATCTTGATGGTTTACGGGTGGATGCTGTCGCTTCTATGCTCTATTTGGATTATTCCCGTGAAGAAGGTGAATGGATACCGAATATTTATGGGGGCAATGAAAATTTGGAAGCGATTGCATTTTTGCGTGAATTAAATACTGTCACTCATCAAGAGTATCCCGGCACTTTGATGATGGCTGAGGAATCGACCAGTTGGCCTCAAGTCACGCGCCCCACTTGGTTAGGTGGTTTGGGGTTTAGCATGAAATGGAATATGGGCTGGATGCACGATTCTTTAGAGTATCTATCTAAAGAGCCTGTTTATCGTTTTTATCATCATCAATATCTCACTTTTGGCATGCTTTATGCGTTTAGTGAAAATTTTATTTTGCCTTTTTCGCATGATGAGGTGGTACATGGTAAACAGTCTTTGCTTGATAAGATGCCCGGAGATAATTGGCAGCGTTTTGCAAACTTGCGCTTGCTATATGCTTACATGTGGACTTATCCCGGTAAAAAATTGCTTTTTATGGGCGACGAGTTTGCGCAGGGGCGCGAATGGGATCATGCCGAAAGTCTGAAGTGGGATTTATTGAATTTAGAGGTTCATGCCGGTGTGCAAACCTTAGTGAAGGATTTGAATCACTTATTTCAGGAATTACCCGCTTTGCACCATTATGATTTTGATGCTCAAGGGTTTGCATGGATAGATTGCCATGATGCTGCCCAATCGGTGATTAGTTATGAGCGTCGCTGTGATGATGAAAAAGTGTTGGTGATTTTGAATTTTACCCCGGTTCCTCGACATGATTATCGTATTGGCGTGATTCAAGCAGGGGTGTATCGGGAACTTTTTAACTCTGATTCCCAATATTATGGTGGCAGCGATGTCGGCAATTATGAAGTGGAGGCAGAAAAAATAGAATGGATGGGGCAGCCTTATTCATTAAATTTGACTTTACCGCCGTTGGCAGGGATTCTTTTGAAATTGAAAGCACCCGTCGAAACTGTTGAAACTGTTAAAACCGTTGAACAGGCTCAAACTGATAAATTGGAAAAGGTGGATAAGCCGGCGACTGAAGTGCCTGTAAAGACTAATAGGCGTTTTAAACGCACCTCGCAAAAGAAATTGACGCTAAAAAATAGTAAAAAAAGAATTTAGTTCCACCGATTTCATCGGTGGCTATGAGCGTTCCGCTACTTCGTTTCACATTTAACCCCTATCGGGGTGACACATTAACGTCAATTTCTAACCCCAACGGGGTTAAACGTAAATAGCCATAGGTGAAACCTATGGAATTATTTATGGAATTATTTAAAGCATCAATTAAAAACCTTTTTTCTGGTTTTTCTGGTTCCCACGCGCTGGCGTGGGAACCTATTCTCGACGCGCCAGCGTCGCGTGATTGACAGAAACTGGAGGCTGGCGCGTCCCGAATGGGTTACCACGCCGGCGCGTGGGAACCAGAAAAAAACCGGTGAACCGGTTTTTCTCATTTGTCTCAACCCGATAGGGTTGAATGTGAATAGCCACCGGTGGAACCGGTGGTAACTCAGTCAATAAAGGGCTGCACATGCTCCGCCGCATTATCAAACTCGCAGAAGGTTTCTCCCGTTTCCAATTCCACACAAAGGTCTTCGGGTGCCGGTTCAATAAACAGATCAAATATCAGGATTTGCCGGGCACCACCGCGACGAGTTTGAGTGGGTTCGTCTATCGCAATAGTATAGGTTACTCCACTTTTGTCATTGGGTGTGATGCTAGGGGCTATCGCGCCATCCACTTCAACGGTTTCCGTTTTTACTT
>Ga0233403_10001638_pt1 | contig 10269 bp, 9 predicted proteins | sample Na_oxic_1_MG_FD_179866 | JGI IMG/M metagenome (GOLD analysis project Ga0233403, IMG submission 179866) | Seawater microbial communities from Saanich Inlet, British Columbia, Canada - Na_oxic_1_MG | ecosystem: Environmental > Aquatic > Marine > Inlet | place: Canada: British Columbia | collected...
ACACGACAATGCGGAACTGTCTGCCCGGGAGCATGGTGCGGAGGAATCGGACAGCCCCGTGACTTCAGATGGCCGGGACGCGGAAACAGGGAAAAACACAGGCGGGAACGGGTCAGCAGGTGATTTGGCAGAGAATGATGGGCAGGAACACGACAATGCGGAACTGTCTGCCCGGGAGCATGGTGCGGAGGAATCGGACAGCGCCCAGTGACTTCAGATGGCCTGGACGCTGAAACAGGGAAAAACACAGGCGGGAACGCGGACACATTTCAATCTGTTGGAGATTGAAGGGACGCGGAAACAGGGAAAAACACAGGCGGGAACGCGGACACATTTCAATCTGTCGGAGGATTGGGTAATGGGGATTGAGGAAGGCACGGGGCTTTTTCACTTCGACAAGCTCAGTGACCGCTTCAATTTGTGATCAGGACGAGGGGAACGGATGGCAAAAATCAGAGTATATGAGCTCGCCAGAGATCTTAACATGAAAAGCAGAACACTGCTTGACAAGCTGAACAAGATGGATATTTCAGTGGGGAGCCATGTGAGTTCTCTTGATGATGATGTTGTGGCAAGAATCAGGGCAAAAATAAAAATCGCCGATGAGAAACCGCCGAAGGCTGAGACCGCACGGAGATCGAAACAGACGGTTATCCGGCGCCCCCGGACCAGCGGCAGCCAGTCAGAGACTTCGACAGGCCCAGCCAGCACTGCCACTGCATCAGCACAGGACGGAACTGTGGAAGCGGAAGCAGATACTGCCGGGTCGCTGTCTGAAAGACATGGGCTTCCGGCAGAAGCTGAGACGGGCCGAGATAATAATAAGGACAGGCCTTCCCGAAAAGCCGGCCGGAAGAAAGGCGGTGACCAGAACAGAGCCAAGGCTGAATCCGGGAAGACAGACCCGGAGAGCACTTCGGCAAAAGAGGAGATTCCTGAATCGGAGAAATCCGCCAAACCGAAAAAAACAAGAAGAAAGAAAAGAAGAAGAAAAAAAGATATGCCGGCAAAAATCATAAAGCTGCCGGTGCCGGAGGAACAGGTGCCGGAAGCAGCAGTTGCGGTCGGTACATCCAAGGTATCTGAGCTTGTCGAAGATTCGGCTCCGGTTGGGAAGACAGGAACGGGAGACGGGACATCTGCCTCCCGGCCGACTTCTGCGGGGGAAGTTGCGGACAAACCAGATGCGGAACGGAAAAATTTGTCCGAAAAAGAGACAAAGGCAAAAGACAAAGACAAAGACAAAAAAAGAAAACCATGGAGAAAGAAAACCGAGACAGGGGATGTGAGCCGGAATCCGGTATCTCCGGACAATAAAAAGGCCAAAGACACCAAATGGGCCAAAAAGAAGATATCCTTCAGACGGAAAGAGGTGGTGGAAGGCGCTGCCCTCTACACAGGAGGACAGCGGGGCCGGAAAAATCGCAGGGGCGGCAAGACCAAGAATGTGAAACCTCAGCAGGCAACACAGATCACCACGCCGAAAGCCATCAAACGGAGGGTCAGAATTGATGAGACCATAGTGCTTTCCGATCTGGCCAAACGGATGGGCATCAAGGCCAGTGAGATGATCAAAACGCTGATGATGCTCGGGGTGATGGTGACGGTGAATCAGACCATTGACTTTGACACGGCGGTGCTGGTGGCTTCGGAGTTTGATTATGAGGTGGAGAGGGCCGCGTTTGAGGAGGAGACCATTCTTCTGAGTGACCGGGAGGCCGATGATCCGGACAAACTTCTTGAGAGACCGCCGGTTGTCACCATCATGGGTCATGTTGACCATGGCAAAACCTCCCTGCTGGATATTATTCGGAAAACCAGGGTGACGGAGACCGAGGCCGGGGGAATCACCCAGCATATCGGTGCTTACAGCGTCTCAACTGAGAATGGCCAGATCACCTTTCTTGACACACCCGGGCATGAGGCATTCACGTCCATGCGGGCACGGGGGGCCAAGGTGACCGATCTGGTGGTGCTTGTGGTTGCCGCTGATGACGGAGTCATGCCTCAGACCATTGAGGCCATCAATCATTCCAGGGCCGCGGATGTTCCCATCATTGTCGCTGTGAACAAGACGGACAAGGCCAATGCCGACACTGACCGGGTATACCGGGAGCTCTCCGACCACGGGCTTGTTCCCGAGGAGTGGGGCGGCGACACCATTCTGGTGAAGGTCTCGGCAAAGCAGAATATCGGCATTGACAATCTTCTGGAGATGATTCTGCTTCAGTCCGAGGTTCTGGAACTGAAAGCCAATCCCGACAGGCTGGCCGTGGGATATGTGGTGGAGTCAAAGCTGGATTCGGGGAGGGGGCCTGTTGCCACTGTGCTTGTGCAGGAGGGAACGCTTCTGACCGGCGGTCCTGTGGTGTGCGGCGTGCATCATGGAAAAATTCGTGCCATGATCAGCGATGTCGGCCTTCCGGTGGAAGAGGCGGGGCCTTCGATTCCGGTGGAGGTGCTGGGCCTTTCGGGGGTTCCCAATGCCGGAGATGAGCTGATTGTGCTGGATGATGAGAAAAGTGCGAAGCAGGTCAGCACGCACCGGATTCAGAAACAGCGGGCCAGGGAACTGGCCAAAACCAGCAGAATGAGTCTTGAGAAGCTTTTTGAGAAGATGCAGGAGGGCGAGGTCAAGGATCTGAATCTTATCATCAGGGCGGATGTGCATGGTTCCATTGAGGCTCTGGGAGATTCGCTGATCAAGCTTTCCAATGAGGAGGTGACAATCAATGTGGTTCATTCCGCCACAGGGACCATCACCGAAACCGATATTTCCCTTGCAGCGGTGTCCGATGCCATCATCATCGGCTTCAATGTCCGGCCCACCCCCAAAGTTCAGAGCCTTGCAAATGAGGAACATGTGGATATGCGTTTTTACAACGTCATATACAATGTGATCAAAGACATCCAGGACGCCATTCTCGGCATGATGGAGTCAACCTATGAGGAACGGGTTCTGGGCAGAGCGGAAGTCCGGGAAGTGTTTCATGTTCCCAAGGTGGGCGCCATTGCCGGCTGCTATGTCACCCACGGAAAGATACCCCGGGGCAGTCTTGCACGTCTTCTCAGGGACGGTGTTGTCCTTTTTGAGCGAAAACTTTCCTCGCTCAGACGATTCAAGGATGATGTCAGAGAGGTTCAGAGCGGTTATGAGTGCGGGATCGGTCTTGAAAATTACAATGATATCAAAGTCGGGGATGTCATTGAGTGCTATTATCTGGAAGAAATCAGACCGGAACTGTAAGATAAAGGATAAAGGGTTAAGGGTTAAGGTTATACGCATTACGCAATCACGTTTTTTATTTCTGAACAAATTATGGTTATCGGATTTGGAATCATCACATTCAGGCTGCATGACTGTCATTCACTGAAGGGCAAGAGAAAGATCATGAAATCTCTTATTGCCCAGTTGCGCAACAATTTCAATGCCTCTGTCGCCGAGGTGGGATCAAATGATGTTTACCAGCGCGCTGAAGTCGGCTTCGCACTGGCCGGCAATGATCGGAAAATGATCAACTCCAAGACGGACAAGATATTCAACATGGCTGAACGCCTGGGCCTGGCGGAGATCATTGACACACAGATGGAAATTATCAATTTTCAGACAGAAGACCTCCGAGGTTTTGGAAACCTCGGAGGTCTTCGGAGGCCTGACGGAGATCACTGACACACAGATGGAAATTATCAATTTTCAGACAGAAGACCTCCGAGGTCTGGCGGAGATCACTGACACACAGATGGAAATTATCAATTTTTGACTCAGGCAGGAACAGAAAAGCCTGCATGCCCGGAAACCCGTACATGAACCTCGGAGGTAAGGAACAGCAAACAGCGGACAACTTATGAAACCTTTTACACGAGCGGACAGAGTGGGTGGGCTGATACGGGAAACCCTGTCTGACATTCTGCGGAAAAGCATAAAGGACCCCCGGCTTGAGATGACGGTGATCACGGATGTCAGCATGTCCGCAGATCTGAAAAGCGCACGGATATTTTTTTCCACATCCGCAGGCACCGAAAAGAGCATAAAAGACGCGGCCCGGGGCTTTGACAGTGCCGCCGGTTATATCAAACGCTCCCTTTCCCGTGAACTTGATCTGCGTTATATGCCGGAACTGAAATTTTTCTATGATGAGTCGTTTGATTATGCCTCCCGTATTGACAGGCTGCTGAAATCCGTTGGGGAATCAGAGAGAAAAGACATTCCCAGCGGTGACTGAGCCTGCCGAAGTTTGGTGACTGAGCTTGCCGAAGTTTGAATTCACGATTATGGATCAGATCATACAGTGTCTCAGAAGCAGCGAAAATGTGCTGCTGGCCTCCCATGTCAATCCTGACGGCGATGCCATCGGTTCCCTGACCGCAATGGGGCTTTGTCTTGACAGACTGGGCAAAAAAACAACGCTTTACAATGAAAGCAGGATTCCCGCTGTATACCGCTTTCTGCCCTGGGCACATCGCATTGTCTCAGAATCAGGGATTCAGAATTCGGAATTTGACTATGATGCCGCGGTGATTTTGGATTGCGGTGATTTTCAGCGGATCGGTGATCTGGCTGAACTCAGGTTCCCCACTTCCGATTGCCGGATTATCAACATTGATCACCATGTCACCAACACACATTTCGGTGATTATCAACTCATTGACACCTCTGCATGCGCGACTGCGGAAATTGTCTGCCGTCTGATAAAGCGGATGGGGGTTCCCATCACCAGGGACATTGCCATCTGCATATACACGGGAATTTTTACGGACACCGGTTCCTTCCGCTTTTCAAATACAAACAAGGCAGCCTTTGAAATATGTGATGAGATGGTGTCAGCGGGTGTCGAACCCTATGTTGTGGCCAGAAATGTATATGGCACATACTCCCTGGGGCGGATCAGACTGCTGAATCTGGCACTGGATTCCATTGAGATTTCGGATAACGGCAGGCTTTCCATGATGACGGTGACACAGGAAATAATGGACGAGACCGGCACACATTCCGAGGACGCTGACGGCCTGATCAATTATGCCAGACGCATAAAGGACGTGAAACTCGCAGTGCTGATAAAGGAATTTCCGAACGGAAACACTTCGGCAAGCTCAGTGGCCGGGTCGGATTCCGGAAAATTCCATGTGAGCCTCCGCTCGGACGGCAGCGTGGATGTGGCTAAAATCGCTTCCGATTTCGGCGGAGGCGGACATCGGACAGCAGCGGGATTCAATATTGAGGCATCTGTCACGGACCTGAAGCACAAAATGTTTCATCTGTCCGAAAATATCTGAACCTGGGCAGGGTTGCATCTTCGACAGGGCCGCAGATAATTCCCAATTTTTTTGGGCAGGGCTTCAGATACCAGGAGAAGTGAGGGATGAAAAATGAGAAACCAGCGAAAAGCGGCACAGCATGAAAAAATGAAAAGCAGAGATTCTGACAAAACCTCCCGCTTCCCGCTTCCCACTTCCCCCAAAAGCTGTCTGAGCCTGTCGAAGATTCACTCGGACGGGGTTCTCGTTGTTGACAAACCGGCGGGCATAAGTTCGGCGGGGATGGTGGCCCATGTGAAGAAACTGCTCGGAGCCAAAAAGCTGGGACATGCGGGAACTCTTGATCCCTTTGCCACCGGCGTGCTGGTCTGCTGTGTCAATCAGGGAACCAGACTGGCCCGCTTTTTTCTGCACGGTGAAAAGAGATACGAGGCGGTTCTTGAACTTGGGATTGAAACCGACACTCAGGATTTGACAGGAACGGTGACATCAAAATCTGAGGACACGGATTTTGACGAAAGGACGATCCGGGAGATATTTGAACGATTTCAGGGAGAAATCAGACAGCATCCGCCTGTGTATTCCGCATTGAAACATGAGGGGACCCCCCTTTACAAGCTTGCAAGACAGGGAAAAGCAGTTCAGAAACCACCGCGGCAGGTTTTTATCTCACACCTGAGGATTATTGACATAAAACTGTCGGAAATACGTTTTGAAACCGTCTGCTCCGGAGGCACATACATCAGGACGCTGGCCGCTGATATCGGCACCGCACTGGGATGCGGCGCACATCTCAAATCTCTGAGAAGGCTTGAAAGCAGCGGTTTCAGCATCAGGGAGGCCCAATTTATAAACAGATATCCGACGGAGCTGGAAGAGCGAAAACAAAACCTTGAAATCATAAGCATGGCCCATGCTTTGCGGGGAATGCCGAAATATGTCGCTGATGAACTTCTGGGCAGAAAAATAAAACACGGCACACCGCTGACAGGCAAAGATATTTCTCTGAAAACAGATTCTGAGGTATCTGAAGCCCTGCCCGTGTTTGTCAAGGTGACTGATGCGGAAAACAATCTTCTGGCAGTACTGACTCCGGCAGGAGAAAGCGGCAAATACAAATATTGCTGTGTTTTTCATGGGCAAGGTTAAGGGAAAATCACAGAAGTTCGGATGAAAAATGAAACAATTCTCATTGTAAAATAAGGAGGAGGAATAAATTGGTTCTCACAACACAGGATAAAACAGATCTGATTAACCGTTTCAAGCTGCATGAGGATGATACCGGCTCCCCCGAGGTTCAGGTTGCACTTCTGACTCATCGTATCACCTATCTCACGGAACATCTGAAGGTTCACAAAAAGGACCATCATTCCCGAAGAGGTTTGCTCATGCTTGTCGGCAGGCGTCGGAGACTTCTGAGTTATGTGAAAAACAAGGACGTGAAACGCTACAGAAGCATCATCGAATCTCTGGGACTGAGGAGATAGCCATTAAATGCAAGGGTTAGGGAGAAGTGAGAATGGCCGGATCCGTGGTTCCACGGACCGGGAGCTTTGCAGTGGTTGTCGGCAAAGATTGGTGTCAATCTCAGGCGAGCGAAAACAGGAGACAGCCCCCAAACACCAAACCCCACCTTGTCAGGAGATATTTATGGAAATTGCACTTAAAGCAGAAATCGGAGACAAAACCCTGAGCATTCAGACCGGAAAGATAGCCAGACAGGCATCCGGCTCAGTGGTGGTTCAGTATGGCGAAACCATTTTGCTCGTCACTGTTGTGGCCGCTGACGAACCCAGGGTCGGAATGGGTTTTCTCCCCCTGTCCGTGGAATATCAGGAAAAGATATATGCGGCGGGCCGCATTCCGGGAAATTACTACCGGCGTGAGATAGGAAGGCCCAGTGAGAAGGAAACTCTGACCGCCCGTCTGATAGATCGTCCCATCCGTCCCCTTTTTCCCAAGGATTTTTTTTATGAGACTCAGGTCATAGTGACAGTGCTGTCCATGGACTATGAGAATGAACCGGATGTTCTTGCCATGACAGGAGCGTCCGCGGCGCTGGTGTTGTCAGACATTCCCTTTGCGGGACCCATTGCCGGTGTCCGGGTGGGCCGCATTGACGGTGAGCTGAAAATCAATCCGTGCATCACCGAATGGGACAAATGCGATATCAATGTCATTGTGGCGGGAACAAAAACCGGCGTGGTGATGGTGGAGGGCGGCGGAGACATCGTAAGCGAGGCAGAGATGCTGGAGGCCATATTTTTCGGCCATGAAGCCATACAGCCGATCATCAGTCTTCAGGAAAAGCTGAGAGAGGCGGCGGGTATTCCCAAACGACCTTTTGAATCTGCCGAAACAGACGGGGAACTGGCTGAAAAACTGGGATCCCTTGCCTTGGGGAGAATACGGGAGGCCATGAATATTTCCGTCAAGATAGAACGCAACAAGGCCATCAGAGCCATCAGAAAGGAAATATTTGAGGAACTCGGGGAGGAATATGCGGACCGCAAATCAGAAGTATGGGATATTTTTGACGACGTGAAGACCAAACTGTCCCGGGACTTTGTACTGAAGGAGGGAACCCGCATTGACGGCAGAAAGTTTGATGAAATCCGACCCATCAACTGTGAGGTGGGAGTGTTGCCGAGGCCTCATGGCAGTTCGCTGTTCACCCGCGGGGAAACCCAGGCCATGGGGATTCTGACCATTGGTTCGGGAATGGATGAGCAGCGGGTGGAAACCCTGAGCGGTGATGAGTTCAGGCCATTCATGCTCCATTACAATTTCCCGCCCTTCTCGGTCGGGGAAGTCAAACGTGTCGGCGGGCCGAGCCGCAGGGACATCGGACACGGCGGGCTTTCCACACGGGCAGTGGCAAAGGTGCTGCCGTCCAAAGAGGAATTTGACTATACAATCCGGATTGTCTCGGAGGTGCTTGAATCCAACGGCTCATCCTCAATGGCGACTGTGTGCGCCGCGAGCCTGGCCCTGATGGACGGCGGAGTTCCCATCAAAACACCTGTTGCCGGCATTGCCATGGGGCTGGTGGAGGATGGGGAAAAAGTGGTTATACTGTCGGATATCATGGGAGATGAGGATCATACCGGCGATATGGATTTCAAGGTCGCAGGCACGGCTGATGGGATTACCGCACTTCAGATGGACATCAAGATTCTCGGCATATCAAGGGAGATTCTGGAGAAAGCTCTTGAACAGGCCCGGAAGGGGCGGCTGTTTATCCTCGGAAAGATGGCGGAGACCCTGAACAAAGCCCGGGGGGAACTCTCCCCCCACGCACCAAAGGTGGTCACTATCAAAATCAACCCGGACAAAATCCGTGATATCATCGGCCCCGGGGGAAAGATGATCCGCGCCATTCAGAGTGAGACCAACACCCGCGTTGAAGTTGATGACAGCGGCATGGTCAAGGTTGCCGCTGCCTCCGATGCGGAAAGCAAAGCCGCGCTGGAACGAATCAATGAGATTGTGGCCGAGCCGGAAGTGGGACAGATCTATGAGGGTACGGTGGTGAAAATCACGGATTTCGGGGCCTTTGTTCAGATTATGCCCGGAACCGACGGTTTGCTGCACATCTCCGAGCTTGCCAAACACCGTGTCAAAAAAGTGACTGATGTGGTCAGGGAAGGGGACAGCATCCGTGTGAAAGTCATTGAGATCAGGAGAGACGGAAAGATCAATCTGAGTCACAAAGTGCTGCTGGAAGACGAAAGCAGGAAAAAGTAAATAACATGTCATGAGAAACTAAGTACATTCAATCGCAGATGTGTCAGAATATTTCGGAGGAGTGCCGCACTTTCTCTTCCGGCACTCCGGGAGCAGACAGAATCTCCCGAATATGCCTGCGGTTGCTGTACTCAGTTTTTCATCATCTTAGGCAGGCTCAGATACCTCATCTTAGGCAACAGCCTCAGATACCTCCCACAAGATTGCCTCAATAATCTCACTGCCGTGTCGTGAGAGGACACTCTTTATCCCCGCCTGTGAAACTGATTTTCTGAAAATCTGTATTTCGGGTGATCTTCCGCTAATACTTTGATAATAAATAATCCAATAATTACAAAGAGTTGAAATATACCAAATTTTGTTCCGAAAGGGAACAACATGCTGATTGAAACTTTCATAATCAGCCTGAAAGATAATCAGAGCATTAGCGGAAAAGCATCAAAATGTGTAACAAGGGGAGAATGATGCAAAAAGAATTTAATGATACTGGTTTATGTATCCCCAACCGTCATTACATGGTCGACAATGCGGATAAACTTGAACAGATTACGGCTCTGGTAGAAAAAGGTAAATATTTCACCATCAGCCGCCCGCGTCAGTTTGGCAAAACAACCATTATGTTTCTGCTCGACAAAACGCTGAATCTGCGAGATGATTATGTGGCCGTGAAACTCAGCTTTGAGGGGATTGACAGTGAGGCGCATCAGGAACGGTTTGTCGCCGAGTTTTTAAATCTGCTGACCCGCCGTCTGGCCTATATGGGTTTGTCTGATATTAGCGGGATGGTTGACCGGCATCGCCCGGAGACAACCAGTATGTCCATGCTGTCCCATCTCATTACCACATTGGTGAGGACCAGGCCAGGCCAATCCTGGGTGCTGATGATAGATGAGGTGGACAAAAGCAGCAATAATCAATTATTCCTGGATTTTCTGGGCATGTTACGGAATAAATACCTGCATCGAGAGGATGGTGAGGAGACGTTTCAGGCAATTATCTTAGCCGGAGTGCATGATATAAAAACCCTCAGACAAAAAATCCAACCCGGTCAGGCTTCAGGCTGCAACAGCCCCTGGAACATAGCCATTGATTTTGAAGTTGATCTGAGTTTTGCCGCTCACGAAATTGAAACCATGGTGCATGATTACAGCCAGGATAAGGGCATTGAACCGGACATTCCGGCCATTGCCAGACAGTTGTACCACTATACCTCCGGTTATCCCTATTTGGTCAGCAAACTGTGCAAATTTATTGATGAAAAAATCA
>Ga0233403_10001639_pt1 | contig 10266 bp, 10 predicted proteins | sample Na_oxic_1_MG_FD_179866 | JGI IMG/M metagenome (GOLD analysis project Ga0233403, IMG submission 179866) | Seawater microbial communities from Saanich Inlet, British Columbia, Canada - Na_oxic_1_MG | ecosystem: Environmental > Aquatic > Marine > Inlet | place: Canada: British Columbia | collected...
ATAATACCCACTGTGATGACAGAATAGCTTATAATGAGCAGTCTTTTCATAGACATTAATCTCGTATCCTCTGTTTATTTAAATTTGAAATTGCATATTATCTGTTGTGATTATATCATTCCTATTTCTTTAATATCAAAGATGGGATAAGTACTGAAGCATAAATTATCGGATATTATGGAGTCCAAAACTTCAGCTTTGGACATACCGCTAAATCCAAAATCCAAATCTAAAGGTTTGGATTCCAAAAAGCACTAAAATTTGGACATACCGCTAAATCCAAAATCCAAATCTAAAGGTTTGGATTCCAAAAAGCACTAAAATTTGGACATACTGCTAAATCCAAAATCCAAATCTAAAGGTTTGGATTCCAAAAAGCACTAAAACTTGTGCTTCAGCACTTAGAACCGATTCTCTTTGCTCCCGCGTCGTCAGCAAGAATAACTTGTTTAATACACCTATCTATTTGTGAAAGAACATTGTCTTTACATTTTTTCCATTTCATAATGGCTTTTGTATTGACAATACCTTCGCCAATATCAAAATTTGTTGTTTCGGGAATGAGGTACGATTTCCCGAAACCTATATAAGAGTTTCGGGAAATCCGCTTCGCTCCATTCCCGAAACAAATATCCAAATATCCAAATATCCAACAAATATCCAAACCTGACAGGTTTTGGAAACCTGTCAGGTTTTTGGAAGTTATTTTTCTGAACGTCTATATAACTTGGCAATAGAATCTATCTTTGAAATGATGTGGCATGGAATATCCAAGGCTTTATCTCCTTGGGGATTATAAGCTTTGACTGCGAAAATTGAGCCAAAATCTCGGTATCAGTACTGAAGTAAACCGTCTGGTTATTCTTGCCAATAGCTAATGGATAATCATAACATCCTACTATCAACCATTTCTCGTTGTTGTTCATAAATAATGCCATGATGGCAAAATGCCCCTTCAAACGTTTCATCACCGCTTGCATCATCTCAACTGGTGAGAAAAAAGTTAAATCGAGATAACTGTTAAATAGATAACAGAGAATTTCCGCCACGTTTTCGGTATCAAGCTGATAGATGTCAGGAATCAATTCTTCCGGCAGATAAGAGAGATTGTCAATAACGCCAATGCACGTTACCGCGATGTGCCCGATTGAGTACATTGATATCGCCCCCCTATCGTCTGAGATTGGGCGAAGAAAAGCAATACTCAAATCCAAAGGTGGCAATATCTGCCAGTCGCTTAATAACTTTTGCATGTCATCGGAATGCTGTTCTACAATAAACTGGTTGTGGATGGTACATATCCCTAATTCGAGCAAAGTGCCATCTTTTGCCAAGGCATCGTGTATCGCTTCAAAACGTTTCAAAGTGTGCGGCGTTGGGTTCCATATGCCCAAAATGGTTTCTGTCATCTGGTTTTCCTTCAAAATAGATAAATGGGTTTTGAAGTATATCTATTTAAAGGAATGAGGTCTATAGTTGCAAACGGTTATTACCGCAAAAAAGCTGGCGAAAAAACCGCTATTATCATTTAAAAACAATAGATTATAAGATAAACAATCTAAAATTGGGTGCATTACCATTTTCACGGCTAAATAAGTTTAGAATAATTGCCCAAGCCCAAGTTCCATAGGTTTCACCTATGGCTATTAACGTTTCACCCCTTCGGGGTTAGATCATCTTTTAATCTCGTATCCTCTGTTTATTTAAATTTGGATTTGCATATTATCTGTTGTGATTGTATCATTTTTATTTCTTTAATATCAAAGATGGGATACCAATCCAAAAAGAATATTTGACAAATCTTTTTGTCAAATCTTTTTATCGTTGCCCTAACCTTTTTTTCTGGTTCCCACGCGCTGGCGTGGGAACCCAGTCTCGACGCTAGCGCGTCGCGTATTTTTTCTCGTTCCCACGCGCCGGCGCTCATCGTTATACATAAGTGTCGTTGACACTCGTAAGTCGTTTTCTGGTTCCCACGCGCCGGCGTGGGAACCGATTTGGTTTGCTCCCGCGTCCCGTCTTTATGGGCTTGCAGCCGGCTTTGTAGTAACAAAGAGAATGCGTTCCCACGCCGGCGCGTGGGAACGAGAAAATATATTTTATTTCAATTACTTAAGAACTTATGTATAACGATGAGCGCGCCGGCGTGGGAACGCATTCTCGACGTGCCAACGTCGTGGAGCCGCAAGCCCACAAAAACGGGACGCTTTTGCTACCCAAATCGGTTCCCACGCCGGCGCGTGGGAACCAGAAAAAAACGGGACACTTTTGCTACCCAAATCGGTTCCCACGCCGGCGCGTGGAAACCAGAAAATAACGGAAATCCCGATGGTGATATAATCAAAACATATTGTAACTACTCAGTTCGTGTCTCATTTAGTACAACGGATCAGGGGAGTAATCGGATTGGCGTGTGATGTGTCTCTCGTTATGAGCCGGTAGGGGGTTGCCTTTGTTCGATAAGGTGAGCTACAGTCTCGCACCAATCCGGTAAGTCCCCGGATCCGTTGTACTAAATGCCCCGGATATTACCTGAGTAGTTACAACATATCTTCGATTATCGTTTTGTCAGATAATGAATCCCTTACAATAAATCCCTTCTTATATACAATCCTTGTAGTTGTAGAAATATTTTTATCGTTGCCCTAACCTTTTCGATTTATTTCGGTCTATATAGATAAGTCCAACGTATTGCTAAACGGCTCGCGCCTTATCTAGTAACCCTTTGTACGTCTCGAAATCAGGGCAAAAACCACTATATAGATTTTCAGGTAATTTCACGAAAAACCTCGGAGGTTTTGGAAACCTCTGAGGTTTGGCTGTTTTCTGAAAGTCTAGAGGAGAAATCAAATTGAAACAACAGTGGGATGAGCAAGCAATTTTAGATAACATTCGAGCCGGTAAACAGTCCGGGGCTACTTATGTTTTTAGTCAATATGGTGGGCGATTGCTCCAGTTTTTTAAATGGAAATTCAAGTTGTCTCATGAGGATGCTGAAGAGGCATCGCAAGAGACTTTTCTTCGGTTTATCAATAGTGTCCGTAATGATAAATTTCGTGGGGACGCTAGTGTTTTTACTTTTTTGTCCGACATTGGGGTTAATGAATGCCTTAGAATTATTAAGAAAAAGACCGAATATGAAGGTGTATTAATCAATGGGGTGCCAATAGAAGAGGTGGTAGATTATTCAAAGGATTTGGAAAAAGAACTTCATTATCGATTATGTGTTGCTAAAGCACTGGAAGAGTTTGAAGAGAAAAACGCTGCTGAATGTTTGACAGCCCTGACATTACAATTTGAAGGTTGGTCTCTAAAGAAAATCGCCGAAAAATTTGGCAGAAGTAATGGGGCAATCAAGACATTTCTTTTCGAGTGTCGAAAAAAAGTTAAACCCTATTTACTCAAATGTTGGGATAAGTACAATTAATTCTGGGAGGATTACGTTATGAATCAAGAAGATAAAGAAAATCAGGCTTTGCGGGCTGAATTAGAATATCGCCAGCAACCAATTGGGTTGAATCCACAAATATTACAAAATGTTTTTAAGGAAACCGGTTTGAAGCCGGATTGGCAAGTTGATGTTGTTAATTTTTGGCAAAAATTGAATTTGCCAATACAGCGGTTTTCTTCGTTTTTATGGGAATGGAGAGTTGGGATGTCTTTCGCAACTTCGGTATTAGTTGCGGTTGTGGTTTTATTTCAGGTAATACCACTGGAACCGGAGCCAAGGGTGAAAAGTTCTCCTTTGATTCCACAAGAGTTAATGGTTTCTAATCCACAAATAACTGTGCAGACTTTGAAAGCAGATTTAGAGAAGCTTGGTATTGTTGCTACTGTGAAGGAGTTTAATGAGGGCTGGATGCTTGAGATTACGAATTTATCTACTGATAACCCGGAGGCTTTGTCTGCTTTATTGCAGGATTACAAGTTGAGATTGCCACCGCCGGGTGAAAGTGGTTTAAGAGTTCGGGTTGTGAAAAATGGTAATTAAAATGATTTTTCAATGATATATTGGAATCCAAACCTTCAGATTTGGATTATTTACCTCCAAATCTAAAGGTTTGGATTCCAAAACGAAACGATATGATTGGAGTCCAAACCTTCAGATTTGGATTATTTACCTTCCAAATCTAAAGGTTTGGATTCCAAAACGAAACGATATGATTGGAGTCCAAACCTTCAGATTTGGATTATTTACCTCCAAATCTAAAGGTTTGGATTCCAAAACGAAACGATATGATTGGACTCCAAAGCGAGAACTTAATTTACCTCCAATACTTCCCATTTTCCAATATCTTGTGGTGTTTGTTTAAATTTGCCACTTTGGGTTTCTTTCTGAACTTGTCGAGACGCTTGTGTAAACGCTAGTTCAATGTTACCAAGTGCCTTAAATTGTTGTACAAATTTTAGGGTAAAAAGTCCGCCTTGATTAGGAATTTCTAGGGCTTTTTCGTTCTCGGCTGCTGCTGCCAGTAATAAACCTTTGAGTGCATCAAAGTTGCCTTTTTCATTTTTGATGGTGCTACCAGTTTGCAGGCGAGGTGCTTGGGTGCCGATTTCGCCTTTCACTAAGGATTTAGTGCGTGCTTTCGCTAACAGAGAATTTGACGGTTTTTTTTTAAGGTACATACCCAATGAAAAGCAGGTGTCCATTACGGTAAGGATTTTGTCAGTTGGTAGCGCATTGACTAGTGCAGTAAAACGATCATCTCGCAAAATGTCAGTAGCTTTAACATCAGCATCGCTTTTGCCTTTAATGTCGTATGTTACCAGTGCTTCATCCCAACCGTCTTCTTCGTCGCCATTATCGTCTGCAATATGACTGCCGTGTCCAGAGAAATAAATTATGACTAAGTCATTATTGATTAGGTGTTGCTTGAGGGAGTGCAGGGCGTTTTCCAGTTCGGCTTTGAAGGCGTTGGTTAATTTACAAATTTGGGTATTAGGAATTTTGAAATGCTGTTGTACGATTTGGCTAAAATTGTCAATATCGGTTGAAGTTTCGGTCAAATCTCCGGTATCTGCTCCGGCTGCTAACATGAAAAATGTGCTTTTAGTGCGTGGTTTGGTTGGTGCAGTTGAGAAACATTGGCGGTTTGTGGGAGTTGGTATGGTGCTTTTTCCCCAACTAAACCAACCTTTTGATTTTATTGGTGGTGTTTGTTGACAGGCTGATACAATCAACAGTGCTCCTACCAATAGTATAAATAATTTTTTCATTTTTGATACCTCTTAGCATTTATTGTCTGAATCAGAATTTTCAGAATTTTAGAATTAACAGAATGGATTAATTTCGTAATTATATATTTTGTCTGAATCAGAATTTATGTAGGGTGGGTAGAGCGACAGCGAAACCCACCATTACTTTGAAAAAATGGTGTTGATCTCATATATCAATTGTTCATAATATCACATTTTGTTTATCTCAAAAGGAAATCAATCCGATGGGTCAAGTTCAAATTCCAGTAAAAATCACTAATGCCATTGATGAAGGAATGGTACGTCGCGGACAATTGGACCAAGATAAAGTACGTCATTGTGAAGTACAAGCCCTTGTTGATACCGGGGCAATTGGCTGTGTTTTACCTCAGTCTCTGGTTGAATCGTTAGGTTTAGCACGCGCCTTTGATTACGATGTCCAATATGCAAATGGGCATCAAGAAACCGTCGATGTAACAGAACCGGTATTAATCGAAATCTTAGGGCGGAAAGTTTATGAAGAATGTCTGGTGTTAGGAAATACGGTTTTGATTGGGCAAACGGCTTTAGAAATGACTGATTTATTGGTTGATTGTCGGCGGGGGCAAGTGGTTCCTAATCCCGAACATCCCAATCAACCAGTAATAATGATTCGCTGATTCAATGACTTATGGCCAAACCTCCGAGGTTTTTCTTGAAACGGGCCAAACCTCCGAGTTTTTTGTGAAATTATCTTGCTTAAAATAGTTACCAGAATGCAGTGGAAACCCTAGAGGAAATAAACATGGAGATGGCTACGATCTCTCAGGTTCAAGAATTAGTGAGGCAACTACCAGCGACAAAATTGCTAATTGCTTATGGCTTGTTGCTTGAATTGGTGGACAAAAAGGTAGAAACGCTGTCGCCTCAACTTGAGTTCATGCAGCACCCAACTCACGAACGGTATCAACTCTTGACACAACAGGCGGCGCAAATGGTCGCACATTACAGACGAACAGCAGTAGAACGCCAAGAATGGCAAACCGGAGACTTTATTGATGAACAATGTTAGTCGTGGCGATATTTGGTTGGTGAATCTTGATCCAACCATAGGCGCAGAAATTCGCAAAACCCGCCCTGTCATCGTTGTCAGTTCTGATGCTGTTGGTGCATTGCCAATCCGGCTAGTTGCTCCCCTCTCTGAGTGGAAAGATTACTTTGCACAAAATGTTTGGCATATTAAATTGGTCGCAAACAGCCAAAATGGCTTGGCAAAAACCTCAGCCGTTGATGCTTTACAGCTACGTGGTGTTGATACTCAGCGATTCGTTCAGAAATTAGGCAGTGTGTCCCCAACAGTTATGAGATCAATTGTCGCGGCAGTTGCAGCTATAATTGAACATTACTAATAACCGTTTCGATTTTTCCGGGTATATAAGTACAACGGCTCCGGGGAATGACCTGATGGATTGTGAGGTATTTTGAGCTATAGATTTTCAGGTAAATAATTTCTGATTGTAACGGATTTTGGGGAGGCATTTTATGGGGGCTCAAAAAATCCGATTTTTGGAAAAAATCGGATTTCTGTGGACAATTTGGGTTCCACAAAATCTCGTCAAACTCCCAATTTTTAAGCCCTCCCCAAAATACGTTACAATCAGAATAATAATGATTCGTTAAGCTTTGAAATAAATTTCAAAGCTAACAACATACAAAGTCTAAAGCCTACTAACCTCCAATTATATATATTTTGAGTAAAGTTTTTGAACGTTCGATTAACGTCAAAAAGTCCGTTTCCCCCGGCAATGCATTTTCAACGATTTTTTCGTATACCAGTCAGGGCAACCACAAGGGATTGCCCCTACAAGCAATCCCAAGTGATGATAAACTATTACTAAACATTTAGAAACCAAGGCTCGAATCGATCTTTGGGATCAATTCACTACTTTATGTAGTATTACTTATTAACAATTAATAAATTAATAATTATAGAAATGCGAATAGAACAACTTCATTTAGAAAATATTGGCGTATTTGATCGCCTTGATTTACAATTTCAGCAGTGTAAACAAGCAGATAAGGCTGAAATTCACATTTTTGCCGGCGAAAATGGAACCGGGAAGAGTACTTTATTATATGCGTTGGCTGGTGCTTTTAGTTCTGACAGGGCATTGATTTCAAAAAGGTTTAGAAATGTGGAGCAGGCTTGGGTAGAATTGAAGACTGACATGAAAGGCTATAAGTATTTTGAGGATACTAAGTCTTCATTACCCAGTATTTTTTATACCCAATCAGCACAGCTTCTGGAGTATGAAGACTTAATTCATAATTACCGGAAAAATGTTTTTAAGTTGGCGGTTTTTGCTTACGCGGGTAATCGTTCCTTAAAATCTCATCATTTAGTCGGTATTAAAGAAATTACCGAAAGCCCTTTTGAAGGCAGTCTTTCTTTTAATTCTACCAAGTCTTTAATATTGATGCAGTGGGTTGCCAATAATAAAGCAAAGGCGGCAATTGCACAAGTCAAAAATGAACCCAAAAAAGCTGCAAAGTACCAAACGGCTATACAACTTATAGAGGCGGCTCTTACAGAAATTGTTGGGTTTAAAGTTGAATTTGAATTAGAAACCGAGCCAGAATTTAAGATAGAACTCAAAATTAATGGACAAGCTTTGGAATTTGAGGTTCTAGCGGATGGTTTAAAATCAATAATCAGTTGGATATCTGATCTATTTATGCGTATGGATAGAATTCCTTGGATTGATGATTGTAGTATTTTAGAACGTCGTTTTATTTTGTTTTTGGATGAAATTGACATTCACTTACATCCAGTATGGCAACGTAAAATCTTACCGGTGGTACAAAAACTCTTTCCCAACGCCCAGATTTTTGTGTCGAGCCATTCTCCTTTTGTAGTCGCCTCCATCAGTGACGCTTATGTGTATAAGTTCCGGCTAGAAAATGGCGTATCTCGTTTAGAAACCGTCGAAGAATCCAAGGCGGGTAGTAGTTATTCTCTTGTATTGCATGAAACAACTTGAGGAAACAATGGAAAGTCCCCCCATCAATCCGTTCAATCCCAGAAGACGTTGTACTCAATGAGACACAACCTGAGTAGTTACAAAATCACCATAAAACTAAAGCAAAATAACCTCACAATCCAATCCTTTATTAAGGAGCGTGCATGAAACAATTAGGGTAACCATAAAGGATTGCCCCTACATATCAAATTTAAACGTAGGGGCAATCCCTTGTGGTTGCCCTTTCGCTTTACCCGATAATTATTGATTCAGTACTTATAAACAATCCCTATAAGCAAACGTTTTATCCTTTATTATAAACAATTTTTGTAGTTGATAATTAATAATTACATAATTTTATTAAGGAGCGTGCATGAAACAATTAGGGTAACCATAAAGGATTGCCCCTACATATCAAATTTAAACGTAGGGGCAATCCCTTGTGGTTGCCCTTTCGCTTTACCCGATAATTATTGATTCAGTACTTATAAACAATCCCTATAAGCAAACGTTTTATCCTTTATTATAAACAATTTTTGTAGTTGATAATTAATAATTACATAATTAATAAAAGATTATACTTGTACTAAAGGGTAGTGTCCGTTGCACTTAATATGTTACATCAAATATTGTTACCCTGACCATCTTGATTTATCGGGGTTAATGGCAATCACGACCAAATATTTTTAGGTTTTGCCCTGACCTTTTCGATTTTTCAGGGTCTATATAAGTACAACGGATCTGGGGAATGACCGGATGGATTGTGAGGTATTTTGAGATTGTGCTTGATTATACGAAGGGCCAATGAATGCAATAGCACCCACTCACCAATCCGATAACTCCCTAGAGCCGTTGTACTTAATATTTAGTACAACGGCTCTTGGGAATAACCTGATGGATTGTGAGGTATTTTGAGATTGTGCTTGATTATACGAAGGGCCAATGAATGCAATAGCACCCACTCACCAATCCGATAACTCCCCCGATCCGTTGTACTAAAGGGGGGAGTGTCGGTTGCACTTAATATGTTACACCAAGCATTGTTACCCTGACCATCTTGATTTATCGGGGTTAATGGCAATCACGAGGCACCCTTCAAAAGTAGTTGACAGTTGTTTCGGGAATGGAGCGGAGCGGATTTCCCGAAACCCACATTTGGCTTTCGTTTCGGGAAATCCACTTCGTGCAATGAACGAAACAACTGTTCACTACTTTTATAGGGATATGAAGGGTGCCAGTCACGACCAAATATTTTTAGGTTTTGCCCTGACCTTTTCGATTTTTCAGGGTCTATATAAGTACAACGGATCCGGGGAGTGACCGGATGGGTTGTGGGCTATATACCAATCACGACCAAATATTTTTTCGTTTTGCCCTAACCTTTTCGATTTCTCAGGGTCTGTATAAGTACAACGGATCAGCGGAATAAACGGATGGATTGTGAGGCATTTGGGGTTACGTAATTTATTTACAATGTAGGGGCGAACCTATGTGTTCGCCCAATTAAACCAATAAATCCGAACGCCTTCACTCACCAATCCGATAACTCCCCAGATCCGTTGTACTAAAGGGCAGTATCAGTTGTACTAAACCATTATCTATAAATACAATTGGAGTAAATAAAACTAATGAAACGCAAACATCGAACGTGGATTCGCAGCCGTTTATTGGCTGTAACATTATTATTGGGGGCGAGTCCCGGTTGGGCGGAGCCTACCATTCCCCAAGATGTGCTTGATGCTATTGAGCAAGATGGCACGGCGCGGATTATTGTTGAGTTGGATGTACCTTGGCAGCCAGAAGGTTTATTGGCTGATGCGGATGCGGTTGCAGCGCAGAGAGGGACAATGACTAATACCCAAACCCAATTCGTGGAGGATGTGAATCTAAAATTGGAGTATGACGGCATAATTGATTCGGCTCATTCGCCGGATGGTACGCCGACGGTGCCGGCGGTGCGGACTTTTGAGACGGTGCCTTATTTAGTAATGGTGATCAATAGTGTCACTTTGCCTTACGTGCAACAGAGCCTTCTGGCGAGTGGTGTTCAATTGAGTGTACCGGATGA
>Ga0233403_10001640_pt1 | contig 10264 bp, 3 predicted proteins | sample Na_oxic_1_MG_FD_179866 | JGI IMG/M metagenome (GOLD analysis project Ga0233403, IMG submission 179866) | Seawater microbial communities from Saanich Inlet, British Columbia, Canada - Na_oxic_1_MG | ecosystem: Environmental > Aquatic > Marine > Inlet | place: Canada: British Columbia | collected...
TGTCACCTTTTCAGATGATGTCAAAGCAACACGCTTGGGGGAAGTGAAAATGAAATGTAAACGTGCCCACATGTTTGAATCGATCTCAAGACAGTTTCCAAGTGATCAAAACATTCGAAAGTGTTTTAATTTTTCTAGACAGCGAAATAGTGGTAGTGGGGATGAGGATTTTGCAATGTTCAAACGCTCTTTTTCGCAGTTCTGCACTATGTTCAATATACATTGTCAGCAAGTTCTTTGTCTTTTGGATTTTTCTACGCATGTCTGGCCAAAATTTGGCAAGACTGCAGATGAAGATGCCTTCCGTACCGTTTTTGCAAGATACTTGCTTGATACTCTAGTCCTCATCCTCAGGGCATCATCAATTCTGTCAAATGGGAGACCACTTGTTAAGGCAGATGTTGCTCCATCAGCAACATGTCACTTCGTTGATTTGATACTTCAAATGGACAAACAATCTGCATTGTCACTCAAATACAAATCCATTAATTGCACTAGGGCAAGGACTTGGAAGGAAGAGTCTTGGGACTCAGTTGCTGGTTGGACTGCGAAAATGCATGATACCTTTCAGCACATTAAGGATTTGCTGGGTGATGTGAAAACGGAGTTCTGTACCCATTCTGTAGAAAAGGGTGTATTGATTGTGTCTTTTCAGCTGAAGAATGGAAACTGGGAAGAAATGAAACAATCCATTTTCAGTATTGATAAACATTCAAAGGAGTACGATTCTTCTGGTCCTAGCCATCCCTCCGGATTGGAATTGTATGACTTTCGATACAAACAATTGAAGACTTTGTATCAAATGTGTAAGAGAGGAAGCTCCCCTGTGCCTGAAACTGTGGTGCATTCTCTACAGGAGCATGTGAATAATTCTATTGAGTACTTCAAAGAGTTGGAGGAGAAAAGGAAGAATCGAAAGCATATTAAAGCCATCGCTGAGGATGAGGATGATGAAGAGACAGCCAATGCAGCATACGACCCAAAGAAGGAGAATGATAATTTTAAGAGTGACAAATCGATTGTACATTACATGGAAGAGGGGGGCAATGTTGATCTTAAGAAGGGTTCTGCAAGTGTTGATGACACAAATCTGAAGATCAAAGGTGATAAAGAGGTGAAGACCACCCCTGCAAAAGCAAATGATGCTGTCAAAAAGACTGCTACAAATGATAACAAAAAGAAGAAGGGTAGGACGATAGAAGAGAAGGCCAATTCATCTGAGGAGAAGACCAATGATGCAAAAACATCAATTACCAATGATTCTGAGACAATGGTACGCAAGGCAAATGATGCTGACAAAAAGACTGCTACAGACGATAACAACAAGAAGGGTAGGACTAAGAAACAAAAGCCAAAGAAGTCCCTAATGGCCACAATTGCTTCCTCAACAAGGCCAGAGTCCAGGCGTGTCGCTGTCCATTCTTTGAACTCCTCTCAATATAATCCAACAAATTTATCAAGGACGAAGAAGGTGAAATGTGGTACTACAAGAGTTGTTGATGGTACCACACAAATATTTATAGATGTTGAAAGTGCAACAGTGCCAGACTCCGGAAAGTGTGACAATGATGATGTGATTGAACTGTACACCAACAAAACAGGAAAAAATGACGATGCAGCCAAGACAACCATCTCCGTCTTTCAACCACGTCCTAAGCGTAGCAAGCAACAACCAAAGCAGATTGACTCAGTATGCAGTACAATCAATAATGTGTGCACATTACTCCGAACAAAAGTACAGCAAACTCACCAAGTCAGAGACACTGCAATTTTCAAAAATTCCTTCATAACTCCTGCTTCATCCCTGGTCATAAAGGAAGTTGACAATGTTGAAGTTGTGGATCATATTTTCACCAATGCAGAGAGATCCTTCCTTATGGTTCGAACTACATTTCCCTCCAAAGAGAATCATGAACTTATTCTATCTTTACAGCAACAGTTGGATGATACAACATACAAGAACATGATGAAGAAAGCAATGGAAATTGATGGTTTAGTTCTGCTAGCGTTTGTGACTTTGTACAGCAAGAATAGCTCTGCAGGTTTTCAGCAAAATTTGGAGAGGGTGACTTTCCACTCCTTAATACTCATCCAGAATCCATTCAATGATTGGGCAAATACAATGAAAGTACATGTAATGTGGACCTCTGCTGCATACAATGGCTCTACACTAGATCGACTTCTGCAAATTGCTTGCTTGGTGTTTTGGGGATCAGAACAGGCATTGCAAATCGAGTCCCCTGAGAATTATTCAGCAAAAAAGATAGAATGGGGCTGGCAGGAAGATACTGTTGTAAACATTGCATCAAGACTTTATGGTGATTGTCATTTTTGCGAGATGACACATGATATGCATACATGGTGGGTCAAAGCTCAGGAGAAGACAAAGAAGATGGTTCCTTATATGATCTCAAATTTGGAAGTGCTACTGCAGCCAAATTTAGATAAATGTTCCACATTGGAGAGATGCAAGAGTGATGAAGTGTCAGAGCAGAAGACAGAACTTGCAAAGACTTTCTTCACTATCCCACTTGGATTTTTCTCACATTTTCTTAGTCCTCAGCGGCGTGGGCAGGGTATTACAGAACTAGGATCTGAATTATTGCAGTCTGCTTCCATCAAACCAATTGTCATTAACAACGAATGGCAATATGTCTTTGAATGCAGTTGTTGTATGAATGCAATGAATACACCTGTTGACTTCATTACTTTGTTAAAGCTGGGACGCTCAATTCTTGTTCAACATCACTTTGGCGAGGTGGACAATGAGAACCTATCACAAGCACTAGGTCCAGTTCCAACAGATGAAGAAGTACCAGATGAATTCACTATTGTCCTTTGTCAACCTAATAAGAGTCAGTCATATGTGAAGAGAAAGCGATTCTATGATGCAATAAGTATGGATTGTGCAATGGAGTTGAAAAATCGCCAGACAATGAAATGCAACCTATTGGGCCTCCTGTCAGTCTTGTTACCAACAGAAGTCACAGCTGAGACAATTGGGCAATTTCCTCTTCTTGATGCACTTTCAAAAATGATTATTAAATTACTGAGGGACTGGAACGGTTCCAGTGGTGGTAATGTTAACTCTGCATTAGAGTCAGACAGTGATATTATCAAAGTAAGTTCAATGAAGACTGTACTGATGGGTCGGCCAATTCAAGTTGAGACAACAACAATTGATGTAGATCCAATTTCAAACTTGAAGCATCACGATTCATGGGGAGTGAATGAAATTGATAAGCCTGTGATCACAAACGATGTGTTTGCAAGGTTAAAAGTGAACGATTCGTCTAATGTTGGCAACCTAGTGGTGAGAGAAGGAACAATATCTGCACATACACCAAGAGATGGCCAAGGAGACGCCACTTTGAACATGCTGAGTTATTATTACGCATGGTGTATTATTGCCATTGATTCAAGTATGAGCTTTGTTAATTTGAAAAAAGCCTTGAAGGGTACTAAGATCCATCCCCCGAAAGAGCTCAAGATGTTTATGGAAAAATGCGATATTACAAGCAAGACATTGGTTGTTATTACAGATTGTCCAAAGAAGCCACAGAAATCTGAAACACAAACATCAGAAGATTTGGATATGATGTCAAGACTTAGCCACATTACCTTCATGCACAGATCTCGACTTACATGGTTTGTTCCAACTGATGGATTTCTGAAGGTGCTACCGAAAGAGGATGTCTTAAACTTGAAGGAGGGCAGAACTCAATTCTTCGAAATCAGCAAGGATGTGAGGTTGAAAATAAAAGCACCCATCGAACGTTCATTGGAGTATGAGTTCAAAAGGATAAGATTGTTCTCAAAAGAACCAAACATGGTTTATGAAGTCACCCTAACATCTGGAAAGATATTATATGTTGATGCCAGCCTAATGCCCTCTGATTGGATAAACAGTTTGCAAGAGCCATGGCTGTTGGAACATTTGACATCACTGTGCCATGTTTCAGGATCTCTTGGTATTTATTTTGGAATGGGCAAGAAATCATCTGGGCAGAGAGGAGTTAATCATTCAATCTCTGAATTCAATGTTTGGTGGTATGATCCCAGCAACAAATACAATCTTTGTGTTTGTGGATCTATTGTAAACTGGCTCCATGCTGAGGGTCTGACAGTAGAAGCATCTAAGATGAAGGAATGGGCATTAGCACAGAATTTATCCACTGTCATTGAGGACCAAATGAAGAAAGCACTGGATTATATTTCAATTCATTTTCATATTGGGAATGTAAAGATCCAATTCCATTCTGAGAAGGGCATGCTCAAGCTTCAAGAGACTGTCAAGATGGTCATTGATTTTCCAGCTCCTGTAATACTTGAGTTTTGGTGCATGTCTTCTCATCATACCCATTCTGTTGTGGTGTCAAAGAAGATAGTGTATGATTTGCAAGACAGGAATACCTATGATCTCTCTGAAAAGTCCCTCATTCGAAAATTGAGTCTTGACACCATGCTTGTTAGTGCCCGCTACTTGTTTCTTCGCCGACCTAAGGAGGTACATATTGCTTCATGTCCCATCAATCCAATCAACGCAGCTCGTGTTAAGGTGCCATATTTCGGAGAGTTAATTCATTGTTTTGGTGAGAAGAAGAACAACAAGAAGAAAAAGAGGAAGAAGAAGAGGAAGTACAGTGCGATGGAATAAAATTCAGTTGTATCATATTTCATAAGTTGTGTTTGTTTTATGGTGAAGATTGTTTTTAGTGCTCTCTATTTTGCATATTCCTCACATTTCTGGCTTAATCCACCTTCGCCTGGAATCAATTGTGGGTTTAGTTTGTAATCAAGATAGAAGGAAGAATACCTTGCTGGCAGAGTTGCAAAGAAAGATGGGTTTGGTGTGCCATTTTGTTGACCATGATCCTCGAACACATATAATGGATTGACAATGCGTGACACTGGTAGGATGTATGTGCATGTATCCAGGTTTCCAAGTTGTACTGGAACAACAAATTTTTTCTCTATCTCTTTCCAACTGAGAAAGTTTTTGTGACTTCTCACAATCACATACATAGTTTCATCGACAATTTCTGACTGTCTGATCTCTTTTGCATTGTACTTCTGGAGTAGGCATGGTGTTGGCACACCCCTGGTATCAAAACGAATAAAGCCATGTATTTGTGCTGGACAAGCATAAGACCATGTATCAAGAAGTTCATCATCTTCGTCACTTCCTATTGCATGTGTTAATATCATGCACCAATCAAATCGGTTCATTTTTGTGTCGACCTTATACCAGGAATGACTTGGACCAGAGTCATATGACTCTAGAGTGTCTTCGTTGTTTCGTAGCTTGGCTGATGTGTATCCTGTCACATTAAAACGTTCTCGAGAAGGATCATTGGTAGCCATATAGCGACTGATAGCATACCTAATGATATCATCAAGAGGCTTTGATGATTGCACCTTTGGCCACTTCACATTGATGCTATATTCAACAAGGCTTGTAGTAGGCCTTTTTGTAAACGTTATGGTATGCACTCCAATAAACTCTTGTTGTACAGATTCATCTACAAGCACATAATTCGTATTTGTTTGCATTCGAATGGCAAAGGAACTGTGTGCAAAAAGACTTTGTTCATAGTGATTCGCACCCAACTGTGGAGCAAATTTGCTTGCACGGCGTTGAGTAAAATGCGCTAATTTCTTCATGAATGTTTTAAGATGGCTCTCACCAAAACCTCCATAGAAATTAATCCCTGACCCAAACAGTTGCACATATACTGGAAATTTTGTAAGACTGTGGACTTTAGGAAACTGCCAACCCACTCCATCTGTTCGAGGGAAGTATTTTTGTAAGTTCGGAATCAGCTTATGCCTTATAAAGGACTGAATCTTGGTCATGTCATCTATATCAGAGCGTAGTGTACGACGATTAATCCATTTTTCGAATGACAGAACCATCTTAATTGTTTCAATCTTTCCTTTTCGATGGGCTTCTGTTACATCTGCCTCAATGCAGACACTCTTCCCCATTGTTGTATGGAGTGCACACATGATCAAGAACAGGTTACCCATCAATTCAGTGGCTTGCGTTTTTGTTGTTTCAAATATATGATTCCGTGATGATGGCCGTGATGATGCACCCCGTTCGCTCTGCCATGGATGCCCCCGGATCAATAGAAGATGCAAGTTTTGCATAACTGCAGCTGGTGTTTTCTTTTTGAAGCCACGGCCAATGTTTTGGATCATTCGTGGTGCAATGCCAGAACAAATAGCGTGCATGGTTTCTGGAGGCGTCAAATGATAGATTGTGTCAACAGGATTCCCTGTTGGTATGGTGTCAAAAGCATTCACAATATTGTGCTTTGAGGCTGCCCTGAGTGCGGTCACATCATTATCTTTCTTCATTTGATCTACATCTGCTTTACGAATCATTGTACATTTTGCATCTGGGTCAATAAAACTTTCTTTGGAGCAACTACAGTCTCTATACGGGCTTTGTGCATTGTGATTATTGTAGCTACCTAATAGCGAATTGTTACCAGATATATCTCCGACCATGATGTGGACCCAAACTTTGATTGTCACCTCCTTCTTCAATACTTTCATTTTAAATCCACCGTTGTCATTGATTTCCTTGAATTGCCGAAAAGCATTCATTAAGCAGATGTGTTCATCTTGGCATTTTTGAGCTGCAGTGATGTCTAGTCCAATGGAACTGTCAGATGTTTTATTGGTGCCTGAATCAAGATTTGGGATATAGGCCAAGATGTCCCAAAATTTGCATTGAGCTCGAGCTGCTTTGTTGAATAATGTTAATGTGAACATAACTGGCGATACGGCCAAACTTCCGTTCCTATCGGCATGACTTTTATCATAAAAGACAACCAAACCACATGGGAATTCATTGGCACTATCACTGCAATAATGGTCAACTGCAAGTGGCCATTGTTGCCCCGTATGTATTTCATCATAGTATGCGGTGTCTTCAAATGCAAGGTCATGAATAGGCTTTCCAGTGAAAATATCATAGTTCGCTGCGAAATTAGCTTCTTGCATGAGCATTGGATTGCCCAGCATTTTCGACAGAACCGCCTGGATGTCGAACACAGGCATAGTAATCGTTGGGGTGGACAAAGTTGTCACCGGGACTTCAATCAGTTTTGGGCGAAGAGAACTGTAATTGAACGCTTTTTCACATTGTTTATGAAGCGCCTTGCGCTTTGGTAGTTTTTGGTTAAAGTCGTAACCAGATTCTGCAAGGTCATTAATGAATTTAACAATATCATCATAAAGCGATAGATCAACGCTATGCTGTCCAATTACATCCATGAGTTGAATGCCTGCTGCAGTGGAATGCGCAACAGTACTTTGAAATCGAATAGATTTGTCACTATCGAATTCCGTTACAATGGGAAAGGTTGGTGGCACGGGGTTTCCAAGTCCAGCTGGGAACGTGGCATGACCTTTTTCTGACATTAACATGAACCCATTGCCATTGTTATCATTGGGTTCATCTTTATCAACTCCATCATCGACAACTTCATTTGTCACCTCTGCATCAAAGGTGATGGACCAGTCAGTACTGTTATTGTCGTCATGATTATCAGTATCGTCGACTGATTCGAAGTTAGGATGTTTAGACGATGCCATTTGTTTCAGTTGTGTGTTATACGCGTTTTTATGCATATCGAAGTTCTGTTTCATAACGCTGCTTGCTACAGTCGCCTTGTCTTTTATGATCCACTGTTTTTGTTGCTTCATGGACAAGTCCTGTTGCTGGACTGCGGCACTGGCAATGTGATTGTTAGGACCAGATGTGGTTGTCGAATGATACACCCGACGTGTGGACTCCTGGTTTTGATAAATTACACACCTGATGACATGATGCCCATATGCCATTGAGCTGAACCATTTGCCACAAATACATTGCCTTTTGTTATCCTGTGGCCCAGTCATCTTGCGTTTGGAGGGTTGAGACATAGTGAATTATTGAGGTAATGCAATGTTATTTTAATGAAGGAATAAAGTATGCTGAATGCTCAGTAAGGTGAAGGAGGATGAAAAAGGGCAAAAAAACTACCTCCAACATTTTGATCGTGTCTGTTGGCAAAAAGAAAAAATGCTTTCTCGTATCCAGCAATGCCATCATGGTCATGCGTTATTTCTTCTATGGGAAAGTTAGATATCTTTAATTTGAAAAATAGATACTTATTCCAACGTTATCTTCAGAAAGCCGGACAAGAAATGCGTTTGTTCATCCCAGCAATGCGATGAGAATGCTCGTTTTATGGTCGTTACATGCAAAACATGCAACGATTTGAATTTTCTGTTATTATATTTATGTACATAATTCGTTGCAATGATCAAATCATTTGAAACATTGGCTCGACTGTTGACTCCGACAAAGCAGGAACAGCAGCAGAAACAGCAGAGGGAAGGGACAGCATCAGCACTGCATATGTTGGCCGACGTTGGTACACATCCTGAAGCAAAGAACGCAACAATGATGACAAGCCGGGACCGGGCCGGGGAACAGCAGCTGGTAAGTTCATCCTCAATTTTATCAATCGCTGCTACAACATCTTCTGCGGATGGCACTGTGACAAGCCAAGATGATCTTAATGGCGGTCCTGTTCCTAAAAGCGACGAAGCGCAGTGGTGGCGTGACGCCAGTTATCGCTACAAAAACGAATGTGAGAGGCTTCAAACGTTAGTGGATAGCCACAGTCGTCAGAGAAATAACGGCACAGGTAAGAACAAACAAACGATGTATTTGACAGATACAGCAAACATGTCCAATAAGACGGCACTGATGAGCTGCACAAAGGACTCAATTTGGCCGTCATACAAGTTTTTGTTCTTTCGTGGGAGATGGAATGTGTATGATACACAATGTCCACATTCTTTTGCTGCACATGTGATGAATTATGTTCAGTTACCTCAATCATTCGTTGGATATGAAGCTCTATACTACGAAAGCTTCGCCTTGCCCACAGTTTCCTCGAAGTTAAGTTCGTTGAGAGGAAACTTTGTGAACAAATGCAGAGATACATTCAAAAGTGAGTACCACTACTAATTGTACATGACTCTGTCATTCGTTGCCTTCGCCTGATTTTATTTTGCTCACGTTGTGGTTTGCTTATCTGGTGCCACGCACCATCCTTTTGCATCATCATCCTCTAGAACTTTATTACAGTCGCCTCAACCTCGACGACGTTGGCAAGTCTTTTGATACACTGTTATCAATCGCTGACGATTGGGACACCCTACGACATAATACCAGTGCGCTCGTTGAGTTGTACAATCTCGTTTATTATTACGCATGTGAGGTGTATGGACGCACTGCTGTCAAGAGTTGGTTAAAAGCAAATCAAGACATGTCTGTTCTCGATAAGGTGAATCCGAGCGATCTCGCGTTTGCGTTGTTAGTGTTTGAAAATTACCACCCAAAGTGGGTGGCTGAGATCAAGGACGCAAGAGTACAAGAGGGTATGAAACAAGACCATCAAAGTGTGGACACACATTTTGCTTCGAATGACACCAGTATTAAAGTGGCAGAAGGTCCATCGAAGAAAAAGAGAAAGATTGATGGGATAAAATTGAAATATACGAAGGACGGTACAAAGAAGAAGTACCTTGAATGTGGTTGGAAACGTGAGGGATTGAAACGTTTCGAACATCTGCAGAACTCGTTTGCCATGTTACTGACGAATGAAGTGGCATGGAAGGATTGCAAGGATGGTTGGGTTTCTTTCATTGAGGATTTGAAGCGAAATAGTGACATTTCATGCTGGGTTCCAACATATTACAGACAAGACGTGGATGATACTTATGATGAAGGCAACAGCAGTGATGAAGAGGAGGGATTCGATTTTGTATTGGAAGGCAGTGAAGGTCTTGCATCATTGGGTGAAGTCATGATACCACAGATGTAGGGTTTGTAGTAGGAGAATAAATTTATGTTACTTATTGTATGTCTATAACTGTGTCAAATAAATTTGTGACATTATCATCATTCAAGATACTTTGTGACAAATAGATTTAATATTCTGATAGGACAAAAAAAATATTCTGATTGCTTGATTTTATATTCTGATATGACAGTTTTTTTATTCTGATACTACAGCCTTCTCATTCTGATACTACAGCCTTCTTATTCTGATACTACAGCCTTCTCATTCTGATACTACAGCCTTCTTATTCTGATACTACAGCCTTCTCATTCTGATACTACAGTTTTTTCATTCTGATACTACAGCCTTCTCATTCTGATACTACAGCCTTCTTATTCTGATACTACAGCCTT
>Ga0233403_10001641_pt1 | contig 10258 bp, 9 predicted proteins | sample Na_oxic_1_MG_FD_179866 | JGI IMG/M metagenome (GOLD analysis project Ga0233403, IMG submission 179866) | Seawater microbial communities from Saanich Inlet, British Columbia, Canada - Na_oxic_1_MG | ecosystem: Environmental > Aquatic > Marine > Inlet | place: Canada: British Columbia | collected...
TGGCTCATTTTGGTGAACCAATAGCGAATTTCATATCAGGTTTGTGCCCACTCATTACCATGAGTAGCTACAAGGATTGGAGACAAGAAAGGATTTTGGAAATGAACATAAAATCACTAGTGCAGGAAAGCAGAAGTATCCAGACCATTGAGAAATCCGATTTTTTCAAAAAATCGGATTTCTTAGACTTTTGAGTGGTATGGAAACTTCCGCTTTCCTGCACTAGCTATAGTTTGTCAGATAAATATTTTGGTCGGAGTCTGCCAGCTTTAGCTTGGTTCTGCCAAACTAAAGTTTGGACTCCTTTATCTGAAAAGCTATAGCTACAAGGATTGGAGACAAGAAAGGATTTTGGAAATGAACATAAAATCACTGAAAAGACTTTTTCTCTCCGGCTACCAACACAACATGATCACGCTCAATTTCATGATGAAAACTCTCAGGCAATGTGATCCAGTCACGCGCTTCTACCAAAAAAGGAATGGTGGATTCCTGCAAAGCTTCATTGAAGGCATAAAGTTTGGCGTTTTCAATGGCGGTTAAATCTGGGCTACGCAAGACTAAATTAAGATCGCTACCCTCGTGGCTGCGCCCATTAATGCGACTACCATACACCCATATCTCAACACAGGGTAAATTTTTCCGCAATAGGGCTTCAAGTTGTAGCCGGTGTTGGGAACGCAAATTCAGGCGGTTAGTCATGGTTGTGGCTCTCAATCATTTTGGCGAGTGCTTTGGCATCAGCAATAGCAATATCACCTTGTTCTATTTGTTGTAGCAGTTTGAATGCGCCTTCCAAAGTTTGAATACAGCGATTCAGATAATCAACATTAATAGTCATCAGATTTTAGTACAACGGATTAGGAGATTGAACGGATTGATGTTGAGAAATAACATAAGCCTCTATATTTTATTGAAAGAAAATAGTTATTGGAAATTATATTGTGAATTATTATTTGATTTTTTTCTCAAAGATTAATATTTTTTGCCAAATGTCGTTTCCACATACCGAAAATTGGAACGACTAAAGTATTCGTTGTTGTTTTTTAAATGCACTCCCCAATTTTTAGTCAGAACAGCAACCTATCAATTAAGGAATGTGCACGTTCCTAAGCACTTCAATCGCGTATAATTATAAATTATTAAATATTTAAAATTCAATGGGTTAAAAAAGTCGGTAGTGGTGCATCAAGTCGTGATGAAATAGTTAAGTTATTGATTTAATTATAATTAAATTTTAATATCACGACTTTGTGCATCACTACCAAAAAGTCGAACATTGCGTATAGTAATATAATGGGTAAATGAACAAAGATCAGGATTCTAAAAAATTAGCAGAGTTCGCCACCGAACTTGGAAAACACTTACAACAACAGGGTTGGTACTTAGTGACGGCTGAATCTTGTACTGGGGGATGGATCGCTTCCGCCGTGACGGCGATTGCAGGAAGTTCCGCTTGGTTTGATAGAGGATTTGTGACTTATTCTAATGCTGCTAAGCAAGAATTGTTGGATGTACGCCCTGAGACATTAGCAAAATATGGGGCAGTCAGTGAGCAAACGGTATTAGAAATGGTTAAAGGCGCTTTAGTGCATAGTCATGCGCAAGTGGGGGTAGCTATTAGCGGTATTGCTGGCCCAAGCGGCGGAATGCCTGATAAACCTGTTGGCACCGTTTGGATTGCCTACGCTTCTCCGCATAATACATTCGCACAACGCTATTATTTCAGTGGGAACCGTAATAGCATTCGTGAACAGTCAGTGATAACCGCTTTACGTCAGTTAATCAATGTGCAGTGATCAGTTGGAGTCCAAAGCTTCAGCTTTAGGAAGTCCTGCCAAAGCTAAAGCTTTGGACTCCACTGAACCAATCAGGTTGGAGTCCAAAGCTTCAGCTTTAGGAAGTCCTGCCAAAGCTAAAGCTTTGGACTCCGGATGAACCAATCAAAAGAAGGGGGCGATCCTTCCCTTTCAACACATGCCCAATTTCTTTTCTAGGTAATGAATATTGGTGCCACCCGCTTGAAACAGGGGATCTCTAAGCAAGACTTTATGAAGAGGAATATTGGTTTTTATGCCATCAACAATCACTTCATCTAAAGCCAACTTCATACGAGCCATCGCCGATTGACGGGTGTCACTATGCGTGATAAGTTTGCCTATCATGGAATCATAGTAGGGCGGCACACGATAGCCACTATAAATATGTGTATCAACGCGCACCCCGGGACCGCCCGGGGCATGGAAGCGGGAAATAATGCCGGGGCATGGCATAAAATTATCGGGATCTTCGGCATTGATACGGCACTCTATTGCATGTCCATAAAAATGAATATCTTTTTGTTTATAACTCAATGGTTCGCCCGCTGCAACAAGCACTTGTTCGCGTACAATATCAATACCTGTAATCCATTCAGTGACTGGATGTTCTACTTGTAAACGGGTATTCATTTCAATGAAATAAAATTCGCCCTCTTCATATAGAAATTCAAAGGTGCCTACCCCCCGATAACCAATATCTCGACAGGCTTTAGCACATCGTTCACCGATTTTATTCCGTAAGGTTTTACTCAAACCGGGGGCTGGGGCTTCTTCTATCATCTTTTGATGACGACGCTGCATAGAACAATCACGCTCACCCAAGTGAATCGCATTGCCATGACTATCAGCTAAGACTTGAAATTCAATATGACGTGGATTTTCAAGGTATTTTTCCATATACACTTGATCATTACCAAAAGCGGCGGCAGCTTCACTTTGGGTTAAAGAAATGGCGTTATGTAATGCCGCTTCACCACGCACAACACGCATCCCACGCCCACCACCACCGCCTGCCGCTTTAATAATGACAGGATAGCCAATATCAGAAGCCAATCGAACATTCTGATCAATATCATCATCAAGAACACCATCGGAACCGGGTACACAAGGCACCTTTGCCTTTTTCATAGCAGCAATGGCAGAGACTTTATCTCCCATCAGACGAATAGTATCTGGGCGAGGGCCAATGAAAATAAATCCGCTTTTTTCAACTTGCTCAGCAAAATCCGCATTTTCTGCCAAAAAACCATAACCGGGATGAACAGCGACTGCATCGGTGACTTCTGCCGCACTGATGACGGCAGGAATATTCAGATAACTCGCTGCGGAAGGAGGCGGACCAATACATACTGATTCATCTGCCAACCGTACATGCTTAAGTTCTCGGTCTGCAGAAGAATGCACTGCGACAGTTTTAATCCCCATTTCTCGACAGGCTCTTAAAATGCGTAGAGCAATCTCACCTCGGTTGGCGATAACGACTTTAGACAGCATGTATATAACCTCTTTTTCAGTTATCAGTTATGAGTTAACAATAGACATTATACCGATTTAATGTAACTCATTGATTTATTTAAAATAAATATTTTTTAACCGGAATAAAATCAAGTACTTAAATTTAATCGCTATAATGTCTAATTAACAGTTCACAATTCACAATTCATCAGTTATTCAATGACAAATAATGGTTCACCATATTCTACAGGTGCACCATTATCTACAAAAATTTTGGTAATCACCCCCGCCTTGTCAGCCGTGATTTGATTAAGAATTTTCATGGCTTCAATAATGCATAAGGTATCTCCTTCATTAACCATTTTTCCTTTTTCAACGAAAGGTTTGGTGGTAGGAGAGGGTGCCTTGTAAAACGTGCCAACCATAGGTGATTTAATAATATGTTCCGGGGTTTTTTCCTCAGTTAGTTCAGGCGCAAGTGAAGCTTGTACCACCTTGGGAATTTCCGTGGTGAGTTGCGTCACTGGCACAGAACTTTGCATTTGAAAACGACTGATACGCACAGATTCTTCACCTTCGTGAATTTCTATCTCTGTCACCCCAGAGGTTTCAATCAGTTCTATGAGTTTTCTGACTTTACGAATATCCATGAACCTACCTCGAATTTGATAGAATAGAAAGTGCTGCCTGTAAAGCGAGAGTATATCCCAGTGTCCCAAGTCCACTTATGACACCAATAGCAATATCCGAAAAATAGGAATGGTGCCGGAAAGATTCACGGGCATGCACATTAGATAAATGTATCTCAATAAATGGTATATCAACAGCTAATAAGGCATCACGCAAAGCGATACTGGTATGTGTAAAGGCTGCGGGGTTGATTAAAATGAAATCAACCTGATTCTGACGCGCCGCATGAATTTGTTCAAGCAATTCGTATTCTGCATTACTTTGAAAAGTGATGAGGTGATGACCAGTCGCTTGTGCCATCTCAACAAGTTGTTGATTAATGCTTGCTAAGGTGGTCTTACCATAATGCGCTGGTTCACGCTCACCCAATAAATTGAGATTCGGGCCATGTAGCACGAGTATATTAAACATTTTAAATTTAATCTGCGATGAGTTTGATTGAGTGATGCAAAGTCTTCCGACAATACCATAAATTTCATTTAAAATGATGCCTTTTTACGTTATTTTTTTCTATCTTGCCCTAAGTTCAGTTATTTCAGTTATTTTAGTTATTCTGTTATTCCGTTCCCAATATCCAATATCCAATTCATAATTATATAGTTATTTAATTGGCAAATAGTAATGAATAATAAAATGGCGGTGTTGACATCTGAACTCAACACGCTTTGTATGAGTTGTATGCACGATAAAGGGCATAACGCGCTCTGCCCTGTGTGCGGTTATGATGAACGCCAGTATAAAGGACACCCTTTATACCTTAAGCCGAGAACTATTCTAAAAAATCAATATGTTATTGGAATGATTCTAGGGCAAGGGGGATTTGGCATCACTTATATTGGGCAGGATTTATGGTTACAAAAAAAAGTGGCTATTAAAGAATATCTACCTGCTGTACTGGCTACCCGTGATGTTCAAACATTGACTATTATTCCACTCAAAAAACAGGAAAAGACTTTTAATAAAGGATTAGAATGGTTTATTAATGAAGCCCGCAATCTTGCTAAATTTGACCATCCCAATATTGTTAGGGTGATTAATTTTTTTGAAGAAAATAAAACGGGCTATATGGTAATGGATTATTTGGACGGTTCTAGTCCAATAGAACTTTTAGAACAAGCAGGTGGACGTTTACCTGTGGATAAAGCTTTAGCCATCATTTTGCCTTTGCTTGATGCTTTGGCAAAAGTTCATGCCCAAAACATTTATCACCGTGATATTTCTATACAAAATACCTGTATTCTAAAAACAGGGGTACCTATTCTTATTGATTTTGGTGCGGCGCGGCACATTGTGGGTGGACAGAGTTGCAGTTTAGACTTAGTGCTTAAACAGGGTTATTCACCACTAGAACAGTATTCAGGTAAGGGAAAAATTGGACCATGGACGGATATTTATGCCTGCGGTGCATTATTGTATCTGATGATAACAGGTATACTACCCCCGCCTGCGACAGATCGATTTTGTGAAGATACCTTAGTCGCACCTGCTATGCTTGGGGTGACGATTGCCAGCAGTCTCAATAAAGCGGTGATGCGGGCTTTAGCCATTAAAATTGAAAATCGTTTTCAAACGGTTCAAGCATTTAAAGCGGCTTTGCAAGGGCAAACACCTGTCAGTACTGATATTTCCAATTCCCTCCCTCTCGCGCAAATTCAATCCCAGCAAGTTAAACATGAACAACGTAAAGGCTATATAAAAATTGTCACCATAATGGTGGGCGCATTATTTTTGTTGGGAAGCGCTTTATTTTTTTATTTAAGGGAGAAAACCGTTGCCCTAGAACCGTTATTTATGCAAGTTCAAACTCAGTTAGCCAATGATAAATTGACAAAGCCAAAGGGCGATAATGCCTATGAAACCTATCAACAAATTCTTTTCGTTTCACCGAATAATGCGCAAGCCAAAATAGGGTTACTAAAAATTGCTAAATTCTATCTCAATGAAGCTCAAAGAGCGAAGGCTAAGCAAAAATGGAAAAACAGTTTGTTCATGGCTCAACAAGGTTTGCAGGTGAACCCAACAGATACAAATTTATTAACCCTAGTACAAAGTGTGAAAGATTCGATATCGGCACAAGCGGAAATTCGTACAGCGAAAGTGAAACAACTCTTAAAGCAAGCTGAACAAAATTTAGCAATATCACAACGGAAAGCAGCTTATCTTACCTATCAAAGAATATTAGCTATTGAGCCTGATAATCAGTCAGCGCGAATAGGGCTTCGACAAATGGCAGAAAAATATGTGCAGATAGCGCAGACAGAAAAAGGGACTTTATCAAGTCGTCTATCTTTTATTAATGAAGGACTAACGAATTTTCCAGATAATCCTAGCTTGCTCGTTCTTAAAAAGGGATTGAACGATGAACGATTAACACAGCAACGTGAACTTGAAAAAAAACAGGCACAGCAACGTGAACTTGAAGCAAAACGGCTAGAACAAATAAATAAATTATTAAAAAAAGCAGCACTTCAACTGTCAGCATTGCGCTTGACGACTCCCCCCGGAGATAATGCTTATGAAACGTATCAGAAAATATTCAGTATGGCACCTGATAATTTCCGAGCAAGAGCGGGATTGGAAAAAATTGCTGATATATATGAACAGCTTGCACGAAATTCTCAAAATATGACATCAAAAAAATTAGTATTTATTGAAAGAGGTTTAAAAGTTTTACCGACACACGCAGGGTTGATAGCTCTCAGTCAAATCCTTAAAGTGAAGGAGAGCTTCGGTGGAGGGGAAAACGATTCGGTGAAAGCGAAAAGAGGGAATGAAGAAATGATAGAACCTCATAAGTCGCCTCATGCTGTTAATCAAATAGTGCCGCCTCAATATAAAAAAATGCCTCCAGCGCATACTTCTACTCATTTAGATAAAAGCATCGTTTCAGATTTGACTCCTAGAAATAAAAAGCCGTCTACACCTGATAACACGGTGCAGAATTTGCTGAAAATCGCCCAACAACACTTGGATGCCACACGATTAGAAGCGGCTTATCAAACTTATAGAAATGTTTTAAGGATTCTTCCCGGTAATCGGCACGCGAAAAAAGGCTTACAACAAGTTGCCCATCGCTATGAACAATTGGCAAAAATCCAAAATCAGAAAGGTGATTTACAAAAAAGTTTATCTTTGATTAAAAAAGGATTAGCCGCTTATCCCACGCATCAAGGATTATTGACATTACAAGCGTTCATCACTCGCCGTATTGATGAAAAATCTGCTGAAACCGAACCATCGCATCTCATTTTTACGCCTTCCTTTTGAAAAGCATTGGAAATAACTGAAAAAAACTTAAATGCTTGTTTTTTTAAAGAATTATACAAAAATAATGATTTTAAGTTATTGTTTTTGTTAATATTAATAGATTAAGTGGCTTATTTCAAATAATTCTATATTAGTAACGACTCAGCCTTGAAATAAATTTCAAGGCTGAAAGCTAAAGTCTCCTAAAGGAGACTGAAATAAAGCAGATAAATGAGTGAGATTTTAGCTGGCTTTAGCCTGCTTGAGCTGTTAGCCTTGAAATTTATTTCAAGGCTGAGTCGTTACGTATATTATAGCTATAGCAATTCCCAATTCTCAATGATGAATATTATCAATCGTTTTGCAGTGACAATTGCCAGTTTATTATCAGTACAAAGTAGCATTGCCCAAGATATTTTTATTATTCCTAATCTTTTTATCTCTTTAAGAAATTTTGAATATTCTGTTTATAACGGCAATGTGCGTGGTAAAATCAGTTCTTTAGGGGGTGGTGTGACAGGCATTTATCAACGTTTTTATATTGATTTATCGGGCGAAAGAAATATTACAACCGACGAAGAATCAATTATTGATAGCCTATACAATACAATAGAATTTGAACGTACTGACTTTGCAATGTCTATAGGTTATGGGGTTAATAAATCCATTAGTACTTTTATTGGCTATAAATATGGAAATTCAACGCTCACTGAGTTAGCCCCTTCTCCCTTTGAAGGGGCTAAAAACACTTTAAAAGGGAAAGGATTATTCATTGGTGCTGGGGGCATATGGCCTGTGAGAGATTGGGGAACTTTTTCATTCAGTGCGGCTTATGCCAAAATGCTTGCCCATTATAAATCCTTTGCTCTTGGTACGACAATTGGGGATGCAAACGGTACGAGTTTAACAGTTGAGTGGAAAGCACCCTTAACTCAAAACCTTTATTATGATATATCTTTGATGCGCCATGATTATTATTATGAAAACTTTGATCTAATTGCGTCGGATATTGCAGAACAGATATTTTCGATCCGACTTGGAATATCCTATAAGTTTTAAATAGGGATCTGTCAATGATTTATAGTTCCTAGTCTCGCGTCAGTCAAAAGATGTCCAACCCCGATAGGGGTTGAAAGTGAATAGCCACCGGTGGAACCGGTGGTAACATCGCAACAAAACGGGAAGTTATTTCATGCACATTCCTAAGTAAAAAATTATTTTAATTCTTTGAGCAGTGCGACCAAAAAATCCCAGATTTTTCCAATACTACCAACATGAATTTTTTCATCTGGAGAATGGGGATTTTTAATGGTTGGGCCGATGGATATCATATCCATTCCAACGACTTTATCGCCAATGATGCCACATTCCAATCCAGCATGCATCGTTTCTACGGTAGGCACTTTAGCAAATAATTTTTTATAGACATTGACACTTTTGGCTAACAGCTTTGATGCCATATTGGGTTGCCAAGCTGGAAAACGAGTATCGTTGTATGCTTCTCCCCCGACTAATCGAGTCATTGCTTCAATTCTATTGGTTAAACTATCAAGCCTCGATTCTACCGAACTTCTTTGATTGCTTAACACTTTTAATTGCCCCTTTTCAAGGCTTATCCGGGCAATATTATTAGAGGTTTCCACTATGCCCTCCATATCGGTGGACATAGCGGCTACGCCATGCGGTAATGCCATGATAACATCAATCAGCTTTTGGGTGTCTTCTGATGTGAGAGCCAGTTCCAATGTTTCATCACTGACAGCCACTTTTATAAACAACTCAGGTTCGGTATTTTTGTATTCAGCCTGTAATATTTTTTCTGCGCTTTGCACAAGTGATTCGACTGCTTGAGTTTTCGGCACAAAAATCATCGCTTCAGCGTCTCGGGGAATGGCATTCTGAGCCGTACCACCACTGATATTGATTAATCTGATGTCTTCTTGCTGTTTTATTATCAACAGTGTTTGAGCAAGCACTTTGATGGCATTAGCCCTTTGGGCATTAATATCAACACCAGAATGACCGCCTTTCATACCGCCCGCCTTGATCCTCATCAATTGATACTGGCTAGGCACTTCTGCCCATTCAAGGGGGACAGAAATATGCGTATTGATACCACCGGCACAACCAATCGTAAAACATCCTTCATCTTCAGAATCAATATTAATTAAGAGTCGTCCGTTGAAAAAGTCCGGTTCGATGGCACTCGCACCGATTAAACCTCTTTCTTCATCTATCGTAAAAAGTAGTTCCAACGGTGGATGAGGTATTGAGTTATCCGCCGCCAAAGTCATTGCAATCGCAATAGCGATACCATTATCAGCACCCAAACTGGTTTTATCAGCTGTTAACCATTCTCCCTCTTGCACAAATTTAATGGGGTCTTTCGTAAAATCATGGTTGGAATCAGGCGTTTTTTCACAAACCATATCTAAATGCCCCTGAATCACAACAATAGGGGCCTCTTCATACCCCTGCGATGCGGGTATTCTTATTAAGAGATTGCCTACTTTATCAGTTTGGGTTTCCCAATGGTTTTCATGAGCCCAATTCATAGCCCAATTTCTGATAGCTTCTTCATTGCCGGAACAACGCGGAATCTGATTGAGCTGTTCAAACCATTTTAAAATGTCGTTAGTTTTTTTGTGTTCAAAAGTCATTTCTTGTTATACTATAATTCCTTTGGAGTATTTAAATATAGCGTTGTGTTAGAATATAAGAGTGAGGGTCGTTCTACAAAAATACTCAAGGTTCAAGTTTTTGATGTGAGACAGGCTTTAGGGACGACGCAGGAAATAATAGACGCGTGAGAACCCTAAGACCTGTCAGGTTTTTAAAACCTGACACTCGACTATCAAGTTTTTAACTATATTTAGCTTTGCAGCAATCAATTCTTTCTCGTTCCCAACGTCTTCGTTGGGAATGCATATCGTGACGCTCCTGCGTCACACCTTATAAAAAAATTGTGAACCATGTTAAAACGTTTTAGTCGACGCTGGAGCGTCGTGGTATGCATTCCCACGCTGGAGCGGTGGGAACGAGAAAAA
>Ga0233403_10001642_pt1 | contig 10255 bp, 4 predicted proteins | sample Na_oxic_1_MG_FD_179866 | JGI IMG/M metagenome (GOLD analysis project Ga0233403, IMG submission 179866) | Seawater microbial communities from Saanich Inlet, British Columbia, Canada - Na_oxic_1_MG | ecosystem: Environmental > Aquatic > Marine > Inlet | place: Canada: British Columbia | collected...
AAACGTTGGAATCTGAGTCAAATGATCTTCCGCACCGATTTTCAATTGGCTAATCAAGATTTATTACCACTGGAAAAATTATCCATCGGTGGGGCTTCCACGGTGCGAGGTTATCGGGAAAACGTCTTGACTCGGGACAATGGGATGATCAGTTCTTTTGAATTGCGTTTTCCCCTGTGGCACCTACCTATTTCAAATGCCACTAAAAGCTTTGAAGAGGGTTGGATAGAACTGGCAACGTTTGTTGATTACGGGCGTGCTTGGAATGCGGACAGTGATACACCGGAACCAAAAGATATTTACAGTGCTGGTTTAGGATTTATCTGGAATCCGAACAAATATTTCCATGGTGAAATCTATTGGGGCCATGCGCTACAAACAGATGATATCCCCGATCCAGATGAACAAAATTTACAAGATGACGGCGTACATTTTGAAGTGAGTCTGAATGTGCCGTTTTGAGGCAAAAGCTACCAATGTAAAAATAACTTTTCACGCAAAAGTTTTGCGCGCAAAACTTTCGCCGAAAAAAAGACGCAAGAGACGCTTCGAGGCAAAATTTCTCACAACGCATCTTTTGCGTCTTTTGCGCCTTTTGCGCCTTTTGCGTTTATTTCTCTTATCAAGTTCCACCCTACCAATAATCACTCATCATGCAATACGCTGAATTAATTCAATTTGAATCCTTAGAAACCGTTATAGAAATTCGTGATGCGAATGAACTGGCTAAGGCTAAACAGTTAGTTTCAACCTATATGATTTCAAATGAAATGGCTGAGCGGCTAATTCATTTAGTCTTTGTTCAATTGCAATTTGATCAACGGCGCGATAATAAAGGTTTATTAATTGTTGGTAACTATGGCACGGGTAAATCTCATTTGATGGCCGTGATTTCAAGTCTCGCGGAACATGCCGAATTAGTCAGTGATTTACATCACCAACAAGTGGCCGAAGTAGCACAAGCGATTGCTGGAAAATTCAAGGTGTTACGGACAGAAATCGGTGCCACGATGATGTCATTGCGCGATATGCTCACAAAAGAATTAGAAGACTTTCTTGATAACTTGGGTGTCCATTTTCGCTTTCCGGCCGCCGATACCATTACCAATAATAAACGCGCTTTTGAAGAGATGATGGTTGCCTTTGAAGCCCATTATCCAGAACAAGGCGTGCTGTTAGTCGTCGATGAATTACTCGAATATTTACGAGCCCGTACCGATCAGGAATTGATTCTTGATCTCAGTTTTCTGCGCGAAATTGGCGAAGTGTGTAAAGACTTACGCTTTCGTTTTATTGCCGGGCTGCAAGAAACCATTTTTGATAATCAACGTTTTGAGTTTGTTTCCAACGCCCTGCGGCGCGTTAAAGATCGTTTTGAACAAATCCTGATTACTCGTCAAGATATCAAATTTGTCGTAGCCGAACGCTTATTGAAAAAAAGCGCAGATCAAACAGCCGAAATAGAGACTTACTTACGTCGTTTTGCAACCAGCTACGGTAATATAAATGAACGCATGGCTGAATTTTGTTCACTGTTTCCCGTTCATCCCGACTATATTAACACCTTTGAACGCATTACCATCATTGAAAAACGCGAGATTCTAAAAACCCTAGAACGTAGTGTGCAAGCTTTAGCCAAAACCACCCTTCCCGAAACCGAACCCGGCTTACTCGCTTACGATAGCTACTGGCATCAAATTCGAGAAAACCCCTCTTTTCGCGCCATTCCAGAAGTGCGTGAAGTCATTGAATGTAGTCAAGTTTTAGAAAATCGAATTGAACAAGCCTTTACCCGCCCGAATTATAAACCGATGGCGATACGCATTATCCACGCCTTATCCGTACATCGCTTAACCACCCATGATATTGCCGCCCCTGTCGGCGTGACAGCCCAAGAATTACGAGATAGCCTCTGTTTATATCAAACCGGTATTGATGAATTAGGCGGAAACCCGGCCGATGATTTACTGTCTTTAGTGGAAACCGTATTGCGAGAAATTCTGAAAACCGTAAACAAGCAATTTATTTCCACAAATCCAGAAAATGGACAATATTATATTGATTTTAAAAAGAATTATGATTTTGATGCCATTATAGAAAAACGGGCAGAAAGCTTAGATTTCCATCAACTGGATCGTTATTACTATGCCGCACTGCGTCAAGTCATGGAAGTCTCTGACATCCCATCCGGCTGGAGTCAAAGCTTTAGCTGGGGCTATGAATTAGAATGGCGCTCCCACCGCGTCACACGTCAAGGGTATTTAATATTTGATATCCCCGGCCGAAATACCAAAGCCTTATCAAAGCGTGAAGACAGCTTCTTCTTATATTTCCTCCCCCCTTTTCAGTTATCAGTTATCAGTTATCAAATATCATTGGTGAGTGCAAAGAATGAAGTCTTTTTTAGGCTCACTAAAACAGATGAACAATTTGATCAACTCCTGCGTCTTTACACCGCAGCGGCCGATTTAGTTTCGACATCGTCAGGGCATGCCAAAGCCGTATATGAATCGAAAGCGCAAACCTATTTACGCGAAGTTTTAAAATGGTTGCAAGAATATAAGGCCAGTGCATTTGAAGTCACTTATCAAGGCGAAACACATCAATTAATTGACTGGCTAGAAGAAGTCAAACATGATAATGATCCTCGTGTGACTAACGATCCGGCACTGTTCACACCCCATCCCTCATTATTAGACAATTTTCGTGATTTAATTGAATTAGTAGCAGACGCTTGTTTAGAACGCTATTTTTCTGAACTGGCCCCAGAATACCCTGTCTTTCCCATTCTGGTTTCTCATGATAATCTGCCACCCCTTGCCCAAGAAGCCATGCGAAGCATTGCCAATCAAAACCGTAGTAAACCGGCCCGTGGCTTATTAGCGGCCTTAGGTTTATTAAACGGGGAAAAGATTGAGGCGAATCGCTCTAAATATGCACAAGCCATTCTTGAACAATTGCAGCAAAAAGCTATCGGGCAAGTACTGAATCAGGATGAATTGCTATCAGAAGCCTATTTCGCGCCAACCCGCTACCGCTTAGAACCAGAATTAGTCATGGTACTGATTTCAGCCCTCGTTTACGCTGGCGACATAGTATTAATCATGCCAAAACAACAATTTGATGCCAGCAACTTTGCCGAACTCGCCGCACTCACCCTCAAAGAATTATTAACATTCAAACACTTAGAACGCCCAAAGGCCTTTAATCAGTCAGCATTAAAAGCACTGTTTGAATTTTTAGCCTTACCCAGTGGTTTAGATATCGCGCTCACCCATCATGACGAGATTGCCGTACAACAATTGCAAACCAAAGTCAGCGAAATCATCAGTCAATTGGTACCCGCATTACAAATGCTAGAAACCGGATTCATTTTTTGGGGAAAACCGGTACTCAATCAAACAGACGACTATCGAGAGAGTTTGGCAAAAACGAAAGTGTTTTTAGAATCCCTACAAGCGTATTCCACGCCTTTAAAATTCAAGAATTTTCGTTACACCGCAGAAGAGATCATGGCCCACCAAATCGGCCTCAATCACCTACAAGAGATCAGCCACCTCATGGCGATGTTGAGAGAATTGAGCCAACCTATCGCGTATTTAACATCGGCCGAAGCCGCTTTACCGCCAGAAGAAACTTGGGTATCGGAAATGAATGCCCTGCGTGAAACCCTGCTATCTCGTTTAAGCGATAACGAAGAACGCCATAGCACCGGATTAAGTTACCAAATTCAACAACAACTGAATCATTTGCAAAATGCCTATATCGAACGGTATCTTGAATTACACCAACAAGCCCGTTTAAACAAAGAAGAAGAAGCCGCAAAACAGGCCCTACAAACTGATCAACGCTTATTGAATCTCAAAAAACTAACCCGTGTAGAGTTTCTACCGCGTCATCAACTGAGCGAATATGAAAACAGTTTAAATCGCTTAGAAAGCTGTTATGCCCTCACAGAAAATGACTTACTCGCGCATACCGTTTGTCCCTATTGTGGTTACAAGCCGCTTTCAGAACCCAAACCACCGACAACACACACCACACGCATCGCACGACTGGATGAAATACTAGAACAATTTTATAGCGATTGGACACAAACCTTATTATCTGAACTTGAAAATGCCACCACTCAACGAGAATTGCTCAAACCAGAAAGTCGTGCCCAACTAGAGGCCTTTCTGACACAGCGCAGCTTACCTGAAAACATCACAGAGGCCTTTATTGAAGCCATACAAGAAAGCTTATCTGATCTCATCAAAGTGACGGTTCAAATGGCAGATTTACAAAATGCCTTATTAGCGGGTGGTTCACCGATGACAGCGATAGAAATGCAAAAACGGTTTATTCATTATCTGAACAGCGTCACACAAGATAAGGCCTTGAATTTGGTACGGATAGTGTTGGAATAGATTTAATATAAATAAACGCTAAAGGCGCTAAAGACGCTAAAGACGCTATCAAAAGAAATCTTTGCGTCTATTGCGTCTATTGCGCCTATTGCGTTTATAAATAATCAGGGTATACTTAGCACCGTCATAAATTGCGCTTTTTTTTATGCCGCTTTCCTCCTTTAAAAATGGAGATTAACGACAATTTTTAGACTATTTCACGCAAAAGTTTTTGCGCGCAAAAACTGTATTTTACGCTAAAGTTTCGCTCCGCGAAACTTTAGCGTGAAATGTGAAATGCAAAAGCGCAAATTGTATTTAGCTTCGCTGACCTCCGGTTCACGCAAAAGTTGCGCGCAACTTTTGCGTGAAATGGTGGACAGTATAGAATGTATCGTTGCCTGCAATGGTTTTACTAAAATAAAATTATTACAGTATTATATTACCGCTTCGATACAGCAAAAACATCCAATTGCGGGGGCCATTTGTCAGGCTGCGGCTCAACAAAACTTACGAAGTTTTCCCCTGATAAATAGTGATTATGAGCTTGGATATGGTATTCGCGTGAGTTTTGTAGACCCTGAAGCCGGTTCAAAAGTGCAAACGATTTTGCTGGGCAGTGAGCGTTTTATGGAAAGTGCCAAAATTAATATCCATAATGATATAAAGTCTATGCAAATTAAATGTGCTGAAAAGGGTCATTCCCTAGTCTATATTGCCTTGGAAAATCAACACTTGATGGGCGTTATTGAATTACGTCCCTCGCTCCGAAAAAACGCTAAGGAAGTCGCTACCGCATTACGCCAACAAGGTATGACACTTTATATTATTTCCGGTGATCAACAAAAACCGACTCAACAACTTGCACAAATGCTTGGTATAGAAAATTACTACGCTGAAACTCTACCGGAAGATAAAGCTAAGATTGTTGAAAACCTACAAAAAATGGGGAAAACAGTCTGTTTTATTGGTGACGGTATTAATGACGCGGTTGCTTTACAAAAGGCAGATGTCGCTATTTCATTACACGGTGCGGCAACCATCGCTACAGATATGGCAGAAATTGTCTTAATAAAACCAGATTTAGCTTATCTACCTTATCTATTGCAAATGGCTAACGATTTGAATAAAAAAATGGAAACTAGTATGAGATTGAATACAGCATCTGGCATTAGTTGTGTAACCGGTGTTTTTATATTCGGTATGGGCGTTAGCGGAGCCATATTGTTATCCTACAGCACTTTAGCTATTAACATTGCAAATGCAATAGTTCCCCTTATGTCTGAAAAAATGTCAAATAAATAGGGGACAGCCCAGATGTTGCCCAGCATTCAAATATAGCCATTGAGTCACGAAGTCTTCTTACTATTTCAGTAGGATATTATCATTTATTTATAACTATGGAGATAAATTAACACTCTAGTGAATAAAATTAAAATTGCCATTGTTGGTATTGGAAATTGTGCAAGCTCTTTGCTCCAAGGAATTCATTACTACCGCGACAAAGTCCCTGAAGAGGCCATCGGCTTGATGCATTGGGAGATCGGTGGTTATAAGCCTTTCGATATTGAAGTGGTTGCTGCGTTTGATGTTGACAAACGCAAAATTGGGCTGGATGTTAATGAAGCCATCTTTTCCAAACCTAATTGTACCACCATATTCTGTGGGGATATGCCGCAATCCGGCGTAAAAGTACATATGGGTAAAATTCTGGATGGTTTCTCGGAGCATATGAAAGACTATGCAGACCAGTACACCTTTGTTATTGCGGATGAACCAGAACCGACAGAAGAAGAAATCGTCAAGGTGTTAAAAGATTCCGGCACTGAGGTGCTGATGAATTATCTTCCAGTCGGAGCCGAGCAAGCCACTCAGTTCTATGCCGATTGTGCATTGGAAGCGGGTGTCGCCTTTGTGAACAATATCCCGGTATTCATTGCCAGCGATCCGGTCTGGGCGAAACGCTTTGAAGACAAAAATATTCCCATCATCGGCGACGATATTAAAGCGCAATTGGGGGCCACCATTACGCACCGCACCCTGACGGATCTGTTTAACAAACGCGGGGTTAAGCTGGAGCGGACTTATCAGTTAAATACCGGTGGTAACACCGACTTTTTAAACATGCTAAACCGTGCCCGTCTGGCTTCTAAGAAGGAATCTAAAACCGAGGCCGTACAGTCAGTTGCCGCTCAACGCTTGGAAAATGAAAATATTCATATCGGCCCAAGTGATTATGTTACCTGGCAAAAAGACAATAAAGTCTGCTTCATCCGCATGGAAGGCAAACTGTTTGGTGATGTGCCGATGAATCTTGAAATGCGGCTTTCCGTTGAAGATTCACCGAACTCGGCAGGGGTGGCGATTGACTCCATCCGCTGTGCCAAACTGGCTTTAAGCAGAAAGCAGGGTGGTATACATAAGTTACCTTACGCCATTCTTTAAATGTGATATTGTCAAGTTAACAAAATGCTTCTGCTGCGCCTTATTTAGCGAACATCATTTTTTATTCTCTTATTTACAACATAAAAGGTATAATCAAAAATGGTTCCAACAAACCTTTACTACATTGCTAATCATACAGGTCAATGGCGTCGTGCAGCTTTGCTGATACATAAACGATGTGGGCACCTTGCTTTACATCCGGAAATGAACTTGGAATTTCGTGATTACATGGGTAAGTATGGTTTACCGGTTGAAGGGTGGGTTGATTTTCAAATAATCGCAGCTTGGATTCGCGACGGGTTACCTATTCCTCTAGCCACAATGCTACATTACGTGCTTTCTGAGCAAAGGAAAGATGGAAGTTGGTCTGTAGACGAAATCGTGCCGAACTCAGGTGCCATGATTCGTTCTTTAGAATTGTGTGGATTGTTGGATATTGATGAATCCCTTGATCAGGTTAGACTAGGACTGGAGTACCTTGAAGAAGCCTTGCAGGACGGAGGACTCCAATTTCCAGTGCCGTTACCTGGTGCGCTTATTGAGACCGGCACAACGGCCCGTTGTCTATACACACTATCTATGTTGCGTCCCCATTCTACAAAAATCAATGAAATAAAACATTATCTGGAACAAACTATCTTATTGGAGGGTGATTTTGCTTGTTGGCATACTGTTAATAGTATTCAATCGGTTGCACAAGGCATTACCGGTGCAAGTGCTCTTGCCTTGCATGCCCTTCTTCAAGTAGATTCCCAGCATGATGGACTCGTCAAGGTGGTTCACTGGTTGGTACAACGGCAAAACCCAGACGGTGGTTGGGGTGAAAAAATTGAGGGTCTTTCATCTGTGGACAATACCTTTAACGTTCTCAGAGCATTAAACTTGGCATATAAACAAGGTTTGTCTGTAAAGGGCATAGAAGAAGCGTTAGAAAAAGGGCGTTGCTATGTGTATGAGAAAAAACATCTTGATGTGCATTGCCAGATCAGTTCATTAGCGATGCTCCTACGTGTCCGCTTGCTTTTTGCAAAAACGCCTTACGATCCTGAAATAATGCAAGTACTTGATGCCATCGCTGTACGCACAAATGAGTGGTACAACCCCAAAGCACACTACTACAATGCGATTTTGATTATCGGCTTGGCATTATCTGAATGGCTTGTAAAAGCGCGTTCCATAGACAATCCGTATGCACATTCAAGAAACAAAGGGGATAAAGGATTGGCCTTTATGTTGGACTTTCCTGTACGTACTCCCCCGTTTTACCAGGGAGCTAGGGATGGAGCTATTGAACGACTGTTGGATGCCTTAGTTACTACGCGATTTAATGGCCTCGCTCCCTTGATGGAAGATAGTATCACCTTCAGGGATGTGACTGCTATGTTTCTCACTTTGATAATTTTTTCAGGAGTGTATGTCAACTCGGATCTCATCAACGCCATTCTATTGCCCAATGCTTCTAACCAAACAAGCTACTTAATTCCATTTGTCAGTATTTATGGCATTTGGCTATGGTTGAAGTGGCGTATTCGACCCAATACGGTCAATTTCTTTGCAACTACTGGTCTTGCTTGGTTCCTAAGTTGGGGCATTATCCAATGGTTGGGACTCTCCAATAAGGATATCCTCAATGTTCTACAGGAGATGACAAATCCTTCCTCTTTATGGCGAATGTTGCTGTTTTTCGCGCTTTTTATTGATATTGGTAAGCATTTGGTTAGTAAGCTCCAGCTTGACAAGATATTTACTCAACACCATAAATAATGATTGATAAGAACAAGAAACCAGATATTACTGACAATACATCTTGTTTTCATTAGCGAAATATTGAAAAGTTACCTGAGACAAATTGGGTCAAAGCAATCTCCCCGTCAAGCCGGTACAGCTAATGGTGCCGGTGATGTCTTCAGCGCCCTTTTGGGTTTGCAGATAATGGCTGGAAACCCGGTAAATATATACTTAGCACCGTCACAAATTGAGCTTTTTTTAGCCTGAAAAATATAGTATAACAATAACTAAAGAATAATCCACCAATCTCTGGAAAATGAAATGATTAACTGATGTTACGCACCCTGATTCTTCTCAAGGTTATACAAGCGCACGAAACATCACGTATTGATGCCGATACTCTGAAAAAATGAGTGGCTATCGAATGATTGAAGTGAAGCAAACTTGACCTGCATCAATTGTCGTTTGCGTTCTTCAATCCAAGAAGTTGAGTGCGTAACATCAGTGATTAAAATAAATTTTACTGAAACAGACATCGCACAGTTGAAATATGAGCGTTATCATCACCCTTATTCACGGGTACAACGTAAAATTTTGACAAAAATCAAATCAACCTAAAAAAAGAATAAAATATTCAACCAAATTTTTTGTGTTAGCAAAAGCTCAAGTTATGACGGTTCTAAGTATAACTATGAAAAAATTACCCCTTGGCAAACATTTTCCAAAATAATCAAAGACGACTGTTTGTATGTCGATAAAACTCGTCACATTCTCGAATTACTCCAAGCCGGCGACTACTTATTTCTATCTCGCCCTCGCCGTTTCGGCAAATCTTTACTGGTTTCGACTTTGTCTGAAATCTTTTCAGGCAATCAAGCCCTTTTTGAAGGATTATATATTTATAACAAAATCGACTGGCAACCCCATCCCGTCATAGTTATTGATTTCAACGGTATTTCTCACGACAATGACGAGGTGTTTAAATCATCGTTATCCTCTTTTTTAGATGAGATTGCTGATGAACATGATATTGTGCTGTCTAAAACTTTTCTTAAAGATCAATTTGCTCAGTTAATTAAAAAGCTTTATCTTAAATATCAACAAAAAGTGGTGATTCTCATAGATGAATATGATAAACCCATTGTTGATCGTATGGATAATATTGAAAAGGCGGCCCAAAACCGAGAAATTTTGCGAGACTTTTTCGGTGTCTTGAAACATTCAGACGCTTATCTACGTTTTGTTTTCTTAACGGGTGTCTCAAAATTTGCGCGTGTCTCTATTTTTTCAGACTTAAATCATCTACGAGATATCACCCTAACCAACAAATTTGCAACACTGCTTGGATACACACAATCCGAATTAGAAAGTTATTTTGCACAGCCTATTCAAAATCTGTGTTTTGAATTGGGACTCAAAAAGGCACAGTTGCTCATTCAAATCAAAAGCTGGTATGACGGTTATTCTTGGAATGCCAAAGATAAAGTTTATAATCCGTTTTCCATTCTCAATTTGTTTGCCGAACAGCGTTTCAAAAATTATTGGTTCGCAACCGGCACCCCACGCTTTTTGATAGCATTAATCAAGAAAAAACAACGCGATATCACCACCTTTGAAAACAAAAGAATCTCAGACATTGTTTTTGACAGCTACGATATTGAAAGCCTGAACGTTTTCGCGCTGTTGTTTCAAAC
>Ga0233403_10001643_pt1 | contig 10254 bp, 14 predicted proteins | sample Na_oxic_1_MG_FD_179866 | JGI IMG/M metagenome (GOLD analysis project Ga0233403, IMG submission 179866) | Seawater microbial communities from Saanich Inlet, British Columbia, Canada - Na_oxic_1_MG | ecosystem: Environmental > Aquatic > Marine > Inlet | place: Canada: British Columbia | collected...
TTTGAAATTTTTTCAAGGGCCTATATTTTTCTGAAAACACAATCAACATATAAAACATCACATATATACTAGTACCAGAAAGCGGAAGTTTCCGTACCAAAACGAGAGCCAAGAAATCCGATTTTTGAAAAAAATCGGATTTCTAAATTTTCTCTACCACCAAAAATGAGAGCCAAGAAATCCGATTTTTGAAAAAATCGGATTTCTAAATTTTCTCTACCATCAAAAACGAGAGCCAAGAAATCCGATTTTTGAAAAAAATCGGATAAGGGCTTTTTTTCCGAGCTTAGTTTCTTGTTTATAGCGTTCTTTAAGATCAGCAAAAATTTTTGCACCTTCTTCAGTTAAATTCAGAATAGTGAAACTATTTTTGACTGATTCAATAGCCAAACGCATTTCATTTTCCGTATCGGCATCTTTGGCATGTCTGGCTCCATATTCCATTTCGTATAAACTCACAATGGAGACATACACTTCATCTCATAGAGAGAAGAAAATTTTGCGGAGAGAATGGCATGAAGAGATGCATTCTTTTGCATCAAGGAACTTAGCGTGTTAGTGTCTGGTAAAAATCTATTCATGCTAGGTTTAAGCATCTCCTATAGCAAAAGTTTCTCTAAATTCTTTTTTCTGCCCTTATCAAATTCTTTTCCAGCTTCTTTTCCCATCGCATTTTGTTCGATTTCCTCCATTACTCTAGCCCATTTTCCTTTGGTAGCTGGTTCATTTCTTTTTGAAGAGAAACCTAGTTTTTGTAAAATTTCTTCTGGAGAATCACCAGCCAAAGCTTGCAGATTATTTTGAAATAATCTTCTAATAGCTTCCTGAATAGAGGTTTGATTAATATCAAACACCGTACTTTCGGGAATATTTATGTCTATAAATAAATGAATAGATTGTTTTTTTAACGGTGTGTTCATACACTAACCCCTAAAATGATGTGCTGGATAAAAACTAAGTGTTGCAATATCGCCATAAGTTCCCACCAGTTTACCATTATAAGTTGAACCAAGCGCGTCACAACAATCTTCTATCAACCACAGATTATATTTTTTAGCAATGCGTGTCACTTCAGTAAGATTATAAGGATTCCCCAAACTATGTGCCAACATAATGGCTTTAGTTTTGGTAGAGATAGCGGCTTCAATCAGTTTAGGATTAATATTATAAGTCGGAATATCTACATCTACAAAAACCGGAATCATGCCCGGTTGGAGAATGGGATTGACGGTAGTAGGAAAGGCAGCTGCAACACTAATAACTTCATCTCCCGGTTTCAAGCTTCTTTCACCAAGTTTGGGTGAAGTCAGAGCCGAAAGAGCCAATAGGTTAGCTGATGAACCAGAGTTAGTGCTAAACACATGCTTAACTCCAAGAAATTTTGCTAATTTTTTTTCAAAAGCTTCATTAAAACGCCCAGTGGTGAGCCAGCCATCAAGTGAGGCTTCCACCATGTTTTGGATTTCGGATGTACCGATTACTTTTCCTGATGCTGGAATGACATTATTCCCCGGTTCAAATGTTTTAACTGTGTTTTTATGTGTGGTAAATTGTGGAATAGCAAGACTAATCAGTTTACGCAGTGCTTTTTCAAAACCCTTTGAACTCAGTTTTGCTAGTGGTTTCCGATGCCGGTTGCACCCGTTAAAAGTATTTTCATTTCTCTATCTTATAAGCCATATTTGGTTAAAAAAGCTTTAAAATTAGTGCATTCAATTGCTCTAATATTCTTAAACAAAAAATTATATCTGGAAAATTTGTATTCCAAATGCTTGTTTATTTTATTTTTGTATGTGCTAGAACGATAAACATAAAAAAAACTTTTGGAAATATCCATAAAACTATCAAAACTTTGGGAATGTTCCTTTTTAAAATAATAGCTAAGCCCTAAAATAGAATCTGCCATTTTTAAATAGATACTGCTATTCTTCATTTTCCACCAAATTTTGATTTCTTCCTCAGTCGATAAATCATCCATATCTTTAAACTCAACAAAAACTAGGTGATTTTTATCAAGATTAAATAAAATAGTATCACAAGAGGCGAAAGTATCACCATTAAAAAAATTTTGTGTATGCAGCTTGGCGATAAATTTATCAAAATCAACATAGTTTTTGGAATTATTATCACAAATACCATCACTGACGCTATTTAAATCAACAAGTCGTTCATTGGTATTAAAATATTCCTGTAAAAAACTTACCATTCTAAGCAACCTTCTCTTAAAGATATTTCTTCTAATTGGCTAAAAGGTTCTGATAACGTTTTATAGATGGCTTCTAAATTATTATTTAAAATTATCATTTCAGTACCATTATCGCCACTTTTAGCAATATAAAAATTTGATAAGATACCGTTTTGTTGACTAAAAAGTTCCAACGCCTCTATCATATATGGGCTATGTGAGTTGACCAAAATTTTAACGCCCGTTTTGACTAATTGGGTTAAGATTTCAGCATATTTTAATTGCCATTTAGGATGTAAATGAACTTCCGGTTCATCCAAAATTAACAAAGTGTTTTTTTCGATGCTTTTATTCAAACATAATATTTGTAAATACCCAAACATTTTAATGCCATTAGCGGTATCTTTCATCTGAAAAAGCTTATCCTTTAACTTCATCTGGTTTTTTTGATAAAAAATTTCATCCTGAACTTTATCGTAATACATTTGCCCATCAATTATTTGTTCTATTTGATGATATAAGTCTTTATATTGATAGTCTTCATCTTTAACTTGAGATAACAATAAAACTAAATCAGTTCTATGAGCATCTATATGATTAAAACTTAATTTTCTTTGTAAAAACAACAATGCTGCATTTTTTATGTAAGAAAACATATCTAAAAAACTCGGAGAATCAATGAAGATAACTTGTTTAATCTGCTCTTCATTATCCGAATATTCTAAACTATAATGAGAGTTTTCAGAATGTGTTTTGAGTAAACTCTCATCTAGTGAAATACCAAGACTTTTGTTTAAGACAGAGCCATATAAATATTTTCCAAGCGTTGTTTTGCCAGTATCATTTTCACCAGCAATGACGGTTAACCCATCAAATTTAATCTCCGCTTCTTTAATAATACCAACATTTCGCAGGTTAAACTTCATTTTTAATACCACTTATCCAATTTGAGTGTCTGATGATTTGATATGTCAACCACCGTACTTTCGGGAATATCTACAAATAAATGAATAGATTGTTTTTTCAAGAATGTTTTATTGCTCATGTATTAACTCCAAAATAACTCTTTAGCTTATTAATCACAAAATCCAACATTTCCTCAGACAACCCCGGATAAACCCCAATCCAAAAAGTCTCATTCATAATAATGTCAGTATTTGCCAATTCTCCAGTAATACGATATTGCCTATCTTGAAAATACGGTTGACGAGTAATATTGCCAGCAAACAATAAGCGAGTGCCAATCTTATATTGATCCAAATATTTTAGCAAATCTACTCGTGAAGTACCCGCCGTTTCCTTGAGTGTAATTGGAAACCCAAACCAAGACGGTTCACTGTTTGACGTGGCTTCTGGCAAAATCAAAAATTCTTCTAAACTTGCTAAATGTTCGCGGAGATAACGAAAATTTTCTTGACGTTTAACAATGAAAAAGGGCAAATTATCTAATTGTGCTAATCCCACAGCTGCTTGCATATCGCTGATTTTGAGATTATAGCCTAAATGGGAATAAGTATATTTATGATCATAACCTTCCGGCAACGTACCTAATTGCCGATCAAAACGCTTACCACAAGTATTATCTCTACCTGGTTCACAATAACAATCACGCCCCCAATCACGGAAGGATTTTGCAATGCGATTTAAAAGAGTGTTATTCGTAAAAACAGCCCCACCTTCTCCCATCGTGATTTGATGTGCAGGATAAAAACTAAGTGTTGCAATATCGCCACAAGTTCCCACCAGTTTACCATTATAAGTTGAACCTAGCGCGTCACAACAATCTTCTATCAACCACAGATTATGTTTTTTGGCAATGCGTGTCACTTCAGTTAGATCATAAGGATTCCCCAAACTATGTGCCAACATAATGGCTTTAGTTTTGGTAGAGATAGCGGCTTCAATCAGTGTGGGATCTATATTATAAGTAGGAATATCGACATCCACAAAAACGGGAATCAGGCCCTGTTGAAGAATAGGATTGACGGTAGTAGGAAAAGCCGCTGCAACACTAATAACTTCATCTCCCGGTTGCAAGCTTCTTTCCCCAAGTTTGGGTGAAGTCAGAGCTGAAAGAGCCAAGAGGTTGGCTGATGAACCTGAATTGGTGGTAAATACATGCTTCACGCCAAGAAATTTGGCTAATTTTTGTTCAAATGCTTCATTAAAACGCCCAGTGGTGAGCCAGCCATCTAAAGCCGCGTCAACCATGTTTTGAATTTCTTGGCTGCCTATAACTTTACCAGAAGCGGGAATGGGTGTGATTCTTGGCTTGAAAACGGTATGTGTGTTAGTGGCAACTTCCGACATATCAGCATCCAAAAATAAAACAACTACTTCCGTTGCTTTTTTAAGATTAGCATATTCAAATTGTTCAGCCCATTCAATTTTGCCGTTATGATAAATGCCTTTTTTTGCTAACATATTTTATTGATACCTTTCAATTTGTTCTATTGTTATTTGCTGCATATCTTGTTGTTTTTCATAAGCTTGATACCAAAAAATAATATTTTTCAATGTAGTTTCTAGCGTCCACTTAGGATGCCAACCAAGATTGGTTTTGGCTTTGGCACAATCTAATTTTAAATAATGAGCTTCGTGTGGATGCTGTTTGTTATCCAATTTCCAACTGGCATTATTTGACCACATTTTTGTGAGTTGTTCAACCATCCATTGAACTGGTTTTGCATCTTCTTCATTAGGACCAAAATTCCAAGCTTCCGCATAAGCGGTGCCATTTTCCCATAATTTTTCTGCCAACATCAAATAACCATGTAGTGGCTCTAATACATGTTGCCAAGGACGAATGGCTTTGGGATTGCGAATAATCACCGGCTTTTTAGTCATAATAGCTTGCATAATATCGGGAATAAGACGATCTTCCGCCCAATCACCACCACCAATAACATTACCGGCACGAACTGAAGCAAGTGCAACCTTAGAATAAAAAAAAGATTGCCGATAAGCAGATGTTACTAACTCAGCACAACCCAAAAACACCATCAAAAAAATTATAATTTTGAAAATTTGTTTTATTATTAGGCTGTTACAATATTTTGTAGTGAATTTTTTGTTCACCAATTTGGTGAAAAAACTAATTTTGAGGCCTCTTGCTTTTTTATAATTTTATTTTTATAATGCAAAACTTACATATAAAATTATTACTTACTCTCACTATTGGGAGAATTAAAATGAGTCAAGGTATATTACCTTTTCAGTACGAAATTGAATCTGCCCCTTCTGGTATGACAGCATTGGCTGGTTTACCATCTTATTTAGATTTAGCTGTTGTTTGCGGTTTAACAAAATCAATAAAACAACATTTGACAATTTGTTCCGAAAAAAAACAAGGTTGGACAGATGAACAAATCATTATGGCTTTGAGATTGCTTAACTTAGCCGGTGGTGAAAGTGTCAATGACTTATGTATTTTAGAAGGTGATGAAGGTTTTGCTAAAGTTATGAGACGGGTAGAAACACATGGTTTACCTCGTAGAATGAAACGTGCTTTAGAAAAACGCTTTTGCTCCGAACGTCGCCGTGCTATACCTTCCCCTTCCCCGGTATTTCGGTATTTGGAAGCTTTTCATGATTCTTTCGAGCCAAACAAACGAGAAGAGGGAAAAGCTTTTATACCAGCACCAAATGAGCATTTACAATCTTTACAACAAGTCAACACGGATATGATTAAATTTGCTCAACAAAAATCATTTCAAAGAATAGCTACTTTAGATATGGATGCTACTCTTAACGATCCCCAAAAGCATAAATCATTATTTTGTTATGAAGGTTATAAAGCATACCAACCTCTAAATACTTATTGGTTTGAACAAAATATCGTTATTCATTCAGAGTTTCGTGATGGAAATGTTCCTGCTGGGTACGAGCAATTAAGGGTTTTGAAAGAAGGATTACAATGTCTTCCAGAAGGTGTGGAGGAAATATTTTTACGGACACAGCTGGCTACCAACACGAATTATTACGTTATTGTGCTGAGGGTAAAAATGAACGTTTTGGTGTTATTCAATTTGCGGTTGGTGTAGATGTAACTCCAGCTTTCAAACAAGCTGTTGCTGAAGTTGCTGAAGAACAATGGCATCCGTTATACCAACAAATAGGTCCTAATTATCAAATAAAAACTAAACAAGAGTGGGCCGAAGTTAATTTTGTTCCAAACGGATTAGCCACTAAAAAAGATGGTTCTGATTATCGTTTTCTTGCTATCCGTGAACCGTTAGAACCAAAAAAATTATTTGATATAGAACCTCAACAATTACCTTTTCCTACTATAAAATTGAACAAGCAAGGGCGTTACAAGATTTTTGGAACCGTTACTAACCGAACAACAGTACCAGGCGATGAATTGATTCATTGGCATCGGAGACAAAGTGGAAACAGTGAACAAGTACATTCAGCAATGAAAGAAGATTTGGCTGGAGGACGCTTACCATCAGGTGATTTCGGTGAAAATGCGGCTTGGTGGATAATTATGATTATTGCTTTCAATCTGAATGCCCTAATGAAACTCCTTGTTTTGCCCAAAAATTGGGCGACTAAACAACTAAAGGCTATTCGTTTTAGTTTCATTAATATTGCTGGCAAAGTTTTGACTCATTCTCGTGAATTGATTATACGTTTGTCAAGCAATCATTCATCAACAAACTTGTTATTTGATGTACGACAAAAAATTCTGGAATTAGCTTTGGTACCATCAGGATAAATCATTATAATACAATATGTTACTTGATAAATCTGAATTGCTGGCCATGAGCTGGAGAGGGATGTTATGGCCAAAATTTGGCAAATAATCATAAATTTTATCCTAAAACTAAAAATTTCCGAATTTTAAGGCTTTTAATTTTTAAAAAATGGCCATTTTTTAAAAATTAGGGGCCAGTGTCTAAAAAAATTCATAAATGCTGATGCCTTAAAAATTAGGTGGTGAATTTGGGTATCCTTTACTCATTGTTTTCTGATTTTAATGTGTAATTGAACTTAATGTGATTTAGCTTACGAGAATTAATCTTATTTTTATACCAATCCACCATAGGTATTAACATGCTTGGTGGTATGATAATTGTTCCAAGAGAAAAAAACCAAAATTGGAAACTAAAAATATTTTTAGGACGAAACTTCAATAAATAATAAATCTCTCTAAACAAATACCTATATTTAGCATAATTCTTAATCTGAACGAGGCCAATATAATTAACCGCAATAAACCTTGTCACTATCTTTTTCTTCAGGTCTTCACATTCTGATTCACTGAATACATAGTCAATCATCTCTTTCCAACTTAAAATTGGAGACTTGTCATAGGTGTCCAAACCTCTTTTTCTTGTTACACTACTTGCAATTCTAACTGCTATAGTATAATCCTTAAGAAACACAACTGGATGCTTTTTGAAAATTGACAGAAAAGGATAGATATGAGTTGCAAAAGGTTCTTCATGAAATGGCATATCCATATAAATCCTTCTGTAGGCCAATCCTGACAATTGATCTAGTGTATCAATAACCCTAATAACATTGTTTATGTCATCGTTGATTGTCACGACTGTATCATTCTTTGAGCTTAATTGCTTTTTGGCTCTTACCGGAACCATATGGGTAGTGTCATTGTCAAACCAAATATAGGGTCTTGTTACTGCACCTATATCGTCAGACAATGTAAACGCAATATTAGTATTTAACAAGGCATCATCTCCCAAAATATCATCAGCGGCCATCAAATAAATAATATCCCCAGTGGCTTTTTGCCTTAATATTTCCATATTTTTTGGGCCACCCAGATTTTTTGAATTTTTAGAAAATGCTATTCTAGAATCCAACTGTTGAAATTTTTTTACCACTTCTTCTGTATTATCACTAGAGGCATTATCATTTATTATAATTTCAAAGTTTGTATAACTTTGAGCCAAAATAGACCTCAATGTTTCTGATAAAACATCACCCATATTATAAGTGGGAATTAATATACTAAACTTTAACTCTTTGCTGTTGATATTGTTAGGTTTCATTTTTTAACGTAAGTTTTGAATATCGAATTTATATTGCGTTTAACGTAATTACATTTTCCATATTAAGCAATAACATTTTACCAAATCAACGAGATTGCCTGATAAAAATATTACATACGGCAAAATAAATAATTTTGTAATTGGTAGAAGTGTAAATTTTAGTTTGTGTTCATGCCAAGCTAAAGTTTGGACTCTATCCTATCACAATAAAATTTATTGAGTATATTGTCAAGCCCACCACCACCAATCCAATCAACTCCGGAATGCTAAATATTTCGGCGTAATGACCTTTAATTATTCAGGTGTTCTTTTTTTTAACAATTTTTTCATCCGCTTGTTTAAACTCAACATCAAATAAATCAAATACCACTTCTCTGCCTAAGAGAACATCTTGATATGCCTCAGTTTGCATCCATGCTACCGGAGCTGTAAAGATATGCGAATCCAATTGTATTTCTATATATTCGTAGTGCATAACTGATGCAACCACCAATACCTTCCGCTTGACTAAGCGTTTCAGCTACTGCAAGTTCATAGCCTAAAATAAGTCCCAAATCTTTTGGAATTAAACTGAAATCGGCACCAGAATCGACTAACATTTCAACCGATTTTGAAGTCTTAACTTTCAGTATGACCCGATATTTAGGTTGCCATTCATGACGTTTGACGTTTTTAAATCTAATTGGTAGCAACCGCACCGGTTCAAGAAAATCGCTGTCAAAAATATAATCAATGGTATATTGAGAAGAAGATTATCAGTTGCATTGGCTACTTTAAAAAGGTTTTTGTCATGTACAATAACGCCATCATTTGTGAATGCAATCCACTCGGATTTGTATTTCCTTAATTTACTTTTGTTGGAATTATACCAGTCGTGAGGTGTTTTGTATTGTTTTTTCATTTTTATCTTTTTTCAGTTTTTTCTCAAAGTATTTTAATTTAGTAGGTAAAGTTATTTTTAACGCCAATAAAAAATAGGGGACAGACCACATTTATTTTTCGCCTATTTTTGTAGTCGTTTCATTTTAGGTTTAACAGTTTATGATACCATTGCTTAAAGTGTTTGCATTCACTCAGCACTTTGTCTATACCAATATTTTCTATCGCCAATGGACCATGCAATTTTTTGTGGTATCCTAATAATGATTGCAGTCTATGTGATGGAGATGTTTCTTTTGAATTATTTATATGTTCCGGTGTTTCAAAGTTATCTTTTATCCTTTGAAGTTTTTCAACTAAATGGCTATCCCAATCACTATCGATTTCAATAAGTTTTGCTACATCAGAAAACAGTAAACTTTCAAATTCATAAGGTTGAATATACGGTAAAAATCTATTTTGAAAATTATTATTATAAACCATATCTTCCCAAAAAGCGGTTTCCAACAATTCTACTTTTTCATAAAGATTATCTACTATTTTACTGGTTTCTATTTGGGGAAATCTATTATCAAGCCCATAAAGGTCAAAAAAGTAGTAACATAAGTGTTAGTTTCTTGTTTTAAGAGTCTTTCAATGTACCTTTTGACTCTTGGATAAGATAATGCTCCACCTTTTTGTGTTTTTGAGCTTGGAATCATTTGTGCTGTTATAAAGATATTATTTCTAGCCAGTATTGGACTTAATACATCTCTAACATAAGTTTCTTCAGTTTGCCCTTCACAGATTAAATAAACTCTAATCATCTTGAGGGTCTCCCACCTAAGAGGTTAGATTTCCAGAGCTCACTCAAAGAATATTCTTCTAACCAAGCTTTTAATTTAGAATTATCTAACCGGTTAAATACCGTCCGATTATTTTCATGGTTAAAGATAACTAAATCATCTGAGTTGAAATTATCAATCAGATCTACGGATTGTGAGGAAATGATTAATTGTTTTTTGTCACTGGCTCTTTGAATTAGTGATGATAAGATATTAATTGCATAAGGGTGAAGTCCAAGTTCTGGTTCATCTATTAAGATAATTTCTGGCATGAGATGATATGGTTGCAATAATAATGTGGTTAAACAAATAAACCTCAGCGTTCCGTCAGAAAGCATATAAGCTT
>Ga0233403_10001644_pt1 | contig 10252 bp, 12 predicted proteins | sample Na_oxic_1_MG_FD_179866 | JGI IMG/M metagenome (GOLD analysis project Ga0233403, IMG submission 179866) | Seawater microbial communities from Saanich Inlet, British Columbia, Canada - Na_oxic_1_MG | ecosystem: Environmental > Aquatic > Marine > Inlet | place: Canada: British Columbia | collected...
GCCGCATCGCGCCAACAAATTAAGTTCCGTCTAAAAACGGGGAGATTTATCCATGAATAATGCTAAAATGACTTATTTTAAAGAAGAAGATGTTCTCTATCTGGCTATTTCGGAAGGACAAGAAATTGGGAGTGTTGAACTCTATCCCAATGTAACTGGAGAACTCAATGACAAAGGTGAATTGATTGGTATAGAAATCCTAGAAGCGAGTCAGTTTATTCGGGACTATATTCTCGAAACTGCTCAGTTAAATTACTGAGTTTGCCAGTAGCAATGCCTTAATGAAGGGCGAGTGAAAAAGTACCAAAAATTGCGAAATAAACAGATAAACCCTTTTAAAAATCCGTTTATTTCGTTAATCTGTTGTACTCAATCCAAGCCACTAAAACTCACCAACTCAAATACTGACTATCATTTTGAATTATCTGAAAAATGGTAATTATACCCATTGGCTTTCTAAGAAGTACTAATGATGAACGTATTATTGTAAAATTGTCACTTGTGTTATTATATCAGTTCTAATTCAAACAAATAAACTTGGAGAAATCTAAAATGCGCTTTTTATCTCAACGTGGATTTACGCTGATTGGACTTTTGGTATGGCTTGTAATGGTTGTTGGCATTTTGTTCTCTTTATTCGTGCTAACGAGTTGCGATAGTGAACCTGGTGAATTAGAAAAGTATCATTCAAAGCGTCTTCAAGAATTACTTGAAGAAAAACCTGAGCAACAGGTTGAAGAAAAACCTGAGCAACAGGTTAAGGATTCCAACAAAAAGGGTTGTCGTTTAAATGACGGTGATAACCATTGTCTTGGGATGGTCATTTTTGCTCTTTCTGAGTGCATCAAGTTGCAAAATAATGTGTTATATTTTAACGATCAACTTTTCCAACAACCAATTCATAATGATGATGGCATTGAATGGGGTACTTATGTCGAAGATACCCTTCCAGGGGTAACTTTACCATTGTATGATGCGTGTAATAGAGGAAATGATATACACGATATATTGGTGCTTTTTTCCCAGGTTGAACCTTGGATAAAAACGTTAGGGCAACAAAAATCGTTAAAAAAAGTTCTCCAAATTATGCACAAACAGTTTCTTGATTTAGCTCGAAGAATTGGCATTTTGCATAGTGATCGTCAACGACTCATCAATAAATACAATGACGATTCTTTTGTAGGTGTCATTGATGAAGATATTAAAGAACTATCTTCAAAAGGCTTGAAATTGGCGAAGGTTGCAAAACGATTTTTTGTGGCGGTTAAACCAAAATTGATTCAACTTGATGTTGCAACCACTCGTCAACAAGCCCTTGCTGGGTTAAGAACTTTTGAAAATGAGATTGATTCAGCACAAACGACTTCTTCTCAATCCTTGGATGATATTATTGCCAATATCGATCAAGCGGTGAAAAAACTTGAAAGGGCTATTAATCAATAACTACAGGGGATTGTCTATAAGAAAGGATAAAACCATTGGCGGTTTAAAATCCTTTCTTATAGACAATCCCGCGTAGTTATTGTTACTTTAGGATAAATACTATGACATTTCAAGAAGCTTGCAAAGAAAAGCCGGTTGTCATTGCACAAAATCAAAAACCAGTTGCCGTATTACTTTGTGTCACTGATCCGGAAGAATTAGAACGACTAGTCTTGTCTTATTCCCCGCCATTCCAAAACATTCTAAATTCTGCTAAACAGAGAATTAGAGAAGGACAAGGTATTGGACATGAAGCGTTTTGGGAAGAAGTAGAAAAGGGCATTCATTAATGAGTGAGTAAAACTATGAAAACGCGCTACATACATTTGCTCATTTTACTTTTCATCACCATTGCAAAGTCAGCCGCTATGCCTATACCGGCTGATTTAAAGCCAATTTTCGTACAACACAATCCCCAACAAATAGACGTAGCAGCATTCTTAGCGTTAAATCACCAACGCTATCGTCAAGACATTTACTATGGTATGGATATCCTTCTTCAAGATGCCAACCAAAATGAATATTTCCTCAGTACCCCGCGTGCCAAAAACCATTTACTGGCTCAGTTTCTTGATAACAGCAACACATTAAGTTATCTATTCACAGCGATCCATTGCACCCAACAAACCTGCACGAGCCAAACCAAGGGCAGTTCCTTTGCCACTTTTCAATTTCAAAGCAATGATGTTTCAGACATCCACTCCCAAAATCGTATTCATGCCAAATGTGATTATGAAGGCACTTACCGACGTAAATATCCTGACAAAACCAAAATCGAATTTGTGTTCAAGCAATGTCAAATCGTCACCTTAAACAACAAACCACAGCCTATCCTGTCGGATGAAACCCATACCAAAGAAAATAAAGAAGAAAAGACTCTATTCTCAAACACTTCTTACGAAATCGTTGGAAAGTGGCAATATTGGTTGGGTGCAATAGTGGGCATACCAGTAGTGGGATTAATTTTCTGGATACTTGTTTTACCGAATTTAGCACGTTTTTGGCACTGGATATCGCCACAAATGCCACGTATCGTAGCGGGCATCATTATCGGAGTCGTGACAACCGCCATCACACAGTATTTTTGGGGCACCGAACCGGCAGCACTCTCTGGCATTGTGGTGGCGATTGTAGTTGCATGGTTATTAGCAGAACAAGTGTAGCCAATTGCGAAGGCGTTGCTAGATGGATTCAATGGCGATGAGGCTGACAAAAAAGTCGTGTCCCGTTTGAGATGCAGCGCCGCCATGTCCTTGAATATGTTGAAGAAATGACCGGTGGCCTCCAAAAACAGACGATTCCTAGAATTACTGGAACGGCGGCATTTTTGGATTTGGTGTTGGCGAAGAAGTAAATTGTCTGAATCACCGAGTACAACAAATTAGGGGAACAACAAGTTTGTCGTTCCACAGTTTTTATAAGGAAAAATAATGCATTGGTCAAAAATACGTCAAGCCTATCCTCAACAATGGTTGGTTGTTGAAGCGTTAGAAGCACATACAACTCAAGATAATTTACGGCAACCAGATCGTTTATCGGTTCTTGAAACGTGTGGCAGTGGTGTTGAAGCGATGCAAACCTACCGCCGTCTCCACAAACAATACCCCAACCGTGAATTTTATTTTGTCCATACCAGTCGTGAAGAACTTAATATTCATGAAATTCAATGGTATGGTATTAGGAGTCGTCATGCAGTTAATGCTTAGAGATAATCTACTTTTCGTAGATATTCCAGCACAACAGCTCGCTTCCCCGCCCATTGTGTCTGAAAACCAAGAGACTCCGCTCTCCGATGTTTCAAAACATCGGGATAATCAAGCGCAGGTTATCCGGGTGGGTTATGAACACGAGTCTTCAGAGGTATCTTGGTACACATTGGGAGAGCTTTATGAACAAGACGGGCAATTGCCATTGAGTTTGGAAGCCTTTTCACACGTTTGCCAAACTCATCCGACAGCCAAAAAGAGGATAAAAGCCCTATTGAAAAATAAGCGTTATGCCATCGTAGAAAAAGATAACGTTTTCAAGAGTGACAGTTTATTAGTATTGTTTGATGATGAGCGTCGGCAAGCCTTGGAGCATCGGTTATCGGATTGTGATTTGGATGCTATTGTGCCACCACAAGCCCCTTCTGAGTGCGAAACAGCCAAATCTGATGATATCAAAGCGCAATTGAAGTGTTTACATAATCCCCATGCCCCGTTTACCGTTTCGTTGTGGTTAGATAAGCGTGGTAAAAAGCAGTTCAATAGCCAACAAACAGTCACTATTGGCTATCAAATCAATGGCCTGAAAAAAGGTACCCTTGCTTATTTGACTTTACTCAATGTTTCGCCGAGCGAGCAATTAGCCCTGATTTTCAGTGAGCCCATTGAAGCTGGAAAAGTGTATGGTCAATTGACTGGACAAGCGAATGTAGCAAGAGTGAAGCAAATCAATTTAGAAGTGGGCCAAGAATATTTTAAGGCCATTGTGACTTCAGGGCCGATAAATTGGGAGGCATTTATTAAGGCGGTTGCAAATGGGAAGCCAGCGGTAAAATTTTGGGGAACTGTGGCATTGAGAGTAAAAGTCGAGTAAGCGGGACAAGGATTGTTTTATAAGAAGGGATAGATCGTGACTTAACTGAGAGCATGAACTTGTCGTTATATCCTTTATGATGTCAAATTTCACGACACCCCTCACCCAAACTGAAAACAGCCCCAAGTCTGAATAACACGGGGCTTTGGGTAGCCCGTCAAACTTGATAGTCACACTCTGTTTATAACCTTTTTTTTTGTAGAAATGGTGTACAAATACCCTACAATAACTTATTGTTTTTATTATATTATTTTATAAATATTGCGGCATGATGTTGATTAAATCAATTGGAAATGCCCGATTTCCGATTCAATGCCATAAAATTTAGCCTGCGCCTCATTTAACGTATTTTGAGCAATCTTCTGCGCCTCACGCTTGCGTGAAAATCAGTTATCAATAAACAATTATTAACTATTTTATACTCAAGTATGATGCTTGTCATTCGAGTTTGTTACTTGATAAAAGTCTAGTGAGCGTGATTTTTGATAGAACGCTGATTGAACTGATGATCATGATTAACACTGATTAAAATAACGAAGTGTTTATAGTTAATCCGTTGTACTTTCATTGATGCAAGGCGGTAATACTGTGAAAATGCTACAAACGTGTGCTTCGCTAATCCGGCAAGAAGAACATGCTGAAGAATTAGAAATGTTTTTAGGCCTGTTAGCCGGCTATGTACTGGATAGAAAATACTTCCCGTTTTAGTGTTGGGATCAGTCATTTTGACAAGCGTTTTCAATCATTGGATTTGAAAAGCTTTGAGGAATTGTTCTTTCATCGCCTTAAATGCACAAACACTTGCCAAATTTGAAAAGGGCATCAATGACACCCTATCATCAAAAATCCAAGAATTATCTGAGAAATCAGTTGATAAGGGGTAATACTCCAATAAGTCGTGGTGCGATAGCAAGTGGACAAAATCAATAATACAAGGATTGTGCATGAAAGGATCGTTACCTGTGGTTATTGATTGGATAACGATAATAGGCGTAAACCTGACAGGTTTTAAAAACCTGTCAGCTATGAATTACCCACCCGACTGAATTCGTGAAGTTCTTATCCAATCTGTTATTTTGGTTAAGGTTTCAGGAGGAAAATCGTTGCCGTAGGTACGGATAAAGATTTGCACCGCCATTTCCGTTTCATTTAATCCTTTTCTTCAAGGCTTGAGCGTATTAATGCCCGTGATGTCGAAAACATATCGCACCCCATTTTTAATCGTTCTTCACCGGAACGTTGCATTAACAAAGTACGAAATAAATCTTGCATTGCTTTGGAAGTATCATTCATTGGCATACCCTACTTAGCATATCGGTAAGCATCAATTCGCTTGCCTTGGTTGGAGTGACTTCGGTTTTCGTTCCAAATTTATTTTGCATCATTTTTCATAGAAATTAATTGCTGCGCTTTTTCCAAAAGCGCCTGAACTTGTTGGCTCAAATTACGGCCTTTATCAAATTGAATAGCATTTTGAAATGACAGGATAGCCTGTTCATACTGTTGCGATTCAGCTAGGGCTTCTCCCCATTTATAATAGTAAAAGGCATTTTCAGGTTTTAAATCCACCGCTTTTTCATATAGCGCGGCGGCCGCAGCGGGTTGCTTTTGCAACATGAAGGCCTCTCCAAAGCACCAATAAGCAAAATCTTCATCCTGATACAGGGTTAGAGCCGTTTGGCAGTTTTTCATCGCCACTTCAACTTGATTCAGTTTTAACTGTGTTACGCCACAAAGGCCATAAGCAGAGGCTTTTGGGGCTAACTTGATATCCGGTGCTGCCAAAAGCGTTTGACATTCAGTTAAAGCGTTTTGCCATTGATTCTGCATCATGAAGGCTTCTAAGAGTCGGATACGGCTCCAATGATGATCGGGCTTTTTGACTAAGGCCTCTTGACATGCCGTTATCGTCTCTTCATATCGGTTTAACCGGTATAACGTGACACATAAGCTAGTGTAATTCCACCAATCATGCGGTTTAAGTTTCATCGCTTGTCGATATGGCACAATGGCTTTTTCGTATTGGCCTAAACTGTATAGGGCTTTAGCCCAATTGCCATACATCCAAGCAATACTGGAATCCAGTTTAACAGCCAGTTCATATTGCTCAATGGCAGCTTGATATTTTTCTCGCCACGCTGCCTGTTTGTCTTTTTTCAGTTGATCACCCTCTTTTTGCAGCGCGTTTCCCCAAATGGCATACGTGAGTGCATAATTGGCGTTTTTTGTCTGCGCGATAGCCAATTTTTGATAAGCCCCTGCGTAATCCTTAAATTCTAAAGCCAATCGTTCTCCCCAAGAAACATAAACCCAAGGGTTATCGCGATCCTTTTGTGAAGCTTCTTTGTATTTAGCCATAATAGCTTCTTGATATCGCGCTAAAGTCGCCTTTTTATCAGCCTCGTTTTCAAATTGAACAGAATCGACTTCCTGTTTGCCGATCAAAGCTAACGCCCATTGGACATAAATGCCACCGGCATGTCTGGCATCAATATCTATTGCGGCTTGATACTCAGTAATCGCTTTATCAAACTCTTCCAAATCTTGCAGTGTATCCCCTTTCATTCTAAAAATCACCCGAATCTTGGGTGCTAATGCTTGGGCTTGGTTAAATTTATCCCGTGCTTGATTCAGCATATCGCGATCTGATTTTTTAGCTTGAAGTTTTAACAGGCAACCTTCCAGCGTCAAAACAATCGCTTCCTCTTTTTCAGACAGTGTCGTTTTCTGAAAACGATTAACTTGTCGTATCTCGTTAATCAGAGATTGTAAGTCACTTCGTTTATTATTGATGTAATAGTTCAAACCAAAAGTTAAGGGTTCAAGTATTTTAAGAACCTGTTCAGCGGCCCGTTTGATAACCACATCAATATCGGTATGTGGGCGAATAGGGATGGCGGGTTTATCGGTAATGCGAAGCGTCATATAGAACTGTTTACCCTTGAGCACAACATCTCCCTTGATATTACGCTGTTTAATACCCAACATTTTTCTCAGTTGGTGAATGATGGTATTCAAAGAGAGCCCAACTGTGGGTATATCAATCTGTTGTTGCTTTTGTAATTCGGTAAATTGCGCTGACGCGATACCTTGAACAGCTCCCTGCGCTGAACTTCTATTAATCGTTTCACGATTGTTGTCCATCTCATCCTGTAATCTACGAGCGACAACAGTTCCCGTGTAACCTTGTCTACCCAACTGAAATGGCATATCAAAGGGTTTAATCACCAAATCATATCGAAACAATTCAATAATCGTGTAGATTATTAACATCACAAAAAGGAAAGCGAGAAAGACTTTCAAGAAAATCGCAGAAAAGGCCTGTGCTTTTTTCCACAAAATAGCAGCCGTAGAGGTTTCTTGTGCTGAATCGTTGGTTTCAGATGTAGAATCGCTTACGCCATTAGCGGGTTGCGAAATCAGTTTCTTTAATTTTTCAATCGGTTTCATGTCAGTTATCAGTTATCAGTTATCAGTTATCAGTTACCAATGGATTTTCAGGTAAATTATGAACTTTTGAATTTTTTAATCTATGAAAACCCGCAAAATAAATTTTGCACTCCTACCGGCAAAATAAATTTTGCACTCCTACCGGCAAAATAAATTTTGCACTCCTACCAGCAAATAAAAGAATAGTGAATAACTGATAACTGATAACTGTTTATTGCCAAGGCCGGTGATAAGCGCCTAAAGTGGTTTGTGTGCCTTCTGAAACTTTACCCAGTTCGGCTAACCAACTGGCTTGTGGGCTATAGGCGCTTGGATTGCGTTCACAAGCATCTAAGGCCGCTCGCCAGACACGGGTGACTTGGGCAACATAGGCGGGGCTACGTTGGCGGCCTTCAATTTTAATGGCCTTGATTCCTGCTGAATGCAGTTTGGGCAGCATTTCTAAAGTGTTTAAACTGGTTGGTTCTTCAATGGCATAGTAGGTATCTTTACCGACATTAAAGCGGCCTTTGCAGAGGGTGGGATAGCCGGCATTTTCTCCTGCGCCACGTCGATCAATTAAGATGCCGCCTAAACGTGTTTCTAAGCCTTTTTCTGTTTCACGCCATTCTACGGCGTGTGCAGGTGAACAGGCTCCAAAGGTATTGGGTGAATCGCCTGTGGCATAAGAGGAGAGTATACAACGCCCTTCTACCATGACGCAGAGGCTGCCAAATCCGAAGAGTTCGACATCGACGGGGCTATTTTCGACAACATGTTCGACTTGGGAGAGTGAGAGCACTCTGGGTAAAACGACGCGCCGAATGCCGAAGTGTTTATGGTAAAAACGAATGGCATCATAATTGGTGGCGGAAGCTTGTACGGAAAGGTGTCGGGGTAAATCGGGCCACCGTTCCGTCGCGTAATCCATTACCCCTATATCCGCTACAATCAGGGCGTTTACGCCTAATTCGGCGGCATGATCGACAGCTTCGCTCCAACGATTCCAACCTTTGGGCTGGGGATAAGTGTTAATAGCTATAAAAACACGCACGTTACGTTCTTGTGCATAGCGAATACCTTGTTCCATTTTGGCCTGTGTAAAATTGAGGCCGGCAAAATGCCGGGCATTGGTTTCATCACGAAAACCAATATAGACGGCATTTGCGCCGTTATCAACGGCAGCTTTTAATGAGGGTAAATTACCCGCTGGACAGACGAGTTCCATAGTTTATACCTTAATATAATATAATTTAATTGAATCAATGGGTTAAGAGATTTAAATGGGGCATGCAACAAAAACATGTTACCTGCCCCGACATTGATTTAAATGGGGCAGGCAACAATCTTTACCCACCCGATATTGATTTAAATGGTGCCGGCAACAAAAACCCGTTACCCACCCGACATTTATTTAATTTAAATTAATGGTGGGCAACAAAAATACGTTACCCACCCGACATTTATTTAATTTAAATTAATGGTGGGCAACAAAAATACGTTACCCACCCGACATTTATTTAATTTAAATTAATGGTGGGCAACAAAAACACGTTACCCACCCTACATTGATTTAAATGGTGCGCCTTGTTGACTATTACGGCGATGTAATTCGCTTGTGATGGCATTCAGTACGGCCCATTTTTGGTGACACCATTTTGGGGTGAGCAAAATGTCTCTTTGGGCGGTTGCGGTGACGCGATGATAGATGATTTCAGGTGGTGTTCGTTCTATCATGTCGGCAGCAATGGAAACATAACTGGAAAAGTCTATGGGTTGATAGCTGCCTTCTCGCCATTGTTTGGCTAAAATGGTGTGTTTAACAACATGTAGGGGGTGTAATTTCAATCCTTCTACGCCAAGTGCTAAAACGCGATCTAGCGTGGTTAAGTTATGCCAACGTTCTTCACCAGGTAATCCGATGATCAAATGGGTGCAAATGGGAATATCACGTTGTTGGATAGCTTGAACAGCCTGTTGATAGGTGGCAAAATCATGGCCGCGCTGAATGCGTTCTAATGTGTCATCAAAGGCGGATTGTAAACCTAATTCTAACCAGATTTCATAACCCTGTTTTTGATAACCGGCTAATAAGTCAAGTACGTCGTCTGAGAGGCAATCTGGGCGTGTGCCAATAGACAAACCGATCACATCAGGTTCTGCAAGGGCTTGTTCATAGAGTGTGCTTAAATACTGAAGATCGGCATAAGTATTGGTATACGCTTGAAAATAGGCAAGAAAACGCCGCGCACCAGTGCGTTTAGCAATCACTTGACGGCCGCTATCCAGTTGGCTGGCTATGGAAGGGGGATGACGCGCATTGGGGTTAAAAGAAACGTTATTACAAAAAGTACAACCACCACGCCCTTTCGTACCGTCTCGGTTTGGACAGGTGAAACTGGCATTGATAGTGAGTTTGTGTATTCGCTCGCCGTAGCGCCGTAATAAATATTGACCAAAAGTGTTGACGTAATCTGATAAAACCATGTTGTTATTTTAAAATGGGTAGTAGAGACGCACTGCCGTGCGTCTCTAATGTCGTGCGTCTCTAATGCCGTAGAGACGCACTGCCGTGCGTCTCTAATGCCGTGGAAACGCACTGCCGTGGAGACGCACGCCGTGGAGACGCACGGCAGTGCGTCTCTACTGTTATGCCGTACCTGCAATACGATCATAATAACGCGCCCGATAAAGCAAACGTTGTTGTGAGGCTTCTGTTGGATCGGTGAAGCCTGAGCGATCATGTAAAACATTATTAGAA
>Ga0233403_10001645_pt1 | contig 10249 bp, 10 predicted proteins | sample Na_oxic_1_MG_FD_179866 | JGI IMG/M metagenome (GOLD analysis project Ga0233403, IMG submission 179866) | Seawater microbial communities from Saanich Inlet, British Columbia, Canada - Na_oxic_1_MG | ecosystem: Environmental > Aquatic > Marine > Inlet | place: Canada: British Columbia | collected...
CCGATTGGATAAAATACCATGAAATGGTGGGGCTGCTAAGCGATAAAGTCCGTTCCTTTGACGAAAATCCGGGCGCTTAGCAATCCCACCCTACCGGGAAATGCTATACTCCAAACGTTCAAGTTTTCGGATTTTTTGGTTTAATACCAGACCGGTTTAAAAACCGGAGTCCGTAGGGTGGGTAAGCTAGCACGATTCGCTTAAAAAACACCACAATCTTTAAGCCAGCTTGCCCACCTTGCCCACCTCATCTACCCCAAAAAAAATCCGAAAAGATGACCGTGCGGAGTATAATCCTTGAGGTTCTTGCAAAACCCCAGGGTTCACCCTCATCGTTAGACATAAATATTTAAGTCCTTGAAATCAATCAATATTTCGTCGGGGGCCGGTTGAGAAAACGGTGGGTTTCGCTTAATCATTTTTCATATAAAAGGTAACACCATGTACATATCCTTAACTCCACAGTTTGAAGTACTGATAAAACAAAAGGTAGAATCTGGATTCTACCACTCAGTCAGTGAAGTCGTACGCGAAGCATTGCAACTACTTGAGGAACGTGATTATCTCCAAAAAAAGCGGCTTGAAGAACTACGCAAGGACATTGCAGCCGGTATTGAACAAATTGATCGAGGAGAATTGATTGACGGTCAAACCGTTTTCGAGACGCTACGTCAAAAAAAACACCAACCGAGATAATGCCAACATGTGCCATTTTAAGTTTTCTCCATTAGCTCGCGACGATCTCAACGATATTTGGGAATTCATTGCACAAGACAATCCTTATGCGGCAAATCGCTTGACTGATTTGATTGAACAAAAATGTTATTTCCCGATAATATTTTTGGTTCGACGATCCGGTTATACAAACTACCAGGATGGTATTTTAGAAAGGATTTTGTTTGAATAGGTTTCTGAGAGGCTCCTTGAATCCATAATAATATAATTTCTTTTCGCCAATATTTATTATATAATTCATAAAGTTATCATTCATTCACCCACCAATCGGAAAACAACCATGAAACACAATATACTCCAATCAATTATTCTGATCACACTACTCACTAACCCAGCTGCAGCCCTGACAGAGACCCTTGCTTGGTCCACCGTCAAGGAAATGGCCAACGATACCGCCGTTGCCGCCGTACAAGAGTTATTCAAAGAAGCCGTCAAACCGGCCGAAGTTGCCGCCCTTCGTCGGCGCATTGCCGAACTGCAACAACAACTGGCCGTATCCGAAACCCAGCGCAACTATCCCTCTTACCAACAACTCCACTCCGTCAAACAACTGGTTGCCAGCTTAAACAACATAGTCAATACCCTTAGCCACCTGCGTACCTCGGTCGAACAGCGACTTAGCCCAGTCGAAAATGACCTACTGGCGATTCGACAAAGTCTGCTGGCGATGCGCCAAAGCAAAGGTCCACAAAGCATTCAACCGGATCCGCTCGACTTTCAAATCAACTACGTTTACCGCCGCCGCGGTCAACGCCACTTTCAACCCCTAACCGACGGCGGAACCCTATACTCTGGAAGCTACTACAAAATCATTTTCACCCCAGCCGAAGACTGCTACATCTACCTATTTCAAATCGACTCCGCCAAGCAACTGTACCGCCTTTTTCCGCTGAAAAGCTTTGGAGCCGTCACCGTCAACCACACCAACCCGGTTCAAGCCGGCAAAACCTACTACCTACCCGGAGAACACCAATCCTTTGAACTGGATCAACAAATTGGCCAAGAAACCCTCTACTTTGTCGCCAGCCACCAACCGGACATCGTCCTAGAAAACCAATACCAAGCCTACCTACAAGCGCAACAACAACAAAACCATAGCCTGGCTCAACAAGTCCAAAGCCAAATCACCCAAACCATGCGAAACTCCAAAGGTCTGCAACGCGTTGAAGAAGAGGAACTCGGCAACCTGACGACCTGGCAAGAACAAGGACAAGCCTTTTCGGTATTAAGAACAAAACTTGAAGACCTCTGCAACGGCTGCGTAGACACCCTAACCTTCAAACATCGCTAACGGAGACTATCTGATGAAAAACTGGTTACTCATCACGTTACTCAGCGGCGGACTCAACATCGCTGCGGCCGAAACAGCACTCCCCTTTCCGACGGCTGCCGATGACATTGTCCAAGCACTGACCACCCCCAAACCAACTTCTGGACGCGCCAAAAAAGGCGCTCATGACTCCGACAAAGGAGTCAACGCGATCAAAGACGATCACCCCAAAGTCGGAGCGTTAATCCTATTTGACTTTGACTCCGCCGTCATCAAACCAGAGTCATACCCACTACTGCAAGAATTTGCCACCGCCCTACAAGGCGGCTTAGCCAATGCCCAACTCATCATCGCCGGACACACCGACAACATGGGTGCCGAAGCCTACAACTTAACCTTATCGAAGCGTCGTGCCGAATCGGTAAAAAAGTTTCTCGTCTACGCATACAACATCGCTGATAACCGCCTGACAATCCAATCTCACGGCGAAAGCCAACCAATAGAAACCAACGACACCGAAACTGGACGAATGCACAACCGACGGGTAGAATTTATTCGAGCCAATTAACTCGTAGGTAACTCGTAGGGTGGGTAGAGCGATAGCGAAACCCACCAAATATTATCACATTTAACAAAAAGGAACCAACAACATGAACCAAACCAATACCTCCTCCAATACTCTCAAAGAATATCCCGTTTGGGATCGTACTACGCGCTGGTTTCACTGGATTAACGCGTTAGCGGTTATTGGGCTGATCGGAGTCGGCTTAATGATTTTCTACTCCAAAGAACTTGGAGTCAGCACCGATGGCAAAATCTTGCTCAAAATCATTCACGTCTACATCGGTTACGTGTTTTGCTTGAATCTGCTATGGCGGCTTGTTTGGGCATTTATCGGCAACAAGTATGCGCGTTGGAAAGCGATGTTACCGGGCGGCAACGGGTTTATGAAGGCGCTACGTGAATACAAAGCCGGTTTTCGCAGCGGTCAGATCCAATACTACCAAGGACATAATCCGGCCGCCAAATTAATGATTACACTATTACTGCTGCTACTGATGACACAGGCAATCACCGGATTAATCCTGGCTGGAACCGATATTTATTATCCGCCGTTTGGTCAAATCATCAAAGCCTGGGTTGCGGAGGATGCCAGCAACCTCGAAGCCGTTAAACCCTATTCCAAGGTGAATGTCAACGAAGAACAGTTTGCTGAAATGCGAGCCTTTCGCAAACCGTTTATTATCGTCCATGTTTACGCATTTTACCTGCTCCTAATTGCCATTGTCTTGCATATCGGAGCCATTGTCATCACCGAAATCAAAGAACGGAGCGGCTTAATTTCGGCGATGTTTACCGGGCGGAAAGTTTTTTCCGATAAACCGGTTGATGCTGAAGATTAGTATTTCTGATATCTGACCGGTTTTTAAAGCCGGTCAGCTCTGTCGAAATCATTTTAATGGTTAGATGCTTGGGGATATAATCACCATGAACAAATCACTCTTTCAGACGGAAGTCGTTCCGTTTTTGCTATCATTCACGTTACTGATCATTATTACCCTAATAGCGGACTTGCTGTTGCACCAATTTCAGTTGGTTTGGATTGGACGCTACTTAGGAATTCCAGGGACTATTTTGATTCTCCTATCATTTCTCTATTCCCTGAGAAAGCGTAAAAAGTTCCAAATCGGCCATCCCAAACTTTGGCTTAATTTACACGGTTTACTGACTTGGTTGGGCGTACTGATGATATTAGTTCACGCCGGAATCCATTTCTACGCCATTTTGCCCTGGTTAGCGGTGATTGCGATGCTAATTAACCTGATAAGCGGCTTGACTGGAAAATTTTTATTGAATCGAGCGCAACGGTATTTGTCATCCAAAAAAGCCGAGTTATCTAAACAAGGAATGGATGCCCAGAGTATCGACAAAGAAATCTTCTGGGATGCGGTGACGTTTGACATCATGAAAAAATGGCGAACGGTACATTTTCCGATCACCTTAGTTTTTAGCGTCCTATCCCTGGTTCACATCATCAGTATTTTTCTGTTTTGGGGGTGGATATAAATGAATATGGTAAATGTGATCATTAAAATCAATTTGCTAGTCTGCATCCTGGTGGTTTTTTGGTATCCACACGTGATGATCAGTCCGGGAGACCTTATAGATGAGCACCAACCGTTAACCAACGATTGTTTTTCATGCCATAGCTCTTTCATCGGCATTTCTGATGATAAGTGTATTGCTTGTCATACGGTGGAAGACATTGGTTTAGTTACCACGGCTGGCGTGAACATTCAGAGCCAAACCAATGTGTCATTTCATCAACATTTGAAACGACCCAATTGTGTCGCATGTCATACGGATCATCAAGGCATGGAAGTCTATCGAACGTTTCAACAATTTTCCCATGAGTTATTGACGCTTCAGGTAACAGACAGTTGCGATACTTGCCATCAGAGTCCAACCGACTCGTTGCACCAAAAAATCACTGGCAACTGTGATCAATGTCATAATCAAACTCGCTGGCAACCGGCCAAATTTGTTGATCATGATCAGTATTTTCGATTTGACCGGGACCACGAGACGGATTGTGTGACCTGCCATCTGAACAACGATTATAAGCAATACTCGTGCTATGAATGTCATGAGCATAGCCCCTCAGAAATCAGAGAAGAACACCTTGAAGAAGGCATCTCTAATTATGACAATTGTACCGAATGTCATCGTAGCGGTGATGAAGATGAAGCGAAGCGTGTTTGGCGATCAAAAAGACAATCATCAAATGATGAAGGTTCTTCCTTGAAGCACAACGACTTCGATAGAAAACGGCAAGATGATGACTCTGATGATGACGACTCTTCCTAGTACGAAGACTTCGACAGAAAATGGCAACCTGACGATAGATTAGAAATCCTCAACCAACCGGAAAAATTTTTTCCGGTTGAATATTTTGGTGAAAATGTACGCAAAATAGTTTAGTATAGTCGGTTATACTCTTAAGTAAGTACTTACTCATTCTGGTATAGCGTTTCCCGATTACCCCCTGGCCCCCCCTGGCCCTCCCCAGGTTTCACCTGGGGCTATTCACATTCAACCCCTATCGGGGTTGGGAAATAATCCCTAACATCTATGGATTTTGTACTTCATTCAATCGGTAAACGCTATAAATCACCTTAACCGAAGAAAACGATGAAAAAAAAACCTAAAGCACCAACTAATACCATTGGACTGAACAAAAAAGCTCGCTTTGAATATCTATTACAGGATCGTTTTGAAGCCGGCATAGTCCTAGAAGGGTGGGAAGTTAAAAGCCTACGAGCCGGACGATTACAATTGCACGATACTTACGTGTTAGTTAGAAAAGGAGAAGCTTGGTTACTGAATGCGATCATTACGCCATTAGACTCGGCATCCACGCATATTTCACCGGTTTCTCAGCGGACCCGCAAACTCCTTTTGCACCGTCACGAATTGAATAAACTCCAAGGTGCGGTAGAACGCAAAGGCGAAGCATTAATTCCTACCGCGATGTATTGGATAAAGGGACGTGCCAAATTACAATTTGCCCTTGCTAAGGGTAAAAAAGAATTTGATAAGCGCAATACTGAAAAAGATCGCGATTGGAAACGCGAAAAAGAACGCTTGTTTAAACATTAATCGGAGTCGTGCAAGGTTCGCCTTGCACTCCGGAGTCCGGAATTATAATTAATCGGAGTGCAAAGCGTACTTTGCACGAATCTTGCAAGGTTCGCCTTGCACTCCTAACTATAAACCAAAAGAGGTTTCCATGAAAATCACACGATCATTGTTTGTCAGTGTCTTTGTTATCAGCTTAGTGGCTGCTAACAGTTGTGCGGCCGGTAAAACGTCGGAAATTTGGTTTAAAAGAGCGGTCACCGCTTTTGAACTGAGTCTCGCCGGAGATGAATCCGTCACCGGGGTTGCGTTGAATCAATTCAAAATACTGTCGATGACTTATCCAGACAATCCCCTGTTTTTGGCCTATAAGGGTGCTTGCAAAACACTGATGGGGCGAGATGCTTGGATGCCCTGGAATAAAACCGGTTATACCGAAGACGGTTTGGACCAGATCAGTCACGCATTGCGGATGCTGAAGCCGAAGCATGATCAACAAATGATGCTTGGTACTCCCATCAGTGTAGAAACTCGGCTGATAGCCGTGTCCACCTTTTCGGAGGTACCCGATATTTTCAATCATTTTGAAAAGGCGAAGGTGGTACTGAAACAACTCCTTCAGTCACCAGCCCTTAAAGCTTCTCCTCCAGAACTGCAAGCAAAAGTTAACCAACTGGCTGCTAAAATAGCGCATAAGGAAAACCAGCGTCATCAATAAATCCCGTATTGGCCGAAAATTTGAGCAGTCGATCCTAATGGACGCTTTGCATCGGCTGCTCGCCAACATTTGCGAGAACTTGGAAAATAAACCTTGGTTTTCGTATGAAAATTTTTTCTAAAAAAAATTTTTCTGGAAAGCCTAAAAAAAATTGGTGCCGAGTAAACTTTTTGGATGGACAACCGCATGGCCACTTGTTGATTTTACACCAACCTAAATTGAGCGATTTTTTCATTTAAATTGAATTATTATTCAACCATCTCAAAATGAAAGCAGATTCGAGTTGTGATCCCATTGGGCGCTCAACATAAAATAAATAAATACTTAACCAGTAATTATATCAATCAATTAACTGATATCCGTTCACAAAAATCGCTCAATTTAGGACAAAAGTTATTCCATTAATAATTCGACTAAATTGCTATAGTCATCTGTCCATATAATCTGTTTTTGCTGCACAACAGTCGGCCACCGATCAACATAAGCCAAAACCCTGGGATGCTGCATAAATTCCTGATTATTAGAAATGAGTACCCAAGTAGAACCTTTGATGCCTTTGGCTCTATTTTTGCCTTTTTTAACGAGTACCGTGTCCATATTGAATTTCTTCCCCATATTGTAGATAAGGGGTTCCAGTTCAACATACCTATTGGAGATATGAACAGCCAATACTCCATCGCTATTCAGGTGTTGAAAATACAGTTCAAATGCTTCCCTAGTCAATAAATGAATGGGAATAGCATCTCCGCTAAAGGCATCTATTGCTAAGATGTCGAATTTTCTCGAACCTTGCTTTTTAAGTTCTCTTTCCATGGAAATTCGGCCATCACCAAGAACGACTTCAATCTGTTCGCCACCATCATTTAAATAGGTAAAATATTGTCTAGCGATTCGTTCAACATCCGGGTCGATCTCATAATACACAAATTTATCTTTCGGTTTGAGATAGACTCCAATGGTTCCGGAACCCAACCCAATGATGCCCAAATGTATGCCTTGATCATTGAGGCGTTTGGGATGTCGGCGAATGGCTAACCCAATCCCACTATGGCTGGAAAAATAGGTGGTTGGCTTTCGCATCATTTTGGGTTCTTGGAATTGTATTCCATGATTGATCTGGCCATGATACATTTTATATTTATGCAAACTACTGCCTTTGGAACTTTCAATGACGCGGATTACTCCATAAAAATTGCGGTTGCTTGCCAAAACATCCTCTGAAAAACTATCCTGAAATTCGGTAATTTTCAGCCCAAAATACACTGAGCCTCCAACCAAAACCATTACGATACATGTGGGTGAAATGACCCATACAGAGAATTTGGGTTCGGAGAATTTGGAACTGATAAACGTCGGGAGATCGAATCCAGGCTTCCGTACCAAGCTTACTCCAGCTAATAACAGTGTCAGAACGAGTCCAATTGGCCACTCCCAGAAGTCAGCAAAAATTTCGGGGGCAATAAAGGTTACAAAGCCTCCTCCAATCGCTCCGCCTAGTGAGACCATCAAGTAAAAAAAAGTGAGATGTTTAGCTGGTGGTTTCAGACGTACCATTTCTCCATGACAGACCATAACTGCCAAAAACATTCCGGCCAAATAGGTGATAATTTGTTCCATCAGGTCAGTTTTATCTAAATCATAATGCCCCTCTAACATCCAGAATATTTTGGGAATAATCAAGACCAAGGCCAGAATCCAAATCCAACGAATATACCAACGAGGACTGTCAAAAGCGATGATAAAAGTGATCAGGTATAAACTGAGTGGGAGTATCCACAAAAATGGAATGACTGCTACATCCTGACAGATGAAATTGGTTGCCGCCAGCAATAGAATTGAACCACAAGCTGAAAACGCGATCCAAAGCAATGGATCCAACCAACTCATTTGTTGTTCTTTTTCTTCGGTAGATTCAGCTTGGTTTAAGGTTAGAGGGAGATTTGATAACGAATTATATAATGTCATCCCGGCCCATCCACATGCCAAAATAAATATCCCATAACCGATGGACCATAAAATGGTTTGGGTATTCAGACCCAAATTAGGCTCGACGATAAAGGGATACGTTAGCAAAGCCAGGAGAGAACCCAAATTGGATAATGAATAGAGACGATAGGGAGATTTCTCCGGGTATTGTTTGTTAAACCACTGTTGCAAAAGCGGTCCAGTGGAAGAAACCAGGATGTAAGGAATACCAACAGTAGAGAGAAGTAGCAAAATGATGTTCATTGCTGGTGAATCTACATCATCTGGCTTTAAAACTTCGCTCGGCGTAATAGGTAGCAGCAGCAATGAAAGCCCTAACAAGACAAAATGAACGATCACTTGTTTCTTGGTTGCTAGGTATTTGCTGATTACATGTGCATAAGAGTACCCCACAAGCAATCCCACCTGAAAAAACAGCATACAGGTACTCCATACGGCCGGACTTCCTCCAAACCAGGGAAGAATATATCGTGCGATGATTGGTTGAACTTGAAACAGAAGAAAAGCACTTATAAAAATGGTAATTGCGAATTGCATAATTTTTTGAAAAATATTCTTGAAAAGTTAAACATTGAGTACCAATGTTGAATTGATTTCAGCGATTGATAAAATATCGGCGATTAAAGGAGCCAGGCTCGAATTATGTTGCCGACACCAAATATAATATCATAACGGCAATTTCGGTTATACTGCACACGGGCACAAATTAAACTTTTTTTAGGGTGAGCTTTTGTAGGGCGGGTAAAGTCTTTTCTTGCCCACCAGTATCATTAGTAAAAGTTCAGTTTGTTCCCGCGCCGAGTAGATGTCCACATTGGACAATGTGTATTCGTGGACCGCACAATATGATAAAAACATAAAAGGTAGTCCTAAACCAAGTTTTATGATAACAGAAATTAATTACCGGAAAAACGCCGGTCATTTTTTTAAATTTCTTGGTATTTTTACAAAATCTCGACTTATTCTGGTTAAGGGTCAGAAAATCATCGAGACGAAGAATCCCAAAAAACCAGCGTAAGCTTTGGTTTTGGCCATCGTTCATATCGCATGACATATCAAAAAGTCATATTTGGTATCCCGATAGAATCTATCTAGCAATCCTATTCATGTTTATAAATTAACATAACTTATTGTTTATAAAATAATTATCATTTAAATTGGAGCTATTTATAAATACCCGAAAGTCATGATATAAAAAGGGATTACATGGTGTATTATATTACACATAATTGCACTAAACTTAAACTCAGGATAACTCAACATGAAACCAAAAATCATACTGACAGCCGCTTTATTAACCGTCGCCTTACCAGCACCGGCCCAAATCTCAACCGACGGCACATTAGGTCCGTCGGTCAACTTAGAAGGCCCGAACTTTCAAATTGGGGCCAACTTAGGACAACAACATGGCCCCAATTTGTTCCACAGTTTTCGTGACTTTAATCTGAACCGCCACGAAAGCGCGACCTTTTCTGGCCCGAATAGTGTCCAAAATGTCCTCAGCCGCGTCACCGGAGGCAATCCGTCACACATTGACGGACTCTTTCGCTCCACCATTTCTGGTGCGAATGTGTATTTCCTCAATCCCTACGGCATTGTTTTTGGCGAAAATGCCCAATTGGATGTGCAAGGCTCTTTTCATGCCAGCACCGCCGACTATCTCCGATTAGACGAAGGTGGACGATTTGATGCGCGTAATCCTAGTGACAGTATTCTGACTATTGCCCCGGTAGAAAGTTTTGGTTTTTTGACTGATACTCCTGCCGCTATTACTACACAAGATAGTCAATTAGTTGTGCCTAATGGTCGCACATTGTCGTTAATTGGTGGTGATATAGATTTAAGTGGTCATTCACCCATCATGTTTGATGAACAAGGAATTATGGCAATTTCTAGTTCCA
>Ga0233403_10001646_pt1 | contig 10248 bp, 8 predicted proteins | sample Na_oxic_1_MG_FD_179866 | JGI IMG/M metagenome (GOLD analysis project Ga0233403, IMG submission 179866) | Seawater microbial communities from Saanich Inlet, British Columbia, Canada - Na_oxic_1_MG | ecosystem: Environmental > Aquatic > Marine > Inlet | place: Canada: British Columbia | collected...
TATATTAAATTCGTCAGGAATTGTTTATTTGGAGTTAATGTTAAATATTTTTTTCAATCCTTAATATTTTATGGACCTCACTCTGGGCTGGTGAAAAGGAGCTTTACTTTGGCAAATTAGTCCCTCTAAATGACTACCATTAATCGTATCGTTTAACAATTATAGGAGGTTGATATGTCTTATGGAAAATTTGAAACGATAGAGCAGGTTTCAGACACATTTGAGATTGAGATAACAAGAAGCGCATTCATAAACCAAGAAAAAATAGAGATTGATGATATCGTACTGACAATGATTGGCAGAAGATTGTTAGAAGATGCAAACTTTGTTAATGAACAAGCGATATGCCAACACATCATCACCCCTATATTGGATATCGTGTCCGATAACCATGAGTCGCTGAAAGTATGGTCTCAGGTAACATACACTGTAGATAAAGAAAGGGACTTAGATGGAGAACCTGATTACCTCATAGCACCTTACGCAAAAAATGGTGGCATGTCAACACCACCTCTCTGTATAATAGAAGCTAAACAAGACAATTGGAAGAAAGGCTGGGCCGAAGCTTTAGCTGAAATGTACGCTGCCTCTACTCAGGGTGCCAAAATCTGTTATGGTGCTGTAACAACGGGGGTACTTTGGCAATTTAGTCAGTTGGAGAATGGTAAGCTCTTTACTAGAGACCCGGTCAAACTCTCTGCCATTGAGAACTTACAAAAAGTTCTGAATACCTTAAATTGGCTGTTTAAGAAAGCAAGCAAGTAAGTACAATCAAGCTCTAAATAAATCGTGTAGGATGGGCGTTTTGTTTGCCCACCATTCATCTTGTATAATTTGTGGATAATTTCCTTATTAAGAAAACGGTGGTATGTATGTCCTACGGTGATTTTAAAACCATTGATGAGGTTGTTGACAAATTTAATATTCAGGTAATATGTAAACCTTTTATAGAAAGCTTAGCCATTGAAATAGAAGATTATCCGTTTTCAAAGATTGAAAGAAAGCTGCAAGATGAAATGAGTTTTGTTAATGAAGTGACAATATGTGAAGATATTATCAAACCGATTTTAGACTTAGTCGCAGAAAAATACAGCAATCTTTTTGTATGGTCGCATGTATCCTACAATGTAGAACCAAACGAAGGATTAAAAGGTGAACCCGATTATTTAATCGCACCGAAGATAAAATACAGAAGCATGGCATTGCCTCCTCTCTGTGTCATTGAAGCGAAACAAGAAGAATTTGATGAAGGTTGGGCGCAAGCTCTAGCTGAAATGGTTGCTGCTTCTAGGCAAAGTGTAAAAATTTGTTATGCTTCGGTGACTACCGGTGATATTTGGATGTTTGGTCAACTGAAAAATGGTCATTTCTTCACCAAAGACACTAGAAAAATATCAGCGACTACAGATTTGCAATGGGTGTTTGATAGCTTAAATTGGATGTTTAGTAAGGCAAATGAACAGGTATAGTGCCCGTTGTTTATTTATTGACATCAAATTGAGATCATATTTATTGTAGGAATCATAAAATGACTAAATCTAATTCAATAATGGTTATTTTTCCTTATCAGTATCAAAGTGTTTGGATGTTTGATGACGAAAAAGTCGGATTAGTGCAAGAACCTTTTATTGAAGGTATGCCAGAAATTATTGACCTATTCGTGCAAAATATTCCTAATGCCGTACAAGGGTTTCAACTTTTTTTCTCAGCCTCACCGTTCCCAAGCTATCAAGCAGAACTGGTTTGGGTCAAAGAAGAGTGTGGCGGCAATTGGTATTGTTGGAAAGAGCATGATTTAGAAGGTTGGCTATGTCCGGCGTTATTTCATTATTTTAGTGAAGCACCACAACATATTTATTGTAAAGCTGAACCATTGCAAACTGGGTGAAACGATCTCCAACAAATAGTATTTCTTAAAGAAATACTATTTGTGTCATTGCATAAATAATTTGGGCTAACACGTAGGTTCGCTCTTACAGATACTATGCCTGATAGTTTTTTAAAACCGAACTATCGCATCACCTACTCTGATAATATTATGCGAAATCTAACGCGGGATTTCAGTAGCCTGCGTTAACGCATCTGCTGTAGCAGTAAATTTTAGTCTTAATAACTTATTTCCCGTTTGTTCATGAATCTTTTCTGTCAAAGGTTTAAAGCCATAACTTGAATAAAATTTACGACCAATAGAATTAGCTTCAAATACTTCAACTTCGAGGTTACCGCATAATTCCTGAGCCTTATCCATCAAAGCCTTGCCAGCCCCGGTACTGTGAAATTCTGACTTTACAAATATTGCCCCAATTTCATTGCCAAGTAGTGCTATGAAGCCAATAACCAGTCCTTCTTGTTCAATTACCCAAGTTTCAGCATTTGGCAAATATACGTTAGGGATATTGTAACGCTCTTGCTCCATAAATTCTTTCGTTAAAAAAGGATGGGCGATTTTTGATGCACTTTCCCAAGAAGACAGTACGTCATTCAAATCTTCATCTTTGTACTGACGAATAATACGATACATTGTGTCCGATACATTTATGTTAATAAATATTAATGATAGCATACTTACCAACTTAGGAAAAGTGTGGGGTATCTCCCGGGTGTGATTAAAAGTGCATGGATCGTATAAATTGCTTGACATGTCGTCAGGGAAATAATGGATGGAGTGAATCTTAAAAAAAGATGGCTAAAGAGTGTAAAAAATAATGACAAAGCCATGCATTTTTAATCGCACCCGTATCTCCCAAAGCTTATATTTTGGTATCTAAGCGCATTTTTCGGGTTTGATTATCGCCCTTATCATTAATTCACATTCTTTTTGCGTCCTTTTAATACCGGATAATGTGACTCCTTCTATTTTAAATTTTTAAGCCCAACAGATTCCTAGAGAGTAGATCAAACTGTCCGAACCATTAATTGTATTAACTCAAGTATTGACTATAATGCTAATTAATTCTTATCAAAAAGGAAGGATTTCCCTAGGGATTAGGATAGAACGTTGATTTAGGAGCTTTTTTGGAGGTGTATTTTTCATGTCAAAAGCATGTCAACGATATCTCCATCCCCCTTCGACAAGCTCAGGGACCACCTAACCTCCCGCAGGGGGGACCATTCAGTGGAATTTTCCTATTCTCAGAGTAAAAACGATAAACAACTGTATTATTTATTATTATTTTTTGTTGTTGCCAGAGAAAAATTCCACAAAGTAGTCCCAGCGAGAGGGGAGTCAGGATGAAGTGTTAAATTTGAGCGATTTTCGGCTATTTTTTTTCACGCTATTTATGTTCTTAATATTTTCCCCCCTCGCAGGGAGGGAGATATCGTTGACATACTTTTAACATGAAAAATACATACATAATAAAATACTAAAAAAAATGTCTGACAAACGAGATTTATTAATAGAAATTGGTACTGAAGAATTACCACCAAAAGCCTTAAAAAAATTATCAGAAGCGTTTTTATCAGGCTTATGTCGTGGGCTTGAACAAAAGCAATTGCATTATGAGAATGCCACGCCCTATGCCACGCCACGCCGATTAGCGGTACTTTTCCATGGTGTTGTGACAAAGCAAGACCAGCGTCACATTGAAAGACGGGGTCCGGTCCTCACTGCGGCTTTTGATAAAGATGGGCAACCGACAAAAGCCGCTTTGGGGTTTGCACGTTCTTGTGGCGTAGAGGTGAATCAATTAGAACAACTGGAAACGCCAAAAGGTACTTGGCTAGTCCATCGTCATACCCAACCCGGACAAGCTACTGCCATCTTAATTCCAGAGATTATTGAAGCCGCTTTAGCCGCATTGCCCATTCCTAAACGGATGCGATGGGGCGATTTACCGTATGAATTTGTACGCCCAGTACATTGGGTAGTGATTTTATTCGGTGATGAAGTCATTAATGCTAAAATTCTTGGGATACAAAGTGGACGCGAAACACGAGGACACCGCTTTCATCATCCAGAGCCGATTGCTTTAACCTTTGCCAATACCTACGCCAAAAGCTTAGAAGCCGGTCATGTTATTGCCTCATATACTACTCGCCAGGCATGGATAAAAAATGAAGTCACAGAAACGGCCCTCAAAACTGGCGGTGAAGCCGTGATTGATGAAGACTTATTAAATGAAGTCACCAGTTTAGTCGAATGGCCAGTAGCGATAATGGGGACTTATGATGAGAGCTTTCTTGACATTCCGCCAGAAGCACTCATTGCCACCATGAAAGGCCATCAAAAATATTTTCATATTGTCAATCAACAAGGTAAATTATTGCCCTATTTTATTACCGTCAGTAATATTCAAAGTCGGCAACCTGATGTGGTACGAACCGGTAATGAACGGGTGATTCGTCCCCGTTTAAGTGATGCGGCTTTTTTCTGGACACAGGACCGCAAACAGCCGTTGGAAAATCGGTTAAATCCACTAAAAACGGTGATTTTTCAAAATAAATTAGGCAGTTTATACGATAAATCCAAGCGCGTGGCTGAATTAGCCGGTACCATCACTAAACAACTAGGCATTGATGAATTACCGGGCATTCGCGCGGCGTTGTTATCCAAATGCGATTTGATGACTGAAATGGTTGGCGAATTTCCAGAATTACAAGGTATCATGGGCCAGTATTATGCCACGCATGATAAGGAAAATCATGAAGTTGCTACCGCAATCCGTGAACAATACCTGCCTCGTTTTTCAGGAGATGCGCTCCCAATGACTACCGTTGGACAAGCTTTGTCGATTGCCGATAAGTTGGATACCTTAGTCGGTATTTTTGGGATTGGACAACCTCCCACCGGTGATAAAGACCCTTTTGGCTTACGTCGTGCCACAATCGGGGTATTGCGGATAATGATTGAATCTCGTTTACCGTTGGATGTTCACCAGTTATTAATACAAGCTCAAGCCGGCTATCCAGACCAGGTATTAGATACGCAATCCAGTCAACAAGTATTTGATTTTACATTGGAAAGAGTAAAAAATTACTATCAAGAACAAGGTATCAATGTTGACAGTATTGAGGCGGTTCTTGCTTGTCGCCCGACTTCACCCTTCGATGTTGACAAACGCATTCGGGGAATTGAAGCGTTTCGTTTGATGCCAGAAGCAACGAGTTTGGCAACCGCTAATAAACGGATTCATAATATCTTGAAAAAAGCCAAGGAATCCTTTCCATCGGAGCCGGAGCAAACTTATTTTACTCGTGCTGAGGAAAGACGTTTGTATGATGAAATGGAAGCGGTCAGCGAAAAAATCACGCCGTTGCTCCCGATAGGGGATTATCAAACCGCTTTGCAACATCTAGCCAGTTTGCGAGACGTGGTGGATAATTTTTTTGATAATGTCATGGTGATGGATGAAAATCTTACTGTGCGGATTAATCGTTTGGCATTTTTACAAAAAGTGCGCAATTTATTTTTGCAGGTAGCGGATATTTCACGATTGCAGATGGAAAAATTATAGTGTGGCGTGTTTCTGCCCTCAAAGGGAGGAAGAACCGCTCGGTGGTATTTTCCTATTTGTTAACAATAACAAGATAGATAACATCTCTATATAGTCAATATTTTGTGTTTACCAAGACTTTCAAACAGAATCGTAGTCTTGAATTAAGCGATATATAAAAAAAGCCCCTCCGCTTTTTTAAGCAAAGGGGCTTTTTAATTAAAAACCTTCGCGGTTTGATATCGCTTCGTTGCGAAAACCACGAAGGTTTGGCCCTCAAAATATTTATTTGGCACAAGCTTCAATGGGTAATGCAATCCCTTCCACATCATTAAACTGTTCAGTCGGTATATTCGCTTCTTCCACAATTTGACAAATTTTCGGATTAAAAGCATGAAGGCTAAACATAGTATCTTGATGAGTGCTGATGAGCAACAGACCATCTGGCATCATGTCAAGGGCCTCTGTTTCACCAAGGAGGTTGGTACAAGCCTCATCTAATCTATCCGCCTCCAAATCATAAATCAAAAGTTTGGTATTGACGGAACCATAAAATACCGTGCGATTAGGTTCTTTGCTAAGTGTTAATCCTTCTACTAATTTGTCCGAAGGGATTGCTAGAGTCCCAACTCCGGTGACTAAATCTAGTGTAATCAATCCATTGTCTTTGGCCCATGCCCATAAGGTACCATCGTTGCCAAACGCTAAGTCTTCGATTTCATTGAAGCCGGTATAGCCTATTGAGAATAATTCACCAGTTTGGGCATCGACCAGATAAAGATAGCCATTGTTTCCGTTCATGGCATCATCTCCAGAAGCGGCATAAATCAAATTCGTTTCTGGATGGATGGCAAGTGCTTCAATATCATAACCAGCATATAGCGGTCCTAATTGACTGACTTCATGAGTATCAAGAAGAATCGTCAAAAATTGTGAATGGTTAAGTCCTTTGTCATTAACCGCATACAGTTGACAAGAAGCAGACGTTGTTACGATACCGTTTAACTCAAGACTCAGATTTCCATCTGTGAGAATGATGTTTTGTGGCGCAAAGAAATAGCCGTTTTTCTGGGCTGTCAGCATATACCTGTTTGCCAATAAGTCGGTCATTTGAATATAACCATTTCCATCGCTGGTAACGGTTTGAGCATTAATTGTGACTGAAACCTCAGCAATCGGATTGCCTTCTTGGTCTTTGATATAAGCATTAATATCGTACTTGGGTAAATCGGTAGTGGTAATGCTCAGAATGTTCCCACCAGCATCATAAGTATAGTGCGTGATTTGAGCCGTTTCATAGTGAGTCACTGAAATGAGACGATTGATATCGTCATAAGTGTAGGTATCGGCATAGCTTGGCACCGCTAAAATCCAGCCAAGGAGTACCGCGAGAAATGTATTGTAAATTGGCTTCATGTTATTTTCTCCTTTAATTGAGTACAACGGATTTTAAAATAAACGAATAAATCCAACCAGTGCCACCATCCAATCACTTAATTGTCTGAATAAAAATTCACAGAATTGAAGAATTTCCAGAATGGATTCAGTTGATTGTTTGGTTTTTATTCTGAAAATTCTTAAATTCTGCAAATTCTGATTCAGACAAATGGTGGGCAACTTGACTACTTTTTATTTTCATCAGTTTGAAAAGGATTTTGAATTGTTAACGTAGATTCAATGACTTGCCCATGTTGTAAATCTTCAGAATATAGAATTTTACATTTAGCCTGTAATGCAGCTGCAATAATAAGAGAATCATAGAATGAATATTGCCATCGTTTCATTATTTGTACTGCCTTAATATAGAGTTCCATATTGGCAAACACTTCACAAAGTGGTGTCAATACTTGGTTGATATATTTTTCAGCTTCTTGCGAGGTTAAGGGTGTTTCAAATTTGCGGGTAGCAACATTCAGAAATTCTTGTACGACTTGAAAACTGATGATACCGTTTTGAGTACTGAGAGCAGTGGCTACCAATTCACGCGCTTTTTCTTGTTTGTGCGGGGTTTGTGAATCAAATGTATAAATCAAAATATTGCTATCCATGAAGAATTTATCGTTCATTTAATTCATCCCTGGTAAAAGTACGCCCTACTTGTACATGAGATAATTCATTCATTAATTGGGTATAGTTATCCACCGGCTGGTTTTGGTAGATGTAACGATTAAGCCACTGCCGAAATTCAGCTTCAAGTGTTGTTTGTTGACGTTGTGCTACCAAAATAGCTTGTTGAATAAGGTTTTCTTCCACATTTAAAGTAATTTCTTTTAGCATAAATATGTCCTAAGATGAGTACAACGAATTTTAAAATAAACGAATAAACCCAACCACTGCCACCATCCAATCCGTCAATTGTCTGAATCAGGATTTCCAGGATTTCCAGGATTTTCAGGATTAAAACCACCATAATGTTTTGATTTCATCCTGAAAATCCTTTAATCCGTGTAATCATGTTCAGACAATTGAATGGTGGGCAAACAAAAAGACGTTGCCCACCCGGCTTAGTTTAACAAATGGTGGGCAAGCGGGCGGATAGCTCAAAGCTCAAATTGAGTTCTGTGCCGATAGCAATCCTTCCCTATCTAGCTTACCTACAATCAATTTATTAATTAATAGGTTAACTGGTAAGATGGAACTGCTGAATTACCCCAACATCCATAAGAATGGCTAAAATCACCATTTATAGCTTTTTGCTGAACAGGTATAACCATAATATACTGAATATTCTCCTCTGATATTGGTACCATGCCCAAGTCTTGACTTGCCTGTTTTAAATAATACAAACTTTCTTTTTCAGCAATTTGACGATCTAATTCTTGGATTTCTTCCTCAAGTGCCATTCTTTCTCTATACTGTCTTTGAGGAGGATTAGTAATTCGTTGAGAAGCATTATATGATTCTAAGGAATAATAAGTCGCAAGACCACCAATTACCCAAGGAACAAAACCAAGTAACCCCAACGGATCAACATAACTAACAGGATTCCCAGTAACAAACGCATACCGATTCAACGTCTGCCCATTACCAACATCCCCCAACAAAACATCCTGATTTACAAACCGCCGAATCTCTAGGTTGTAATACCGGGCTCGCATGTAATACAAGCCGTTGGCATCTGTCATTACGCCATCACGTCCGTTGTACAAAAACGGGGTATCGGAGGAGCCTTCGTGATTGACTAATTGGGCAAAGGCGGAATATTGGAAGCGATCAACTACGGTACCAGAAGCATCGGTTAAGGCAACGGTACTGCCCCGCAAATCATAGTGATAAGCCTGATACGTGCCATTGGTTTCTTCGCCAATTAAGCCTAAGCCATAGACATAATAGGTTGGTGTGCCATCGGGGGCAGTTTTGACCAACACTTGACTCAACGCCGCTTGCGGATTAATCACATACTGCGTGACTTTACCTTGACTTTTGACAGCCATCCGTTGATTTTCGGCATTATAAACATACACGGTGTCCGCAATTTGATTGAGCCGATTGCGTGAATCAAATTGAAACGGTTGCATGGCACCATTCAAGGGCCCTTTAATCATATTGCCATCGGCATCAAATTTGACGGTTTTACCGTTGTAGGTTTCGAGTTGATTCGCAGCCGTGTAAGTCAGCGTTGCGTCAACCATTGGCGGTTTGAGGGCCGGGGTTTCGTTGGTGATATTGCCCACTGTATCGTAGCTAAACTCAAATTGTGCAATGACTTCACCGCTGGACAAAACATCTTGTTGTTGCACCAATTGCCCGGCGTTATCATAACGGCGCGTCATGACCGTACCATTGGGCCGCGTTTCTTTGATTAAGCGTCCATTGGTTTCCCATTCATAATGGGTTTCTCGTTTGGCCCAATCAGTCACTTGAATCAATTGGTTAGCCGCATCGTAGTCATAATGGACTTGGCGGTTATCCGGATAAGTCAACGTGATCAGATTTCCGACTTCATCATAAGCATATTGGATAATGTTGCTTTGGATATCGGTGTATTTTGTCACGCGATTTAAGGCATCATACTCGCGCTTAATCGTGCTATTCTCATCGCTGACGGTTAACACATTACCATTTCTATCATAAGCATAACTGATAATGCCGTCGGCATCGGTTATTTGGGTAATCCGCCCCAACGCATCATACTCAATGTGCCGTGTTTGTTCTCTGGCATTCGTGATTTCAGTCAACAAATCTCTGGCATTGTAGCCATAAGCTTGACGACCACCGGCACTCGAAATTTCAGCCACTAAACGGCCCTTGTTATCAAACTCAAATTGGGTCTGATGACCGTTGGGATCAACCAATTCAGTGCGATTCCCTTCGGCATCAAAGGCTTGCGAACTGCGCCCCTTTAACGCATCCACACTAGCCATCAATCTATCCACGTTATCATACTCTAAGGTGGTGATCCGATTCAGTGCGTCTTGAAGCTGCGTTAAGCGATTCTCCGCATCATATCCAAACGTAGTGGAACGTCCTAACGCATCCGTGACTTGGCTGGGATTATTCAACGCATCATAATGGGTTTGGACCGTATTATTGAGCGTATCGGTGACTTTCACCAGATTATCGACCTCGTCATACGCCAATTGCTGCTTACGTTTTAAGGGATCAATAACCCGAACCATTCGCCCTTTGGCATCATAAACCAAGCGCGTCTTGTTGCCTTTGGCATCAATAATCTTGATCAAACGATCCAAGGAATCATATTGATAGCGCGTGGTTTGGTTTAACGCATTGGTTTCGCTGGTTAAATTGCCCTGTTCATCATAAACATAGCCGGTGGTATTGCCCATCGCATCTTGCACCGTGAATACGTTGC
>Ga0233403_10001647_pt1 | contig 10232 bp, 5 predicted proteins | sample Na_oxic_1_MG_FD_179866 | JGI IMG/M metagenome (GOLD analysis project Ga0233403, IMG submission 179866) | Seawater microbial communities from Saanich Inlet, British Columbia, Canada - Na_oxic_1_MG | ecosystem: Environmental > Aquatic > Marine > Inlet | place: Canada: British Columbia | collected...
TGAGGTGACTGGTTGGCGGAAGGCTGGACTTGCATAGCCTACTTGCCAGATTTCACAGACATTATAATCCCATAAGGGTTTAACAAATTGACTGATATGGGGAAATTTGGCGACTTGTGCCATATAATCTTTCCGTGTGGTTTCGGGAAAACTGTCATGACATTCTACGGAAAAATATACTGCATCACTAAAATTGGTATCAAGTAACCAAGCGACAAAATCTTCAACAAGTGGAGTCATTGGTTGATAATTACCGCGTCGTGTGGCTTCAATGATAGAGGGTAATTGAGCAATAAAATCCCATCTATAAAGGGCTTGGAAAATAATATTGATAAAGCGGTGATCATTGATAACTATTTTTACCGATTTTTTAGATTCAGGTGTCGAGACGGTTAATTCAATCGGTGTTTTACGAAGTTGTGCAATTAGATTAAAAAAAGAGGCTTTAAGATTTGGATAGGTTGCATTGCAGTCTGTTAATGCTTTGCAACCGTTAAAGAAAGTTGATAATGCGTTGTTATAAACAAAGGGCGTTTCTAAAGAATCATTGACTTGGGGTGGATAAACGCTATCAAGAATGAGACTTCTCACCCGTTTTGGATAATCTCTAATAACGGATAATGCTAATCGTGTTCCATAAGAAGAGCCATAAATATTCCAATGGTTACCGCCAAGTGCATCCATTAAATTAGCGACATCGCGGCTATTGTGAGTGGTGGTGAAATTTGTCAGTTGAATACCACTGTCGCGCAAACGTTGATAACATTGTTCAAGCACGGATTTTCCTAAAGACAATTCTTCCTCTAAGGTCAAATTTTGATCTAAAATGTCTTGCGTGAGTTCCATCATTTCAGGGCAATCAATTCGTGGTTGGCTCATGCCGGTGCCGCGTGGATCAAATAGTACCAAATCAAATGGAAAATTATTAAATTCAAGCCATGACAACCAAAATTCGAGGCCTTTTTGATCTAATTCGGTGGGATAACCGGGCCCGCCGGTGAGGTAAAGCACTGGGCCCTGTTGGTGAGTCCAAAAGCGATTTTTGATAGTGACGATGGGTAATCGAATGTGGTTTGATGTGTATAAATAAGCACAATTGATACGTTTGGTGATTTGAGATAATGGGACTTCAAACCAACATGGTGTCCATTCTAGGCGAGTGCCGTTACTGAGTACGATATTTTCAGCAGGTTCATGTTGGTGAGGTAAAATCCATGATAAAAAGAGGCTAACGATAACTAATGTAGTCCATAGTTTTAATGATGTCATTATCATTTCTTTTTTGAGTAATTAGTGATTATAATACTTTTCGCCTATGAAGAATGGCGAATTTGGATGCCAAAATAAATTTTGGAGTCCACCTGTATCCAAAATAAATTTTGGACTTTAATAAACCAGTATTTGAAGTCCAACATTTATTTTGGTTCTTTTGAACAAATTAAAACGGTCGCTTATGTTATATAAAGTATTATTTTTATTATTGCTTTCGTTTTTCGTATTGTCTGGATGTAGTCCAACAGTGGAAGTTGTCCGTGAGGATACGCCTAAAGAGGACAAAGTTCTGTTTGCGGATAATGATCCTAAAAAAATTGTTCAAGAAGCTAAAACGTATTATGACAAAGGCCAATTTCAAATCGCTCTCGAAGGCTATAAAAAAGCGGCTGATATGGGAGAGGCTATTGCACAAAACAATTTAGGTTTTATGTATTATGATGGTAAAGGAGTGACTCAAAACTTTACCCAAGCTGTTAAGTGGTTTCGCAAAGCCGCTCAGCAAGGATTGGCTGATGCCCAATATAATATTGCCAGAATGTATCAAACTGGCAAAGGGGTAGAGCAAGATGTGGACCAAGCGGTGCATTGGTATTTTAAAGCCGCTAAACAAGGAGATGCAAAGGCTTTATCTTATTTGGGACAAATTGATCCCAGCAACCCAGGGGTTTCTCAAGCGTTTAAGCAAGCAAAACAACAATTTGAAGAACAGGCTGAGAAGGGAGATACCCAAGCTCAAAAAACCCTTGGAAAAATCTATTCTATCAAGGATAGTCCTATCGTCAATTTTGCAGAGGCCGAAAAATTGTTTGGCAAAGCGGCGGAACAAAATGATGCTGAAGCGCAATATCTATTAGGTATGATGTATTATACCGGCAATGGAGTCACTCAAAACTTTGGACAAGCGGAAACGTGGTTTCGTAAAGCGGCTAAACAGAAGTATGCGCTGGCACAAAGCGGATTAGGTCAATTATTTTTTGAAGGTAAGGGTGTAAAACAACATTTTACTGAGGCGGTTTTTTGGACTGAAAAAGCGGCTGAACAGGGATTGGCTGATGCACAAAATAATCTTGCGATGATGTACTACAAAGGTCAAGGTGTACCACAAGATTCAGTTAAAGCTTATCAATGGATATCGTTAGCAGCAGGACAAGGAAATCAACAAGCACTGAATGCCCGCAAATTTTTGTTAACGCAATTATCAGTGACACAAATTGCCAAAGGAGAACGTTTGGCACAGGAATGGACTAAAAAACATGCTAAATAATTGTTAATTGTTAATTGTTAATTGATAATTGATAATTGATAACTGATAACTGATAACTGATAACTGATAACTGATGTTTATTCAACGTCTTTGTATTATTGGGGTTGGGCTGATTGGCGGTTCTCTGGCTCGCGCCCTAAGAAGAGTGGGAGCGTGTGACGAAGTCGTTGGTTGTGGACGCAACACTGCTAATTTAGAACATGCTATTGAATTGGGGGTCATTGACCGGTATGAGACTTCTCCGGCCAGGGCAGTTAAAGATGCGGATATGGTTGTGGTGGCGGTACCTTTAGGCACGATGGTCTCTATGTTTTCTGCTATTAGTGATGCCCTTTCACCACAAGCGGTTATTACAGATGTAGGTAGTGCTAAAGCGACTGTGGTTGCAGACGCTCACCAACATTTAGGCAGACATTTGTCTCGTTTTGTTCCCGGACATCCCATTGCTGGGACTGAAAAAAGTGGGGTTGCTGCTTCCTTTGCCGAATTATTTGAAAATCGTCGCGTGATACTTACTCCATTACTGGAAAATGAGCAACAAGCGATAGCAAAAGTCACTACTTTGTGGGAAAAAATTGGGGCTAATGTTGTTAATATGTCAGTCGCCCATCATGATGAAGTGTTAGCGGCTACCAGTCATTTGCCTCATATTCTAGCTTATAGCTTGGTAGATACGTTAGCGAAAATGGAAGATCGGACCGAAATTTTTCAATTTGCAGCCGGTGGTTTTCGAGATTTTACTCGCATTGCTTCAAGCGATCCAAAAATGTGGCATGACATCTGTTTGGCTAATCGGGACGCTATTCTCAAAACACTTGGGTCTTTTAATACTGAACTTGCTAAACTGACTGAGGCGGTTCGCCAAGGTGATAGCCAATGTATTGAAGATATTTTTACTCGTGCTAAAACGGCCCGTGATAAATTTGCGGGTTAAGGGAAGAGCAACAAATAGATTATCCTACTCAAAAATGACAGTATTGAGAAATCCAAGTTTCTTTAAGAAATTATAGTTTTTCAGATAAATAATTTCACAAAAGGCAGACACGTAGGTTTGCCCCTACATTACGCCCTCATCGTTATACATAAATATTTAAGTATTTGAAATAAAAGTCTATTTCGTAGGGTGGGTAGAGCGGGAGCGAAACCCACCATTTTCGAGGATTCGGTGGGTTTCGCTACTTTTAACGATTTTTGACTTATGTATAACGATGAGACATTACGCCTGCGTGTTCGTCCCATGGTGTGAAAATTATGTTTCTGAATTTATAGAGGATTGCTTAGAATTTATAGGGCCCCAAGGCATAAGCCAAGGGGCTTTTTTATCATCATAAGTTGTGATGAGCAAGCAAAGAACACATCTTATACTTAAAATATGTCAAAAATATCATCACTGGTAACTGTATAAGGTTGGCTTATACAATAGATTAAGAGGTGCTAAAATGCTCGAAACTCAAGAAATCAGAAACTTAATTTTAAAGGAGTTACCGATACTCCTACAAAATGACACCGCTTTTCGAGATACGTTGCTTGAAATAGCGCGTCCACATTTTGCTGACAAACTAGAAACGGAACACCGCTTTGAAGAAATTATTGCCCGGTTTGGTTCTGCCATCGAAAAAAACACACTAGCGATTGAAAAACTCAATCAGCGACTCGATCAGAAAATTGTTGAAGATCGTAAACGCTTTGATGCATTGGAATTTCGGCTGGAAAAACTGGAACAGCGGTTTGAAAAACTGGAACAGCGGCTGGAAAAACTGGAACTTCGGTTTGAAAAACTGGAACAGCGGCTTGATCTGAAAATTGCTGAAGATCGCAAACGCTTTGATGCATTGGAACTTCGGCTAGAAAATATGGAACAGCGATTTGAGCAAAAAATCGTTGAAGATCGCAAACGCTTTGATGCATTGGAACTTCGGTTAGAAAATCTGGAACAGCGGTTTGAGCAAAAAATCGTTGAAGATCGCAATCGGTGGGAAAAAAACGACAAACAGTGGGAAGAAAACCACAATAGGTGGGAAAAAAACGACAAACAGTGGGAAGACAACCACAATAGGTGGGAAAAAAACGACAAACAGTGGGAAGAAAACCGACGTTGGCAGAAAAAACAAGAAATCGCCACATCAAAATTAGAACAGCGGTTAATGGCGATGGGAGCGCGTTGGGGGACCGATTCTGAGGCGGCTTTTAGAAACGGTTTAGCGGCTATTCTAACAGAAATCTCCGATATCGAAGTGATTCATGTCGATGAACGTGATGAGGAAGGGATAGTGTTTGGTTATCCGGAAGAAATTGAACTGGATATCATTATCAAAAATGGTTTGTTAATCGTTGTTGAAATGAAATCTTCAACGGATAAATCTGATGTTTATCGCTTTGATAAAAAAGTACATTTCTATGAGAAAAAACAAGGACGTAAAGCGAATAAAAAAATGATCATATCACCAATGGTTCACGAAAAAGCAAAACCGGTCGCTAAAAATTTAGGTGTAGAGATTTATACTTATGTTCAAGAAATGGCGTTATAGCGTTTTTGCGTTTATGCGTTCATTGCGTTTGTTGCGTTTATGACATTTTGGGGTTTTTTGCATTTAGGAAATGAGGTGAAATCTCAAAAATAACTTTGCTCCTTAAGCATGATGGCTAAATTTTCACCTCCATCTCAATCAATTCGCAAACGCAAAAACACAATGAACGCAACAAACGCAACAAACGCAATAAACGCAACAAACGCAATAAACACAAATTAGCCATATTCTTCTTGAATCCATGTGCCTAATACGGGGATAAGCAATTGATCCGTGTCGGTTAATAAGCAACGGCGTTTTAACCAGCGGCGGGTTGGTTTGTCAATTTCTATATTGGTTTGATTTTCCGCTAAAGCGATGAGGGCCCGGCGTGCGGGTTCGGGTGCATCTAGCGCGGTGTTTCTAAAATAATAAGTGGCTTGTCCTAAAACCTGTTGTTCGACTATCGCTAAATCATTCATGTCGGCTTGTTGGCGTTTCTGTTCGTTTAAGTGTTCGACTAATCCTGATCCATAACATTGCAATAAATACGGTAGTCCACCAGTACGTTCAAAAATTGTTGCGGCTATTTCAGTGGAAATGGCTTGTGCGGGAAATTCTGGACTGGGATGCGTTAATAATTCAATAGAGGTGGTTTTATCTAAATGCCCAATTCGCACTTCGCGCAAATTAATAAAGTGATCACTCCATAAACTGTCCAATTCATCAAACGTGGCTACGCCAGAAACCAACAAACGCAAGTGTTGACGATGTTGGATGGTGGCCCGAAATAATCCCATTAATTGTAGTAATTCACGGCGTTCTCCTGGAAAGACATTTTCTAAGCGTTCAAATTCATCAATACCAATCAGAATGCGTTTATTATATTGACCGGCGAGGCTATCTAAACTTTGCAACCATTGACTGCCGGCTTCAAACGGAGTGCCTTCAGGTAAGGGCGGCAAGGCTAAACGACGATCTCGGCGGGTTTGTTCTTGGGCTTGTTCTGCTAATTTTTTGAAAAAACTGGCTGGCGAATCAATAGGATTATCTTGTAAATCAAAAAAGACACAAATCACATCCGGCAATAAAATGGGTAACATTTTGAGTAATGACGTTTTGCCAGAACGTCGGGGCCCCAATAAAGCGATCGAATTATTTTGGGATTTATCAAATAATAGGGCTTCAATGCGTTGCACTAACTCGGTGCGTCCACGAAAAACGTTTTTACCATACTCAGGAGATAAAGGATTGCCAGCCCGAAATGGATTAGCAATTTTTTGCGCGGTTTGTTGTTGGGTGGTTTGCAGTAAATTGGCTATTAGCGTTTGCCAATGCGGTAAGGTGTTTTTCAGGGCCAAACCAACTGGGCTTGAATCCGTTAATAAGTGATTTTCCAAAGAGGTGAATTGCTGTTGCGCTTTTTCAACATGTTCTAAACGATGCGAGGCAATGAATGAAGTCTCGGCAGATTGAAGATAACGTGCGACTTCACGAATTTTCAATAACGGCTCCGCTGCCCCTTCCACACCCGACAACCATTCTCCTTGTAATTCAACAATTTGGGCATATTTTTGTTGTTGCGCGAGTTGGAGGAGTTCTTGGGCTTGGAAATGCGCTAATGCGGTTTTCCCAGCGCGACGTTGCCCCGGTGCGATAGCACAAGCTTCTATAACCCGCCGGGCTAATTGCGGTTCCGTTTCTGCGGCTAAAATAATATGTTGCGCTAAAAACGGATGAGGTAAGTAGCTTAAATCGTGATAGAGAACTGGCACCAAATGCAATGTAGAACGATTAAACAGCTTCTGTAGCCAATGAAGCAGTAATTGGATAATGATTTCAAAGGGATATAAAAAAATTCGGCAGATAGCAATAATCGATGCCACGCCGACTGCCACGCCGACTGCCACGCCTCCTACCACGCCGAATGCCACGCCGACTACCACGCCGACTACCACGCTTCCTGCCAGGCTTCCTGCCACGCCTCCTGCCACGCTGAATGCCATGCCGACTGCCACGCTGAATGCCACGCCGACTGCCACGCCGACTGCCACGCCGAATGCCACGCCAAATGCCATGCCGACTGTCAGGCCGACTGTCACGCCGAATGCCACGCCTCCTGCCACGCCTCCTGCCACGCCGAATACCACGCTGAGGGCTATGCCTGTTATCCATTTTTCAAAATCTATTGGGTATCCTAATAGAATAAAAAAATCAATAATGGCCAAAGACGTGATTGGCATTACAATGAATAGCAAGATCATTAAATATTTGAGGTATTGCCATTTCACTGAACGGGTTTCATCTTTCGCAAACCAGTATTTTAAATTTAACAGGGATTCATCAGGGTTTTCTATGCCACAGACCTTTAAACGCCGGTGCAAGGTGATGGGCTGCATAAACAATAGCCACACAAAATGCCAAAAATGGGGGAGTTGGGGTTTTTCAGTTTCAGGGTTCATTTTTGTTTGATGGATGAGTTGAGTACAACGTCTCGTCAGTACAACGGATCAGGGGATTGAACGGATTGGTGGTGTGCCTATCCAGCGACTTTCATGCTATGAGATGATGTCACACCTCACCACCAGTCCGTTCAATCCCCTGATCCGTTGTACTCAATTAACCACGTTTCTAAAACTTTACCAAATAATTGTCCTTGCTCGGTCACCAAACCGCGCACTCGTAAACTGCGTAATTCAGCGGGTTTTCCTTCAAGGCAGTGTTTTAATGCGGTTTGTTCTGTATCCTTCAAAGTATCCCAAACGCGCTTTAAGCGTCTATTCGCTTCAGTTTGAAATTCGTCCAGGGCCCTTTGTGCTGATTCGCCGCGTCCTGCCAATAGACTTTTTCCCAATAATTGCAGAAAAAACGGATGTCGTCCAGCCCAAGTGTGCATTAATTCGGTTTCTTCTGGTGTTAAACGGCCCAACTTTATTAATTGGTCAGCAGCGTTTTGCTCTAATAATCCTAATTGATGCAACGCCAATCGGTTTTCAAATGGGGAGGTTTCGTGATGAAATTTTTTATAAACTTCATCAATATAACTACGCGATGCAAATATCCACACCACTCGCTCTAACATACCCCGCAACCGTTCAAAAAATCGCGGCGGAAATTTGGCAATAAAACGTTCCGCCTCATCGACCAAAATTAATGGTGGATAGCCGGTGGCTTTGGTTTGTTCCTCGGCCCATTCTGATAATACATTAGCGGCATCTTCGGGATCATCCGAGGCCCGTTGTTTGGTAATTTTCTTGATAAATTGCGATAAATCCTTGGCTTCAGCATTTTCACCACTGACATAAATCACTAACCGGTTTTGGGCTTGAACTTGTTGTTGCCAAGTTATCAGCACCGACGTTTTGCCAATCCGCCGATCTCCAACCAAGGAAATGCTTTCCTTTCTCTCCAACGCATTGGCTAATTGTGTGAACAATCTTTCACGTCCAACAAAAAGCGGTGGCGTGACCGGATTGTGGGGTGTGTAAGAAAAATTCTTTTTTCTCACATATTTATTGAACAAAATAAAGAAGATAATCGTTACTGGAATAATTGCTAGAATTATCAAAGCGATAAAAATGCTAGACAGTAATCCAAATTGGAACGCAACGGCAATACCCACAATAGTCGCTATAGTCCCAATCAGCGTAATAACAATATCAATGATAGTGAGCATTTTATCGCTGATGGGTTTATCTGTGAAAGTATTGAGAAATTTTGCTAACGGTTTTTTGAAGATCATGTTTTTTGAAAAATCGAAATGATAAGAATTATGGCATTTTTGAAACACGGTGTGTAACATGAGCCATTCATTTTTTTTGATATTACCATATAAATTATTATGATGAAATTACCTATAGGTTTATCCGATTTTAAAGAAGTTCGTGAGGAAGGTTATTATTATGTCGACAAGAGTTTATTTATCCAAGACATTATTCAGCGTTCATCAAAAGTAATTTTACTGCCACGTCCCAGACGATTTGGCAAAACGTTGAATTTGTCCATGCTACGCTATTTTTTTGAAAAACGTGAAGACAGTTTGGCGGATTTATTTAAAGGCTTAGCTGTTGAACAATACCCTGAGATCATGCAACATCAAGGGCAATATCCGGTCATTTTTCTGACCTTCAAAAGTTGCAAGGGCCCAAACTTAGAGGAATGTTTATCTGAAATTCGCCGTTTGTTAAAAAATTTGTATTTGGAACATCAAGCTTCGATTTACCCAAAACTCAGTGTCAATGAACAAAAAGACTACGACATGATCACTGAAAAACAAGGAGATATTAATGATTGGCAAAGCGCATTAAGCTTTTTGATGCAACTCTTGCATCGGCAAACGGGTAAACGGGTGATGGTTTTTTTGGATGAATACGATACACCAATTCACTCAGGACAAGAAAATGGCTATTACGAGGAAATCGTTCTGTTTATGCGAATCCTGTTAGGTCATGCTCTCAAAGATAATTCTGCTCTGGAAAAAGGCGTGGTTACTGGTGTGTTGCGAATCGCCAAAGAATCGATTTTTTCGGATTTGAATAATTTGGATGTGTTATCACTATTGCGTTCTGAATTTCAAGATTATTTTGGATTTACCGAAGCCGAAATAGAAACCCTCAGCCAAGATTTTTCGCTAGCAGAATCGTTAGAGAATTTGAAACAATGGTACAACGGTTATTTATTTGGAAATAAAGTCATTTATAACCCTTGGTCCATTGTCAGTTTTCTGATGAGCCAAGACCGATTTCCGCGTCCTTATTGGATCAATACCGCCAGTGATTCTCTATTACGAGATATCATTACACGCACCGAACCGGGATTTCAAGAACACATTGAGACCTTGCTTGCTGGTGGAACCGTGAAAAGCGAGTTAAACGAAAATATTGTGTTACGCGATTTAGAACAGAGCGATGCCAATATTTGGAGTCTGTTAGTTTTCAGTGGCTATTTGAAACCGGTTAAGATGATTCCACAACGAATAATACCGCTTTATGAATTAGCAATTCCCAATTTAGAAGTGTATTCTTTTTATCAAGAGACACTCAAAAAATGGCTTCACCAAACAGTAGGTAGTCAGCGATTACATCATTTGCTACAAGCACTGACAGAGGCTGACTTTAAAACATTTGGTAAGCTACTGAAAGAGATGGTTTTAGCGATGTTAAGTTACCATGACATGGCTGGCAAGG
>Ga0233403_10001648_pt1 | contig 10230 bp, 6 predicted proteins | sample Na_oxic_1_MG_FD_179866 | JGI IMG/M metagenome (GOLD analysis project Ga0233403, IMG submission 179866) | Seawater microbial communities from Saanich Inlet, British Columbia, Canada - Na_oxic_1_MG | ecosystem: Environmental > Aquatic > Marine > Inlet | place: Canada: British Columbia | collected...
CAATCAGTTAGATTAATAGCCCTAATTAATGTGAGCGTTGTGGCGAAGGTATTGTGTTTATTCACTGATTTAATCGTATTTTATGGAATTCAATAGCACTAAATACTATTATGTTAGTCTTAATGGTTGTGATGAAAAGGTGATCAGTACAGAAATCGTACTGACCAAATAGCTTTAAGCTCGTCCTTTATGGGACGTAAAGTGATCCTTGAGAGTGTTAAATAGGGTTTTTACGTTAAGTACACCTTCACGTTTCCGCTACCCTTAATACTTAACCACAGAGCGAGGGACTGGATCAAACATCCCAAGGTGTGATTCACCTATCTAACTGCTGCTGATTATTCTCAGCCCTCTGTTAGTTCCATACTATGGAATACCATAGATTAGGTAACTATTTAGATTGGGGCTTTTGACTGAAGCATTTTTGACAGTCACATCAAGGAATGGCGCAAACAAGCGTTATTCAACGGCATCGGATCGTAGCATACAAACCATCACACGTCCAGTGCAGGACGCGAGATGTTGTAGGCTCAAGTCTTTTTACAAATTGCTATCTATAAATGTTGCCAATTGGGATTTAATAAGTGCCCCTACTTTGGTGGCTTCGACTTCACCATTTTTAAATAATATAAGGGTGGGAATGCCACGAATACCATATTTGGGGGGGGTGCCAGGATTTTCATCAATATTCAACTTGGCAATTTTTAACCTACCCGCATATTCTGATGCAATTTCATCCAAGACTTTGGCAATCGTTTTGCATGGGCCGCACCATTCTGCCCAATAGTCAACTAATACAGGAATTTTCGCCTCAAGTACTTCGTTTTTAAAAGTGTCGTCTGTGACAGAGACGATATGTTCGCTCATAATAACTGTTCTGATCCTAAAAAGTGGCAGACAAAGTTGTCCATTAGGTAATTCGCTCTCTGTTGATAACCCTTTCAGGTTGCAACTAGAGTTCTGGTTGAGCAGGCACATAAGTTGGCATTCAATCCCGCTAGGCGGTTTCATGCAACCACGTACTGTACAAAATAAAAATAATCCCTTTCGGGTCAAATTGACCTCCAAACCGGGGCTTGAACACCAATTTACTTCCAATTTACTTTCAGAAAATTCTCAATACCAGGTACGAGAAAACTTTTCTCGTTCTGAGTCAACCTTTCTCAGCTTAAAATTGTAATGTCACTTGGTTTCATTTTCAAGTCTGCTGATTTCTTGGACAAAAAGTACAAGAAAGTCTAACTTTGTCGGCCATTTTTTGGTAGCCGTTAATTTGCTCCAAAGGTATTAGGAATGATGAAATCACACATTGATATTTTATAAAATGGATCAAATTCAGTCATTCTTATCAACCCTCAATTTTTTTAAGTGTTTACCTTAAGTTCAAGAGGTTCAATCATTGATCAATTTTTAATGTCATAATTGTTAATTATGTAGGGGTTCGTTAAGATGTTGAACAAGTGAATAGTGTTGTTAGTTTTAAGTGAAAAATGAACTTTTTAAGTTCTATTTGTTTTTAGTATTAAAAGGCTCAGTTATTTTCTGTTTAACATTTTTTGCCCCAGTCTTTGCGCGCAAAAACTGGGACAAAAAATTGTTTTGGTATGGCTCAAATCATTCTTGAAACTTCATGCCTATTAAGCTCTGTACAGAACAAAATTTTGTACAATTATTGATTTATAATAGAGTATCTCTATAAGGCCGTCAATAAAAATTATTGATTGACATTTTTTGTCCTGTACCTAGGCCTATTAAAGTTCATAATTTCAGCAGTTCATAATTTCATAAAACAATAAAACAATAAAATCAATATTTTTCAATGAGTTATTTGTATACCCCCGTAAACAAAAACCTTTTGTTTAGTCTATTATCTTTGTTCATTAGACATTATACCGATTTAATTTAATGATTTTATTCGTTTTATTAAAATGATAATTTTATATAAATCAATGAGTTACGTTAAATCTGTATAAACTCGATTCAATGAGACATCACAAATTGAATAGGTGCGTGGGAGTTAAACATCGAAAAAAGGTTTGTTAGCGTTTATGAACGGTGCTATGCACAGTCACCATTCAGTCTAATCGTATTATTCTAACATCTACTCAAGAATTATCAATACAAAGGGGCACCGAATCTTAACACCTATCAGTTTGGCCCGACACTTTTTTTTTAATATCAGCAAAACCCAAAACTGGCATGAACAGTGTTTCACATTTCGATGCGTAGTTTAGCGAAGCTTCACTACGTGCGTGAAATAAAGTTGCGCGCAACTTACTCCGTGTGAAATAAAGTTTTTGCGCGCAAAAACTTGTTAAGTGAACCTTCGATCAGCGAAGCTAAATGTTCATTTTTATCATTTTGTTCAAAATTTCAAGAGTTCATTTATAGATTTCTAGCCTTGGGCAACTTGGGCAACTTAAACTGCATTTCACTTAACAAGTTTTTATCGCGAAAAACTTGTTAAGTGAAATTGTGCATGGCACGATTTTCTGTAGCCCCCTTCTTTACGGCGAACACAGAGTACCACATCGTCACACAGAAAATAAGTCTATGATTTTTAATTATATTATGATATTACGTGTGTATTTATGTCTGAATTTGCAAACTGATTTTCAAGATTTCACTTAACAAGTTTTGCGCGCAAAAATGTGAAATAAAGTTGAGGCAAACAAAAACTTTTGCTTGAAAAGGTGGTTCGGGCACCGAATAAAATGATTTCTAAAAAATGAAAACTGAACATAAAACTGAAAAATAAAAAACGGAACACAGCTTATATTAACAAATCTCTTGTTTGATATTTCGTGTATAAGAGGAACTACGTGAAGTGTTTGGTAATTTAGTTAGATATCTAATAATGATTAACGCATGATGGCTTATATCGAATGCTTTTCGATTGTATAACGATGAGAGAATACCATAAATCGATGGGGCTTGGCTTTAATTTCATCCGTGATAATCAGAAGATATTTTGTTAAGTATTTAATACCATCGCCAAAAGTTGACTATTAAACAAGGTTATTGATATAACTCATTGAAAGTTAATGAAAATTAAATTTTCTTCACCTTTCAAGTTTAAGGTGGTAAGTATTTGAGGTAGTGCTGCAATGTTCCGTGATGTCGTTATATGATTAGATAGAACGCTACTAACTCATGATCATGATTTACACTGATTAAAATTAAAAAAATCAGCGTTTCACGCGCTACGTTGCGCTTCGCTGTACTACGCTAAGAAAATCATGATAATCACGCGTCATCAGCGTTCTATCATATCACCTACATTGCATGACTACCGTATTTGAAATTTATTGGATATATTATAATAACCGCTTTATTTTTATAATATTTGACGAAGGTATTGGTATTTAATCTTAATTATACTCAGCACCATCATAGATTGAGCTTCAATTAACATTTTGTAGTTGCGTGGTGGGCAGCAAAAACAGCCCTACAGAAAATGTTAAAAGATTTATGCGTACCTACTTAGTCGATATCAAGGTTTTGATAACTGATTTCTTTGCCTTTTAGCGAAAAACTTTTGAGTAAAACTGATAACTGATAACTGATTTCCACGCAAAAATTTTAGGGGGATGGTGGGCAAGCAGGCGGTGAAATCTGGGTTTATTATTGAGTTCATTGTCGCTAAGCGATCCCACCCTACAAATCTGGGGTGAAAAAAAAGTAGCAAAAATACCTGAAATTTAACACCCCAGAGTAGAACTGATAACTGATCACTAATAACTGATAACTGATAACTGATAACTGATAAAAATATGTTTAATCCCACTGAATTAGTCATTAATGGCTTTGTTGAACAACTTCAAATAGCTTATCGCCGTAATTATGGTGAGTTAGAGGCATCAAATAACGATATTATTGCTTGGGCTGGACGCATGGCCTTAGAACATTTCGCCAACAGTGATGCGCTTTATCACAACATGGAACACACCATTATGGTTACCAATGTTGGACAAGAAATCCTCAGAGGTAAACATATCCGTGAAGGGGGAGTCTCACATCGTGACTGGCTTAATTTTATCATCTCTTTGCTTTGTCACGATATTGGCCATGTGCGAGGCATTTGCCGTGATGACAACGAGAATCATTATACCACAGGGCTCAAAAATGAAATGATCACTTTACCGCTAGACACGACAGATGCCTCAATGTCACCTTATCACGTTGATCGTGGCAAATTGTTTATCTTTGAGCGTTTTGGAGGCAATGCACTCATTGATGCTGAAGTCATTGCGGCTAATATTGAATTAACCCGTTTTCCCGTTCCAAATGACAGTGATCATCAAAACACGTCGTCTTACCCCGGTTTAGTGCGAGCGGCAGATTTAATCGGCCAATTGGCCGATCCACACTATCTTCGCAAGTTACCGGCACTTTTTTACGAATTTCAAGAAACGGGTGTCAATGAAAAACTGGGATACAAAAGCGCATCAGATTTACGCACTTCATATCCCTCATTTTACTGGGGCAACGTCAGCCGCTATATTCAACCGGCCCTGCACTACTTGCGCGTCACTCAAGAAGGTAAACAATGGATTGCTAATTTATACTCTCATGTTTTTGCCTCTGAACATAAAGAATTTCATTAGATATCTTATACCGATTTGTTAAGTACTTGATTTTATGATTTTTACTCAAACCCTCATTTTTAGATCAATCATTTGTATTAAATCGGTATAAACTCTATTACACGCAAAAGTATTTCGCGATAAAAACTTTTGCGTGGAATATTAAATCCCCCCAACCTTTCAAAGCTACAACCCCTTCAGGGCCTCCTGTGAATAGCCCTAAGAAAAGCATAATAATTGCCACCCTCATGCGTCAATCGCAACAATCGCATAATTAAACTCGTTAGGGCGTTTTGAAGCAAAACTCAATGAGTTAAAGCCGTTAGGGGGTAGCGAATTAAATGCAGGGTGGCAAACCTGTGGAAATTTGGCATTCTGATTACCCTGTAGATTCATACGTTTATATTTCTGCCTGTATGGATCGCAAATAGCAAATCAGTCATTGTCAATGTTGCGGTTTGACAAGCTAATAAATTGATTTTGTTATACTCAATGATCAAGTTTTCCGATTCTGCTATATAACTACAAGGATTGTTTATAATATTTTTGGCCCCAGTTTTTGCGTCCCAAAACTGGGAGCCAAAAATGGATTAGATTGTGCCAAGCTTCATGTCATTGATTTTCATTGATAAATGAGCGTGAAACTGATGAGATCATCAAATGCCCGGTACTTAGGCGTTGTCGAAAACTAACTTCACACTGTTTTGATAGCCCAAGTGTAGGGCATCAACTATACTTAGCGCGGCAACAAACTTTCAGGCAAAAGTTTAGCTTCGCTAAACTTTCGCCTGAAAAACTTTTTAATGAGGATGGTGGGCAACAAAAATACAAAACCCACCCGACATAAAAGTGTGGCAAGAAACTAAGTTTTTTCAAAAAACTTGGTTTCTAAAAAGTTCAGTTTATTCCCGTGCTGAGTCTATCTCAATTGTTGATGTTATACATCGACAACGCCTTATCCGCATCGAATAAATAATCCTTGTACTTATAAAACGAGATGGAAAAAACTTGATCATCAAGTTACTGAAAACTTCGGAAAAGTCTGTAAGTCATTGATTTTTGGTTAGGCTTATGTTTGTAAGTCATTGAAAGTATTGGATGCAAAAAAGTTTTCCGAAGTTTTCAGCAAGTTATATCAATCAGGGTAATTCATCAAGCAATCCCAAGTACCCACGCTTCCCTTTTGTCAATTTCACTGCGTGAATATATTGAAATTCGCTATTCACTATTTGCGTTGTAGGAAAATGTCAGATATGAATTTCTCACCAAGTCAATATCATAGCCGCTTCTCATGCTTCGTAAAATACCTATAAAAGTTGATATTTCATTACTATTAGTTATCGTTATTGGATTAGCATTATCTTTAACGGCCTTTTTTTATGTCAAACAATGGGAACAAGACACGGCTCTTAATGAGCATAAAAAACAAGTTAATGAACATCTGCGCGTATTACGTCAAACGTTTATCACTTATGGCAATATTTTAAAATCTATCCGTGGTTTACATCATGTACATCCTCCCCTAACTCGACAGAATTTGAAACAATTTATTCAGGGTGATTTACTCACACAACCAGGGATTCATGCCTGGTCATGGATAAGTGTTGTGCCTGCCTCAAAGCGTCAAACTATTGAAACCTCGATCAGAGCAGAAGGCTTTAGTGATTTTATTATGTGGGAATATTCATCCCATTTCGACAGATGGATAGCAGGTGAACGGGAAATTTACTACCCTATATTATTTACCGAACCGCTAAACGCCAATATCAACCTGTTGGGCTATGATGTTGGCTCAAATAACACCTTAAGAATCGCTTTAGAAAATGCGCGTAATTCAGGAAAAATGACAACCAGTGGGGCCGTTGATGTGCAGACGCTTAGGGGAAAATTAAGGGGTATTTATGTTTTTATACCCGTTTATCAGACCAACCCCATTCCTGCTACAAAAGAAGACCATAAGCATGACTTAATCGGATTTACAGTGGGTATTTTTTTACTTGACGAACTCGTTAAAACGGTTTTACGCTTACCCAAACTCCGAACTGAAATCTTTTTAGTGATCTTTGATGATACGACAGTTCCAAAAGATGAAGTATTATATGCACCACCTTGGTACAAGGAACAAATGCACAACAAACCATTTGTCGAGTTATGGTGGGGCTCATTAGATTTTGGAGAGCGACAATGGCGTATTGTCTTGTACAAAACAAAAGAGGCAGCATTGTTTCATACTTGGTATGCTTGGATGGTGTTGAGTATTGGCCTAATATTTACACTAGGATTATTACGTTATTTGTATATGATCCTGACTCGCGCCCATTGGGCAGAAGACTTGGTTGCCAAACGCACCCAAAATCTTTACGACACCAACTTGGCATTAAATCAGGAAATGACGGCACGCGAGCAGATGACTCAAGCCTTGAAGGCCAGTCAGCAACGTTTTCAAGCGATTTTTAATGAAGCCGCTATTGGGATAGCGCAAACTAATTTAGAAGACAAAATCTTAGACAGCAATAGAGTTTTACAATCCTTGCTGCGATATCGTGCTTTGGAATTGAACGATAAATACCTGAAATATTTTGTACACCCTGAAGACGCTAACGCTGACCAGTTTATGTTAGAAAAACTGTTAGCCGGTAAATATGATACCTATCAAGTCAGTAAACGCTATATCTGTAAAAGTGGCGCGATTATCTGGACAAATCAAAGTTGTTCAATTGTCCGCGACACGAGCAACCCCTTCATCATTAACATGATTGAAGATATCACAGAGCGCAAATTTGCCGAAGAAGCACGACTTGAAGCCGAAAACAAATACCGCGATATATTTGAAAATGCGATAGAAGGCATTTTTCAATGCACTCCAACGGGTCGTTATCTCAGCGTCAATCCGGCTTTTGTTCGCATGTTTGGCTACGAGTCGGCTGAACAAATCTATACTGAAATGACCGATATTGGGCAACAACTCTATGTCAATCCACAACGACGTGTGGAATTTATGGCCTTATTGGAAAAGCATTCCAATGTGCAAGACTTTGAATATCAAGCCCGTTGTCGAAATGGTCGGATAATTTGGGTCAACGAAACGGTGCGAGTGGTACGCGATACAAATAATGTTAAGATTAGTTATTATGAAGGCATTATTGAAGATGTAACAGAACGTAAACAAATAGAGGAAAAACTGCGCCATGATGCCACACATGATCAACTCACAGGGCTATTTAACCGAGCGGCTTTTACTAAACGTTTGACAAAAGCCCTGGCTCAATTTTCGATGGCTAAACTGTCTGAATCTTCAGAATCAAAAATGAATTTGAAGCTTAAGGTTGAGGATGAAAATCAAAACTTAAAAATTCCTTATGCCGTGTTATTTATTGATTTAGATCGCTTTAAAATTGTCAATGATAGTATGGGACATTTAGTCGGTGATAAACTGCTCACTGAAACAGCGCATCGCCTCGTTTGTCAAGCCAGTCAAAACGATATCGTTGCTCGATTTGGAGGTGATGAATTTGCCTTAATGTTCGAAAACTTGCCCGACTTAGCGACTCTTGAACAGCGTGTTGAAGAGATTCAACAACAACTCAACCACCCTTATATTTTAGGAGAGGAAACCTTTAATACAACTGCGAGTATTGGCATGGCACTAAGCGATTCAAAATATAACAGTGCTGATGAAATTTTACGTGATGCCGATACTGCAATGTATGAAGCCAAAAAACAAGGACGCGGTAAATCAATCATTTTCCAAGAAGGTATGCATACCAACGTCGTCAACATGGTCAGAATGGAAAGGGATTTACGTATTGCCTTAGAACAACAAGAATTTTGTCTCTTCTACCAACCCATTATCTCATTAGAAACGTACACAACAGTGGCATTAGAGGCCTTAGTACGTTGGATACATCCTGAACAAGGTATGATTCGGCCTGATTTATTTATTCCGTTAACAGAAGAAACCGGTTTAATTAAAGAACTAGGCTTATGGGTTTTTGAAACGGCTTGTTTTCAACTGCGCCAGTGGCAAATGCAATTTCCACATCATGCCGAATTAGGCATGAATATTAACATGTCACCTATCCAATTTAAGCAACCGCACTTGATCAATCTGATTCAAGATATTATTGAAAAAAGCGGTATAAAAGGATCAACTTGTCGCGTCGAAATTACGGAAAATGCCATGATGCAGGATCCAGAAGCGGCACTGACAATACTTAACGAGTTAAAAAATTTAGAACTGCTGTTATACATTGATGATTTTGGCACAGGTTATTCATCCTTAAGTTATTTGCAAAGATTTCCAATAGATGCTTTAAAAATTGATCGAAGTTTTATCAAGGATATCGATACTTCTGGGAAATCAGCCCAAATTGCAGATGCCATCATCGCGCTAGGTGAAGCCTTTGGTTTGAAAATTGTTGCCGAAGGCGTAGAAAACGAGCAACAGGCTTCTATATTAAAATTAGCCAATTGTCATCATGTACAAGGCTACTTTTTCTCTCGCCCTCAAGACGCAAAATCGCTAGAAGAATACCTGAACATTGAAAGACATTTGTAAAGACGCTTCGCCGAGACGCGATGCATCGCGTCTCTACGACGCTGTTAAGAGCAATATTTGCGTCTTTTGCGCCTCTTGCGCCTCTTGCGTTATAAATAACCTCTCCTCAAAAACAAGTTATAGTTATGCTTAATGACTGAAATAATTAATAAAATTTTAGAAAACCTCTTGAAGTCATTTCTTGCATTGATTGCCGCTTTAATTAGGGGATGGGCAGCTATTGATTACTTTGTTCAAAAGAGAAAAGAAAAAAAGCATGAACGCGCCTTAGCCCAAAAACAAACCGAAAAACAATACAACGTTTTTTGGTAGTGCATGACTACCACAAAAATAAATTAACATTTTTTGAAAATCAGATTGATCTTGGATTGATTAATGAATATAAAGTAGTTGACAGTTTGAAACTCGATCTTCAAGTTTTTTGTAAACCATTATTTTAGCTTTAAAGTCTAAATAACATTAAAAATCAATAAGTTGCCTATTTACACACTCAAAAATAGAGCATTGTAATGCCAAATAACATCAAAAACTTGAAGATCGAGTGAAAGAGGATCGATTGGTTTTTTTTCAACATTGAAATTGGCTTTATCAACATTTAGGCCATTATCAAAATTTAATTGACTGAATGACTCATAAGAAGAGTGGCTTAGAATTGGGCGAATCTGCTGGTTCATCATTTTGAAATACTCCGTTTCTGAACTCATGAACCTCTGAACCCCTGAATTTCTAAAATGACAAATTGTCAACTACTTTGAAGGGTGCCTAATAAATGTTAAAAGATTTATGTGTATCTACTTAAATTGTGCTCGCGTGTAATATCAACGAATAGGAGAATTGTGATGACAAGGCTAAAAAGCTTAATCAGCACTGGCTTACTTGTTTCGGTTATTTGTGAAACCACAACAGTGATTGCAGCCGAAGTGCAGTGTCTTGAAGATCAGATTGTCTGCTATAACCCCTCTCTCATTCCAGATCGCACACAACGCAGAAGAGAAACGGGTTCCGTTAAGGATGAAGAAGGGAGTGTCTCTCGCGGCGGCCGGATGAGAGGCGGGCGCATGAGAGGGGGCCGTATGAGAGGGGGCC
>Ga0233403_10001649_pt1 | contig 10229 bp, 5 predicted proteins | sample Na_oxic_1_MG_FD_179866 | JGI IMG/M metagenome (GOLD analysis project Ga0233403, IMG submission 179866) | Seawater microbial communities from Saanich Inlet, British Columbia, Canada - Na_oxic_1_MG | ecosystem: Environmental > Aquatic > Marine > Inlet | place: Canada: British Columbia | collected...
TACTACCCAGTTTGACAACGGACTTTTACAAAGAAGCATCTCAGCCTGAGATACTACTTCGTAAAGAATACCGGGGAGATAGCCTACCTCAGACATTTGGTATGGGTGAGTTGGTACGCATTAAAGTTTTGATGCCGCCTGGCGCAACTGTTATGTCAATGGGGGGAACATCGAATATTTGGTATGGCAATGGTCCTGGCAATCAGTTAGTTTTTGAGATTTTTGGTGAAGATCCAGGTAATAAGCTCTGTGCTGCTGAAGAAACGACAGCTTGTATTTCTTTAGATGATTTAAAACCCTATACAGGCGCATTTGTCCTAACCCAAGAACGGGCTGAGACTTCTTTTGAAAAAGATCAGCCATTTTATGCTTACCTTATCTTCTACAATCCCGGTACTTCCAAACTCTTTAACTTTGTATCAGTCAACATGACTATAGTTGTTAGAGATACTGAACTCTATAATGCTTGGCGTACCAAACGCCATTGGGCTGGTGGAATTGGTAACGAAGATGGGATAGGAGAGACGCTTGGTGTAGAACCCAAACCTGACCCCCCAGAGGATTCCTGTACGACAGCCGGAAGTGATAGTCCTTGTTATTCTTCATCATCCAGTATTCTACATGTTCCCAAAGTTATTATTGATGGCAACGAGAGTATATCTTTTTGTGACATTGAAATGACAAGCTTTGAAACGCCAGCGGGGCTTCAATTTACTTTATCTAAAGGTGTTCCTTGTCAGTAAATTAGCCTTTTGTTTTTTTAACTTGAGCTGATATAGATTTTTAGGTAAATAACTTCCAAAAACCTGTTAGAGATTCAACTTCTTCCAGATTTATAGTGTGAAATTATTTTACAGTAACTTAATTAAAAGAGTGGGAATAGATTTATATTTAATCTTTCCCGCTCTTTTTTTTTGACGATCTTTAAACCTCTCTGGTATTTCTTACCAGGTTTCAACTGAGTTTACAGATGAATATCAATGCTAACTTCAAATTTTTTTGGCTATTTGTCTTAGTCACGCTGATTATTTTTGTTCGGGCTTCTAATGCTTTTGTTTATCCGATTTTACATTGTGAAGATGGGTGGCACTTATTAGCATACTATTTAGAACATGATGATCCACGGGATCTATGGCGTTTTTATAACGGTTATCTCTCACTTTTGCCCAATATTGCCAGTTATTTTGCTAGTTTTGCTTCTCCTAGCACAACGCCTTATTTTATGGCGATGTATGCCCTCTTCATCGGTGCAGTCGCACACACGGTATTTTACCTCAAACGTTTTCGACGTATAGTGCCCAATGATCATTTACGCGCCTTTATCTGTTTGTTTATCGTTATTATGCCGTTAGGCAACCAAGCCCTATTCAGCAGTACCGCTTACTCTTTATGGCACTTACTGTTAGCACTCTTATTACTGGCTTACGTTTCTCCGGTGACTGATGAGCAGCATCGGCTGGTTTGGTGGTCAGAAATACCTTTATTTATATTTCTCGCTTTAGCCATTTATTCACATCCGCTCTCATTTCTTGCATTACCTTTATTTTTCTATAATTTGGTGACTCAAAAAGGATGGCAAGCCAAGCTTTTCTGCGCCGCCTTGATTGTAATTACGTTTTCTTACTTGGTGGTTGGCGTTTCCCCAGGGGATACTCGCTTTCATGGGCAAATAAGCATAATGGAACTGTTAACAAGCTTACGGTTAATCGCCGAAAGAGTAGTTTTTGAAGCTTTATTTGGCAACCCTCTGCGTGTTACGGCACTCCAATTGGGTTACGCAAGCTGGATATATGTCATTGTTGGGCTTTTGACATTCATTTTAATTATTATCGGAGTATTGAATCGACAACATTATCATAAACGTGATGTTGCCCATTTGGCTGTGATTATTTTTTTTATTCTTGGTTTTACTTTGATGAGTGTCGTTGTGCGCAATTTTTTGTCAGAAGTACAAATTGAGCCTTGGGAACAACGGTATTTTTATTTACAACAAAAATTCTTTTTAATTGCATTCGTTATAGTCGTTTATTTGGCAATAAAGCAGTATAAGTGGATGCAAAGAGTTGGAATGATTATGGCTTTAAGTATAGGTTTGTTACTGAATATCCATAATTATGTTTATAAATATCCTTCTTTCTACACTGTCGCTGAGATAGGTAAACAAGCGAAACAAGATTTAAGGCACTTTGAAACTTTAAGGGATGAACAAAAACGGCAAGATTTCTTAATTTTTTGGCACCAACTTTATAAACAACGTGGTTGTTTCTAATGTAAATATTTCTCCTTTCCACTCGCTAAAGTCAATGTTATTTCTTGAAGGGCAAACACGCAAGTTTGCCATTACAAAATACTGTATCCTGATTGTGTTCACCCTTTCCAATATTTTCTCGTTCCCAGTGCGACAAGTGAAGCTTGTCATTTCTTGCAGGGTGTAAGTCCCTGTTTGGTAAGGTCTAACCAACCACCAATATTGAGTGTTGCATCTCTGGCGGAACGTTACTTGCAGCGTAGGCTGCGACAAACGTGAACAATAGTAGATGAAGCGTACACAAAGAACTATATAGGTCCATAGGTACTCGTGATTTTCAGAAAATCTCCTCCAGTAAACGGTTTATCCGAGCTAAAGAAGATTCTCGATGCCTATAATTGGGGTCAAAAATTTCATTGGCAAATAACATAATTTTGTTTAACAAAATTTTGGCGTACTTTTTAGTCCCATTAACCAAGAAATTAATAAAATCACTGGCGATAGAAACGGCGACTTTAGCAGTTCTTTGAACAGAAACAGCAAGTCTTTCAACCTTTGTTAATTCGGGTATAACTATATCTAAAATAACTTGTGAAGCAAGATGAGCAGCAATGGAAGCTAATAAAAGACTTTCGATAATGTTGGTATTATTTGTCGTCAATCTGTCAGCATTTAAAGACTGTTTACAAGCTTTAAAAACAAGTTCAATTTGCTTTTCGTAACGATAGAGGGTAAATCAAGTGAGCCGCCATTTTCAAATTTGTTAAATACCAGTGATAACAACTATTAACCGGGTTCCAAAAACCAATGGCTCTACAATTTAGAGTTCCCATTTTACATTCTTTTTCAACTTTAACCTCAATAATATCACCACATTTGCGTTTAAGGGGTAATGAAAATAGTGATTGACCTATCTTTTTTTGGGAAAAATGTCCTTTAACAAATTCAGTGATATAAACTACTGAACCAGCTTTGATACGGGAAAGAAAAAAACCACCAATATTATCAATCGCCCACAGCAGACAAAAATCCCAATAAGCTAAATCAACAATAACTAGTTTGGAAGCTAAAGATTGTACATCAGGAAAACATTTTCTATCATGGGTTGAACTTGGTGTCATTTCAAACCCTGTCAATTTTCCGGTTAGTGGATTAAAACAAGTATGCAACTTAATACCCGCTGTGGTTTTAACTCCAGGAAATGCATCGCTTGCACCATCCCATAGGGTAAAACTCGTTGAATCTACTATTAAAATATCAATAATACCCAATTGTTTAAGTAATCCTGTGGGACCAATGATAGTTGTACCAAGTTGTGTTAATAATTTACTGACAGCAGTTTTGAGAAAGTTTTTTAGTCGCTTTCTTGCAAGGATTGAACAAAAACCACTATCGCTTATATCTTTCTCAGTTTGGTTTTTCATATAACGTCGTATGCTTTCTAATGATACGCAATTAGTATCACCTAAAAAACAGAAAATGAAGTTAATAACAAATTCTAAAGGTTGAATGTCTGCTCGTTTATCGATTTTGGGAATAACACCTGTAAGGCATTGCCTTAATTGTTCGAGAGTGTTAATATTGTTCATGGTGATTACTTGATTTTCATGTTTAAGGGTTTATGTTAATTTTTCATATTATCTTGTAATCTCCTTTATTTGTCAAGTTTACAGGTAAATCACGAGTACCTATGTTGGCGAAGGTATTGTTTAAGAAATAGTATTTTTTCTTCAAAATATTAAAGGATTTATTTGTGTACTTATGTTTAGTTATATATTATTCAGGATACAAATCCACACCAAATTGATTTTGAATTGTGAATTGTGAATGAGGAATGGGGAAACGCTATATAAAGAAAATCATAATTTTTTCCAATTCTCAATTCACAATTCCCAATTCACAATTTCCATTAAACTTAATAATTTCTTATTGTCAAATGTTAATTAATTTATGATTATGTCTGTTTATGTGCCTCAGTATCAACACGACATTTTTGTGAGCTATGCCCAGATTGATGACCAAGCCCTCATTGGGGCGGATAAAGGTTGGGTAACCACTCTTATCAATGGTCTGAAAATAAAGTTGGGACAAAAATTAGGTCGCGCCGATGCCTTTTCGCTCTGGATGGACTCTGAAGCTCAGGGTAATAGTCCTGTAACCCCTGAAACGCTTAAGTCTTTAGAAAATGCCGCAACAATGGTACTGATTTTATCTCCAGGATATATGGAGTCACAATGGTGTCAATTAGAATTTGATACTTTTATTAATAAAGTCGGTAAAAATGCCGGGCGTGTGTTTATTATTGAACACGATGAAGTAGAAGTAGATGAACGACCAGAGGGATTGAAGGATTTACTGGGTTATAAATTTTGGTTGCGTGATGATACCGGCAGAATTCATACTTTAGCGACACCACAACCGCATCCAGAAGAACGTGAATATTATCAAAGACTTGATGATTTAGCTCATCAATTAGCGGATAAACTCAAAGCCTTAAAAAAAGAGGCTAAAACAATTGAAAAAACTTCAAAGGTTTTAAAAAGCTCTGAAGTTTCGCCAAAAAACACGGTTTTCATAGCAAAAGTCACTGCTGACTTGGAAGAACGCCGTAATGAAGTGATACGCTATTTGGATCAACAGGGTATGCATATCTTACCGAATAAAGAATATTCGCTGACAACGATTAAGCAAGAACTTGAAGAAGATTTAGCTAAGAGTCGCTTATTTGTACAATTGCTCAGTGAAAAAATTGATCCCTTTTTTAATTATCCTCAATTTCAATATGAATGCGCCCAAGCTGCTCAGTTGCCTGTTTTACAATGGCGTGATCCAGCCATAGATTTACAACAAATACAGGATTCTGTTAATCAGGCATTATTACAAGGTAGTACTGTGATAGCGACAGAGTTGGTGGATTTCCAAGAATTAGTGTTTAAACATTTTCAACCAAAAAAGGAAAAAACCGCCATTTCTTCGTTTAACACACAAGGCACCTGGGTATTTATTAATGTTGCTCATGAAGATAGAGCATTAGGAGAACAGATTAAAGAATTTTTAGAAGCAGAAAGTATTGACTACAGTCTGCCCTTAGAAATGACTGCTGAAACCTCACCCACTGAAATACGGGAAGATTTAGAACAAAACATATTGGCTTGCGATGCGGTTATCGTACCCTATCATAAAACGCCAGTAACCAAAATACGCCAATATCTGATACAATGCCGACGGATGCAGCCCAGGCGAGAGCAACCCCTAAAAATCGTTGCCATTCTCGATAAACCATGGTCTAATAAACCCTCTATTAATATGGCTTTATGTCAAGTCCAGATATTGGAATGTCCAATGCTACAAGTTGAAACCTGTTTACCACAATTTATACGGATTTTAAGAACATGAGCGATTTTCCCTATCCAGGTTTGCGTCCTTATGAACGCGATGAAACCGACATCTTTTTTGGGCGGGAAGAGCATACTGACCAACTCATTCAACGGTTAGGAAATTCCCATTTTCTAGCGGTAGTCGGGCCGTCCGGTTGTGGCAAGTCTTCATTGGTACGTACCGGTTTGTTGGCGGCTTTAGAAGCCGGCTTTATGGCAGGGGCATGTGGAAGTTGGAAAGTGGCTGAACTGCGTCCTGGCAACCGTCCTTTTAGGCGATTAACGGAAGCCCTTTTAGAAAACCAGATATTAGGCGATACTGCTACAGCTATTGATGAAGCTTCGATTTCATTGTTACAACCCAGTTTACGGCGCGGTCCCAAAAGTATCCATGAACTCCTAGCCAATACGCCCTTACCAGATGATACTAGTTTGTTAATCTTAGTAGATCAGTTTGAAGAAATTTTCCGCTATTATCAACATGGTGATAAAAATGATGCCGCTGCCTTTGTCAAATTATTATTGACAGGCAGTAGCCATCCGGCACTCTATGTCATTATCACGATGCGTTCCGATTTTATCGGTGATTGTGCCACGTTTTACGGTTTGCCAGAAGCGATTAATCAAGGACTTTTTCTAACACCTCGATTAACTCGTGATCAATTGCGTGAAGCGATTGAAATGCCAGCTGCTGTTTTTGGTGATGAAGTTGAACCGGCATTAGTCAACCATTTGCTTAATGAAGTGGGTACTGATCCAGATAAATTACCCCAATTACAACATGCCTTGATGCGAATGTGGCGATTGGCTCATTTTGAAAATCCCAATAGGGCCATTTTGAGCTTAACACACTATGAACAAATCGGCGAACTAGAAAACGCTTTATCTCAACATGCAAACGTTGCCTACGCTGAACTGGATGCCACCCAGCAAGAAATAGCCGAAATTTTATTTCGTAGTTTGACGGAAAGAAATAGTGGATACCGTGATACGCGTCGCCCTGTCAAATTAACTGCTGTGGCAAGCCTAGCTAATGTGCCCTGGCGACAAGTTGCCGCGGTGGTAGAAGTATTTCGCCAGGATGGGCGAAGTTTTTTAATGCCGCCACAAGACAAAGTATTAGGTCCTAAAACGATACTAGACATTAGCCATGAAAGTCTCATTCGACAATGGCAACGTTTAAAAGAATGGACTAAAAAAGAAGCCATATCGGCTGATGCCTATCATCGTTTGGAAACAACGGCTCTTTTAAAAGAAGAAGGACAAGCAGAATTATGGAAAGGATTGGACCTAGCGAATGCCCTAAATTGGTATCAATCTGAAAAACCGAGTCTGGTTTGGGCTAAACGTTATGGTAAAAATCAAGGGCAATATTTTGATTTAGCTATGTGTTTTTTAACCCAAAGCGAAGATGAACAAAAGCGAGAAGAGCAAAAAAAAGAAACGGCACGAAAACGCGAATTACAACAGGCGCGTCAAAATATGACAATGATAGGTGTAGGGCTTATCGTCAGCATTTTTTTGACTGTGCTGTCTGTATGGTTTGGTGTCATGGCGGAGCAAGCTAAAAATCAAGCCCAACAACATCGTTCCCTGGCGGATCAAGCTAAAAATCAAGCTCAACAACATCGTTCCCTGTTGTTGGTAGAATTGGCTCAAAATGAAACGGAAGAGGGCAATGCTGCTAATGGCATTTTATTGGCTTTGGAAGCTTTACCTAAAGATATGTCCGCCCCAGAAATACCTTATTCACCTAAAGCAGAAGAAAAACTGTATGAAGCCGTTCTTAAATTACGTGAACGTCAAGTTATGCAATGGCATGAAGCTTCCGTTTATCATGTGGCTTTCAGTCATGGTGGGCAACGTATCGTCACTACTTCAGGGGATAACCAGGTTTGTCTGTGGGAAGTTAAGAGTGGAAAACTATTACAGGTGTTTGAAGGGCATAAAAAGGCAGTGGTTCATGCCGCTTTTAGTCCAGATGACCAGCATTTAGTAACCACCTCAATGGATAATACCGCCCGTCTTTGGCAGGTTGACAATGGCAAACTGATTCAGGTGCTTAGAGGACATCAAGATGGCGTTTTTCACGCAGATTTTAGTCCAAACGGTCAGCATCTAGTCACTGTTGGTGGAAGGGGGAGCATTCGTTTGTTGGAAGCCAATGGTCAACTTCTTAAAGTCTTTGAGGGACATAAAAATGCCGTGTTTCATGCCGTTTTTAGTCCTGACAGTATGAAATTAGTGACGGCATCAATGGATAAAACCGCTCGTCTATGGGACGTTTCTAGTGCTCAACTTATTAAGGTTCTCGAAGGGCATAAAAATGGTGTCTATCATGCTGCCTTTAGTCCAGACGGTCAGCGCGTGGTAACAAGCTCTTTTGATAATACCGCCCGTCTATGGCAAGTTGAAAGTGGTGAACTCTTCCATATACTTGAAGGACATGAAAAAGGTGTATCAATTGCTGCCTTTAGTCCATCAGGTAAGCAGGTGGTGACAGCTTCTTGGGATAACACCGCCCGTTTGTGGGATGTTGCTAGTGGCAAACGTCTAAAAATACTTAATGGACATTTGGGTAGAATCTATTCTGCGAGTTTCAGTCCAGACGGGCAATATGTTATTACTGTCTCAGAGGATAAGACGGCACGTTTGTGGGATGCTCAGAGCGGTAATATTCTTAATATATTTAAGGGCCATGAACAGAGTATTTTCCACGCGGCTTTTAGTCCTGATAGTCAAGCGGTAGTCACTGCCTCTATGGATAACACCGCCCGTTTGTGGAAGATATCCGGCGATGAATTATTCAAAATACTTAAAGGACATGAAAAGCCGGTCACTCAAGTCGCTTTTAGCAAATCGGGTCAATACCTCGTTACGGCTTCAAAAGATAAGACAGCCCGTTTGTGGGAGGTTTCTACAGGTAAACTAAAATGGGTACTTAAAGGGCATGAAGCGAGCGTTTACCATGCTACCTTTAGTCCTGACAACCAGCGTGTGGTAACAACTTCTTGGGATCATACTGCCCGTCTTTGGGATGTGAAAAATGGCAAACTACTTCATGTGCTTAAGGGACATAACAATGTGGTTAGAAACGCTGAATTCAGTCCAAATGGTCAGTATGTGGTGACAGCTTCGGAGGATAACACTGCCCGTTTATGGGCTGTGTCTAGTGGTGAAGTACTTCATGTGCTTAAAGGACATAAAAAGGTGGTTAGAAGTGTCGTTTTTAGCCCCAACAACCAATATGTGGTCACGGTTTCCGGAGATTATACGGCCCGTCTATGGGAAGTCGCTAGTGGTAAAACTCTCCAGATATTTGAAGGACATAAAGATGAGGTGGTTTATGCGGCATTCAGTCCTGATGGTCAAAACGTGGTAACGGCTTCTTGGGATGATACTGCCCGTCTATGGGAAGTCAGTAGTGGCAGACAACTTAAGGTCTTTAAAGGACATGAAAAGGGACTTTCTTACGTCGCCTTCAGTCCTTCGGGTCAACATATCATCACAACTTCTTGGGATAGAACGGCACGTTTATGGGACCTATCTAGCGACATTCCTGTTAAGGTGTTTAAAGGACATCAAAGGGGAATTTCTCATGCGGCTTTGAGTTCTTCGGGTCAGCACCTGGTTACTACTGGTAAAATGGGCCATTTGTGGGAAATTTCTAGCGGTAAACTTGAAGGCGTACTTGAAGGACATAGTGATTGGCTTTATTATGCCGCTTTCAGTCCAGACGGTCAGCGCGTGGCAACTGCTTCAGAGGATAAAACGGTCCGTCTGTGGCCTGTATTTCCTAATACCCAAGCATTGATTGACTATGCCAATCAAATTGTACCACGTTGTCTAACAGTTGAACAACGCCAGAAATTTTCTTTACCAATGACTCAAATGACTCAAAGTCAAAAGCTGATGGACCAGGGAGAAGCGTTGGCACGAGCGGGTAAGATTGAAAAGGCTGTTAATTTGTTTAAACAAGCAAAAAAGCAAAATGTTTGTTTCAAGTTTGATCCCAAAAATTGGGTGGAGCGAATTGCCACTCAAGCACAACAACAGACTTTGAGACTCTTGCGAAAAACGAGGAGCTATAGTCAAAGTTCTAACAGCGAAAAACGGCCTTTATTTTGCCTTGAAAAACAACAGTTTGACAAAAGTGAGCAGGTTATTTGTGATAACGCTTTACTTTGGGAGTTTGAGAAGCAAAATTATGAGATGTACCATCAGTTGAAGGAATCGTCCGAATCAGACGTTCAGGAACAGCTTGATCAAGAGCTAAACCTATGGTTATACACTGTTCGGAACTATCATTGCGAACAATCGGTCAAATTTTGCTTGCAAGCTTATGAGGAGCGGATTAAAGTTTTGGAACAATATAGGCTATTAGGAAAGAGTCAATAAGTTTTTAAGTCGTGTCTATTCTCACTATCCATTTTTGATTTCACTCGATGTTCTAGTTTTTTATAAGTCGTTGATTTAAAAAGAAATATAATTTTAGCCCTAAAAACTAAATAACTTTAAAAATCAATGAGTTGTATATTTTAAAGCTCAAAAATAGATCGTCACAAAGCCAAATAACATCAAAAACTAGAACATCGAGTTTCAGA
>Ga0233403_10001650_pt1 | contig 10226 bp, 10 predicted proteins | sample Na_oxic_1_MG_FD_179866 | JGI IMG/M metagenome (GOLD analysis project Ga0233403, IMG submission 179866) | Seawater microbial communities from Saanich Inlet, British Columbia, Canada - Na_oxic_1_MG | ecosystem: Environmental > Aquatic > Marine > Inlet | place: Canada: British Columbia | collected...
GACAGCTTTCTTCAGGTGGTGCCGCGCAATTAGCTGGTATACCTCGTGTGCTTTTTCTCAGCAAGTTAGCCGATTATGGTGCGGATACTTTTACTTTAACAAAAGAAGAACTTGAAGGAGAAACGAGGCTTGCCTGAATTTTTCTGCAACACGTCACCCATGCAATATCTTCATCAATTGAAACTTTTGCCTATTTTGTCAGAGTTGGCGGGGAATGTGGTTGTTCCCCCGGCTGTGATAGATGAACTTGAAGCCAGTAAAGCTTTAGGCATCAACCTTCCTGAACTGACTACATTCGATTGGGTCACTATCCGTAAACCTTCTCGCTCATCGGTATTGAATTTATTAATAAACTTAGGGCGAGGAGAAACGGAAGTTCTCATGTTGGCATTAGAATCTAACGATCCTATTGTTATCTTTGATGATGGCCTTGCGCGGTGGATAGCCAAAATACATAAAATACGGTTAACGGGTACATTGGGATTATTGATTGATGCGAAAAATGCCGGTTTGATACCCGCGGTTAAACCATTATTGAATCGACTTCAAACATTGGGATTTCGCCTAGCTCCACATACTCGTACAGAAGTGCTGAGAATTGCTAACGAACTACCCTAGCTCTGGGGCATGGTGGGCAAGCGGGTGAAGGAATATGAGGAATTTAGATTAGGGCACCCGCTTACCCACCCGACAAGAATCGCCTATTTTGCGGGCTGTAAGATTTCTTCTTCTATAAACACTACGATTTGTTCTGGCTGATTCATATCAAGTCGCGGTAAATCGGTTGTGATGGTTAACGGTTCATCGCTGGCAATCGCTATCACGGCCTGATCTTCTGGAAAAATCAAGGGGCGTTCTAAACTGGGACGATGTACTTCGATTTTAGGATAGCGTTCATGTTTAAACCCTTCTACCAAAATTAAATCCAATTTCTCTTGCTCTAAATGATAAAGCAATTGTTCTAAATTGGGTTCCTCAAATTCTTCCTCCATTTCAACCATTAAAGCCCACCTTTTCCGAGAAGCGACTAGCATTTGCTCTGCACCCGCTTCGCGTAGACGGTAACTGTCTTTGCCCGGATGATCGATATCAAATTTCTTATGGTGAGAGTGTTTAATCATGCCGATGCGTAAGCCTTTGGCCTTCAGTAAGGGTATGATTTTTAATAATAAAGTGGTTTTGCCCGTGCCGCTGTATGCGACAAAACCTAAAATTGGAATCTGTGTCATTTCAGTTCTCAATTACGTGATAGAACGCTGATTGTGCTGATTATCATGATTTACGCTGATTAATTCTAAAAACGTGATAGAACGCTGCTTGTGCTGATTGTCATGATTTACGCTGATTAATTTTGTTCATTGATAAGTGATCGTTGATATTTAAAAAGGTGTCGGGGTTGTCTGAAAAATCAACTTCTATTAATTGGGTGCGTTTTAAAAAACCTTGTATGCTACGTTCGCCGCTTTCTAAATAGCCTAATACATCATTTAATAAACTACGTTTGAGTAGGGAAAATATGGGATGTATGCGCTGGCCGTCGTATGCGACGCTGGCTTCGGCATCGTTTTGCATTAAACCGGTATATAAACGTTTGGCAATTTGTGAACTCAGTCGCGGGCAATCGCAGGGTACAAATAAAACATAATCTGTTTCAGCTTTGGCTAAAGCTGTTGCCATGCCGGCGAGGGGGCCGTCGTAATGTCCAAATGTATCCCGAAATACGGGGCAATTTCCGAGTTGTGCATAGTCTTCGATATGGCGGTTGGCGCTGATTAAAAGTTGGCCGACTTGGGGGCGTAGGGCGGCAATGACATATTCAACCATCTGTTTGTTATTGAGTAATATCAGGCCTTTATCAAGGCCGCCCATGCGGATAGCACGCCCACCGGCTAGGATGACACCGGTAAGCTTGTCTTTGTGATTTAAAAAATCGGCCATTTTGAAATGCGACGTGTTCATCCAATTGATTTATCAAAAAATGTAGGGGCTGGTCTTGCGTGTTCGCCCATCGTTTTGAAATTCTACGCGTTCGCCCTTTTGATTATAAACCCAAAATGTAGGGGCAAACCGACGTGTTCACCCATAGAATTCATTTTAGGGTGTCTTAAAGTTTGATTTAAAACCTGTCGGCTTTCCTTAGGGATTTTTAAGGTTAAATGGGTGCCTTTTGCGACGTTGATAAAATAAACTAACGCGGAAGCAAATAATTCAATGTTTTCCGTTGACAATTGAGGCAAAACGATTTCGTAATCAGCTTTCTCATTCAATCTCAGTTTCCAGCTATTGGATATGAAACCGATTTCAGGTATTAGCGTGACACTGGAAATCTTTTCAAAAGGTAAGCGCGTCGTCCAACCGAAAAAACTGGGCCAACTGATTGAAAAACAAAAGAAATTATTCCAAATAATGGATTCATTGGTTAAGGCTAACCCTTTAGAACCTGAAAACAATGTACCTGTCTCAAAATAGAAATAATAGCTTTCAGTCGATTTTTTAATGTCTTTAAAGAGTTCAATTTCCCATTCTGGATTGACATTGTCTTTAAACAGGAAATCTAATTCATTGAAAAAGTCAGTTGATAGCGCCTTTTTGAAGTTATTATGCCCTTTTGCAAGCGAAATATGAGGATTGGCAAAAATGGGGTTCATGAGTTGATTGAGCCAATCATGATCAGCTTGTGAGAGCTTAATATCTTGAGGGTATTTTGATAAACAGTTGTTTAAAAAACGCATTTGTTCAAGAGCGTTATGGCTATTGTTCCAACTTTTACGACACTGAGTTACCCAACCCGCTAAAATCGCTTTTTCTCTATTGGGTATTTCTAAGAATACCCGTTTTTGAAGCGGTGTCGTTTTATTGAAGTTGATGAAATAAACCATTGCATAAACAAAAGGTTCTATCGCATTATCAGGTAGACGCGATAAGCGAATCTCATAACGATCATCATTGTTAATTTGTAGTTTCCAACCGGTTAAGGATAAATCGTTATTCAAAACATAACGCCGATCATAAATCAGTTTGATCGTTTTGATGTCATCAAATGCCAGATGCTGCGTGAACCCTATAAAATTCCGCCAAATCAGGGATTGATTGGTGAATGCAATTCCCCTTGAATACGATAAAACACGGCCAGTATCGTAATAAAAGTAATATTTTTCATGAGGCTGCCGTTTCTCATAAAACAAGTGGTTTCGTGTTTTTAACTTGTTTTTAAACTGAAAGTTTAATTCACGAAGTTGGTAATGGTTTTTGAGAACAATTTGGAAATTGCGATAAATGTCCTCATCAGAAGTGTATGAATCTGCTGTTAAGACGAGTTGAATTAAGGCATCAAACTGTTCCAAGTCATCAACCGAGGGTAGTTTAACAGCCTTCAAACAGTGGCTCATTTCCAGTAATGCTGGGCGGTAATCAGCTTGCTCTAGGCGCATTTTAAGCGTTTCAGAGTTGCTACATAATCCTGCAAAAGAGGCGAGCGGAAGCAATCCGCATAAGGCAATAACAAGTTTGTATTGGTATAAGCAAAATCTCTTCATTTCTATTCCTCCTGTTCATGGTCGAAAGGGTAGGAATTAAGTTTAGTTTGCCTCGGTAGGAGCACAAACTTCGTTTCGAGCATCGCTCGTTCAACTTGAGTTTGTATTGGTCTACGTTACAACTTGAGTTTGTAATGAGTTTCAAACGATGATACCTTTATCGGCCGTCGTTTTATTGAAATTGATAAAGTAAGTCATTGCTGAAAGAAAAGGCATCAGTGCTTCAACGGGTAGACGCGATAAGCGTATATCGTTGTTTTTATTATTATTAATGCGTAACTTCCAGCCTGTCCAAGATAAATTTTTGTTTAAAAAGTAACCGCTATCATAAACGAGTGTTAGCATTTGAATATCATCAAATGCGAGACGATGCTGTTTGCCGATCAGATTTTTCCAAATCAGTGATTTATCGGTGAGTGCAATCCCTCTGGAATCTGAAAAAAAACGGCCTGTGTCGTAGTAAAAATAATATTTTTCCCCCTTTTCACGGATTTCAGAAAACAATTGAGTATTTTCTGTTGGATGGTTTTCAAAATAGTGTGCAAATTTAAATTCGGGTTTGTTTAACAGATGAATGCCAAGTACGCTTTGGAAATTGTGATAAGCTTGTTCTAACGATGTGGAGTAATCTTTCGTAAGCACTTGTTTAATTAAATCGACAAAGAGATGTAAGTCGTTTTTTGAGGGTTGTTTATCAGCCGCTAAAGCTAAACAGTTATCCATTTCATCTAAGGCTTTGATATATTCGCCCTGTTCCCTAAACGTTTTGAGAGATTCAGTGTCATGACAATTTGTGGTGATAGCAGCACTTGACGGCGGCCCACATAATGCGATGATAAAGCTGTATTGGCATAATTTATTGAAAAACATAGTATATAGCACCTGTTATTGAATTCTGTGGTAGGAACAGTTTTAACCTGTAAGGGCGAAAACGATTGAAGCATGGGGTGGCTAGCCCCAGGCATGATTTCTTTATAATCAAACATCATTGACAAGTATCTGATTTTTGCGAGGCAAAATAGGCTGCCAGATTTTCCCTAGTGATATCATCTACAAAAAATATTGCCAGAGGAGACATATGCGGATCTTTCCTGGTACCTGTTTTGTAAGCTTTCATTGCGTTAATCAGATAGGCTTGATGCTGGCCCGCCAGTTTAGGATAAAGGGATTTTTGACTATTGCCGTCTTCACCATGACAGATTGAAGCACATGATGCGGCCGCTTTTGCTTTACCTGCTTTCACTTTTTCCGGATCGATATCAGGCTTGCCAGTACAGCTATTGGATTTTTGGGTGGAAAAATAAGCTGCAAGATCATCCATATCGCTTTCATTTTTTAAATATTCTTCTGCTATTGGAGACATGATTTCATTATTTTTGCGCTTACCACCCTTGTAGCCCTTCATTGATTTGATAAGATAATCAAAATGTTGTCCTGCCAGTTTTGGGTAATCAGGAAATAAGCTATTACCATCTAACATGTGACAAGGGATACAACCTGTGGCTTTACTTTTGCCAACCGCAGCATTACCTACAGCATGAACTGTGAGCGTCGCGCCTAGCATGGCACTGACAATTATAAACATAATCATTTTTTTCATGAGCTTTTGAAAATCCGTAGGGGCGAACCTGCGTTCGCCCTTTTGAAAATAAATTTTAAATTGTAACCTTAAATAAATTTACCAACTGCTCACAGCTAGATATAATCCTTGTAGTTATTCATTCGACGATGAGTCAGTTCTGTTTTCTTAATATTCACTAGTAGGGTATTGAAAGCAAAAGCGCCGGCTGGGCTGGGTTTATCTAGGGTGAGAAAATCGGGATTGCCGGCACGATCAATTCCATTTTCATCCCGAGCCATCCAAGCACCTTCATGTAAAACCGCTACGCCTGGCATACAGCGTTCTGTCACATACGCGGGTACAACCACTTTACCTCGTTCATTCCAGACTTCGACAACATCACCCATTTTGATGCCCAGTTTCTTGGCATCACTGGCATTGAGCGTGACTTCTTGCTCATAAGTTTCCCGTAATTCGTGAACATTATAAAAAATACTGTGCGTTTGCCAACGCGGGTGAGGCGTGATTAAATGAAAAGGGTATTGGGCCACTTTTTCACTGCCTAGCCATTCCCACGGTTCAATCCATTTAGGAATAGCCGGAATGTTATAGCCATAAGGCATTTTAGTCCAATCGGTAATACTGGCTAATGACGTAGAAAAGATTTCGATTTTACCTGATGGCGTTGCCCAAGGTTTACCCCTTTCAACATTATCTTGAAAGGCAATATGAGGGCGTGAGAGTTTGAATTTGTATACGCCACGTTTTTTAAACGTTTCCCATGTCATTTCAACTTGTTGGTGGCGCATGACTTTTGTTTTCCACCATGTTCGCAAATAAGCCTCATCTACCGCATCGTTATCCTCAAAATAATCTCGATTCGCTTTAGGATTATATCGTTTACCGAATCCTAAACGGTTCGCTAATTCTGTAAACACTTGGAAATCGGTTTTGCACTCCCCTAGGGGTTCTATGACTTTAGGGCGATGAATATAATAATGGCCTTTATACCAAGGTAAAGCAACATCATGGCGTTCAAAATGCGTGGCGATAGGTAACAAGACATCGGCCCATAAGCCTGATGATGTTATAGTCGAATCCATACAGACGACTAAATCCAGTTTTTTAATGGCTTGGATGCCTTTATTGATATTGCACAACTGATTCAACCAGTTTGAACCTTGCCAGAAAATCCCTCGAATATTGGGAATTTGTCCATCCGTACTATCATTACGAGGCCATAATCCAATTTCTTCACGTTTCAGATGGGGGTAATTCAAGACACAATGCGCCCAAGTATCTGATTTAATAGATTGTTTCCAAATATTTCTATATTCATCGTAAGGGTAAGCGACCCATTCAGCTTGCCAAGCTTTGCCAACGCCTTCTGATGATCCGCCTAGTTTCCCGATATTGCCTGTCATCGTCTGTAAAGCGGCTGCCATGCGACTATATTGCTCGCCATAGGCGGTTCTGCCTGGGGCCCAAGAGGCTTTTAATGCTGCCGGTTTAGTTGTCGCGTACAAATGAGCCAGTTTTTTGATATCGGCCGCTTTAACACCGCAAATGGGTTCTGCCCATTCAGGGCTTTTAGCTTGTCCATCGGATTGACCCAAAATATAATCTTTAAAATTTTCCTGCCCTTGTGCCCAAGCGGGCATGGTGCCCGTGTCCATACCTTGCGTAAATTCATCAATAAAAGCTTGATCTTGTAATTCATTCACAAAAATATAATGTGCCATTGCGGCCATCATGGCGGCATCGGTATTAGGCCTTATAGGAATCCACCATGCATCATAAGCCGCGCCACTGTCTGTATATTGCGGATCGACCAAAACAAATTGGCAACCACGCTGTTTAGCCAGACGCATATAGTAAAAGGTATTGCCCCCATGAAAGGTATAAGCCGGATTCCAACCCCACATAATCATCAATTTTGTATGAGCAAAGGTGTCATCTTCATTACCATCAGCAATGGTGCCAAAAGTCATACGGGAACTCAAACTAGTACCTTGATAAGAAGGAACTGACCAAGAACTGGTACGACAGCCAAACAGGCCTAAAAAACGGCCTAATAATCCCTGAATTTGATCTGATTTATGTAGCACTCCCCAAGACGCGCCGGCATAACTTTGATCTAAAATCGCTGTTGGGCCATATTCCGCTTTAAGAAACTGCATTTTGTCAGCAATAAAGCCTAATGCTTCATCCCACGAGGCCCGTTTAAACTGGCCTTCACCACGAGCGCCTACCCGCATCATGGGATAAAGTAAACGCTCAGGCGAATATAATCGCATTCGATAGGCACGTCCGCGTAAACAGGCACGTAATTGCGGGAGTTCTTCGGTATCCGTGCCCAAAGCATCACCCTGATAGGCTCCATTATCAGTCGATAAACGGACAATCACATCCCCTTTTTTATGGGCAACTAAGACATGCCGTGAACCACAATTATGGGCACAACTGGTTACAACATGGGTTAATTCATCATCATGCAGAGAAGCGTGTTCAATCGCATCCGCTTTAACATCATGATGTTGACTCACTAATCCATTGCCAGCGAGGGCGATTGCTGTTGTTTTCAAAAAAGCACGCCGATCTAAGTTCAAGCGAGAAGCCAGCCATTTCAGTTCCCTACTCATTCCATTTTTTATCACAAGTCCATTCGTTACAAATGCATACCGTGTAAATTGTTACTAAATATAAATATTTTCAAGCAGCATTGATAAATTTCTTTATGAAAAGAGCGTTTTTTCAATAATCACTTGCCCTGAGACATAACGATATATCAAGCTGATCAAGATTTTGAAAACGAGCATTGATCATTGTTCTAGTGCAGTAAAGCGGAAATCCCCAGACCATCCAGCTAACCAGCCAACAGCTAAAGCAGTTGTCTAAAAGCTCAAGTCACCTAAAGGTGACTAACAAAACACAAAATTTATAACAGTGGACAATATAAGTCAATTTGCGCTTTTGGCTTAAAAATCTCGCTAGAGATAGGTTTAGTCACCACCACCTGACTTAAGCTGTAAGACAACTGCTTTAGCGTAGCACACCGAAGGTTCACGCCAAAGATTTTGCGCGCAAAATCTTTGGCGTGAAAAGCTGTTGGCTGGGTGGTCTGATCATTTCTGCTTTCCTGCACTAGTTATTATTTGTTCTCCAAATCACCAGCCATTCCACTCATGGCATCCATCCCCACCATATCGGGCGTGCGCTTAATAGGTTGCAATACCAAATTACCTTTCTTATCAATCCAGAATTGCCCATAAGTCATCCGGTAAACTTTAGGTATATTTTCTCCTGCATGTGCTATCCCTTCCATACCCCCCATCATACTCGGCATATCGGCCATACTTGGCATATCGGCCATACTTGGCATACTTGGCACACTTGAATTATCACTGCCCACTGCATTCTGATTGGGGGTAACGGCAGGATAGAGAACGATCTGACCATTACCGTAATGCTCATACCAGCCACGCACTTGAAGAACATTACCTGCGAGTACTGGGTTTGTGTCTTGGACAGTTGACGTACCGCTCATTTCAGCTGCAACTTGAGGGGTTGCGATCAAACTCCCCACTAAGGCGACTAAACTCAATGTTTTTTGGTGAACCATTTATTAATTCTCCATAAATTAATCTCTTTGAAATAAGGTAGGGGCAATCCCTTGTGGTTGCCCCAGCATTGAAACGAGCATGAAATAACTTTTTCTCAATATAGCAATGACAAGGGAATAATTCATTTTTAATTGTCACGCACATTCCTAAGAATCATAAGTAGGTAAACAAAAGTTTTTTAACAAAATTCTGATTGATATACTGCCAACCGCCACAATTTGCGCTTTTGCTTTTTGTAAAAAAACCTATAAAATTATATGGATATATTGGGTTAGTCACCTTTAGGTGACTTGAGCTTTTAGACAACTGATGCCCGCTGTTGGCTTAAATGTTAAAGTAATAGCGACCTTATGACGATGCTAAGTATATATAGAAAATGTTAAAAGATTTATGTGTCCCTACTTAGTTTTATTTATACGTTCCAACTTTAGTTTTCGTGCCAAAAGTTTTGCAAAACTTTTTTTGCGATTGGAGTTCAGACTTCGGCTAGAAGCTACGCGAGATCAAGTCTGTTCCGCCACCGAAAACAATGGCACTTGTATTGCCTGTGCTGCCCTACGTAGAGAAGCATCAAGTGTCGCCAGCGGCACTGCTTCTCGTTTGGCTAAATCCAAATAAGCAGCATCATAAGATGACAAACGTTGTTCTCTTGCCAAAGTCACGATGTCATCGCTAATATGATGGAAAGGCTCTTGTACGACTTGGATCGACACTGTTCGTAACAACTGGATAAATTGAGCACTTTTAGACTCGGACAATCGTTGCCGACGTTCAGCAACCAGCAATGTATTGACGACTTCTAAAGTCCAAATAGCCGGCACAATAGCGACTGTGTTAGCGAGACTTTCTAATACTTTATCCGCGTAATCACTCGTTTCATCTTCAAAACACCAAACCATTACCACAGAGTTATCAACGACAAAACGTTTAATCATCAATGCCTCCCTTCTTCAATCAACTCTTTGATGCTTAAACCATTAAGTCGATTTCCCTTACGAAATGCTTTGATTTGCTCAATAGCATTTTGCCTTTCATTTTTATCAATTGAGAGGCGCAGACTGGCTATATGAGATAAAAAATTAACGATCAAATTGTTCAGATTGGGAAAAGACTTTAACTCTCTACCCAACATATCGGGTAATTCGATGGTGAGTTGCATATTGGCTCCTAAATAATTGATTTCATAGCGTTTTATTCACCAAGGTTTCCGCTCATTTTCAGCTAGCCCCAATATCCTTGCCCACCATAGCAGCGATCCAATGTGGCCTATTTTATATAGTTGTTTAAAAGCTCAAGTCAGGTGGTGGTGACTATACTCGGCGCGGGAATAAACTTAACTTTTCTTTTGGCAACCCCAGGTTGCCACCTGGGGCTATTCACATTTTCAGGCTAAAATTTCGCTCCGCGAAATTTTAGCCTGAAAACCCCTTCGGGGTTGTACGTTTTAATCTTTTTCTGATCAATTTGCCTTTGTACTTTCTGCCCAAGGCAAAGCTTTTAAAAGTT
>Ga0233403_10001651_pt1 | contig 10222 bp, 8 predicted proteins | sample Na_oxic_1_MG_FD_179866 | JGI IMG/M metagenome (GOLD analysis project Ga0233403, IMG submission 179866) | Seawater microbial communities from Saanich Inlet, British Columbia, Canada - Na_oxic_1_MG | ecosystem: Environmental > Aquatic > Marine > Inlet | place: Canada: British Columbia | collected...
GCTGCGGTACGGATTAAAGTTGCCGGGAAAGTCATCAGCGTCGGTAAAACAATACTTAGTGCTGAAATGACGGAGGCAATAGCTCAAACCATAATGAATCAAACGCAGTGGACCATTTTTGGGAAACAGCATGAAACCGATTTTGCCATCACAATACCAGAAACCAATGCACGATTTCGTGTTAATGTGTTTAAGCAACAAGAACTAGTGTCCATTGTGATGCGTTATATTAGAACTCAAGTGCCAAAACTTGATGATTTGAATTCACCACCAGTGCTTAAAAATTTAATCTTGCGTAAGCGAGGGTTAATCTTAATGGTTGGGGCTACCAATTCCGGTAAATCTACGACTCTTGCTGCCATGATTAATCATCGTAATGAGCAGCAGGCGGGACACATTTTAACGATTGAAGATCCCATAGAATTTGTCCACCCCCATAAAAAATCACTGATTAATCAACGTGAATTAGGAGTTGATACCCACTCGTATCTGCGTGCCCTTAAAAGTTCCATGCGCGAATCTCCGGATGTCATTCTTATTGGTGAAATTCGTGATCAAGAAACAATGGGAGCCTCCCTCGAACTGTCTAATACCGGACATTTGGCTCTTTCCACTCTTCATGCTAACAATGCTTATCAAGCCATGCAGCGCGTCGTCAACATGTTTGCAGTCGAACAACATAAACAATTGTTTATGGATTTGTCTTTAAACCTTATTGCTGTTATTTCACAACGCCTTGTTGTCGGGGTAAGTGGTAAACGGGTAGCAGCGGTGGAAATAATGATTAATACTCCCTACATTTCTGAGTTAATTTTAAAGGGCCAAATAGATGAAATAAAAGAAGTTATGTCAAGTGGAGGAGCGGAAAAAATTCAGACATTTGATATGGCATTACTGGAACTTTACCAAAAAGGAATTATTACTTTGGAAGAAGCATTAAGTAATGCCGATTCACGCACCAACTTACAAGCGAAGATTACGTTTGGATAATGAGGTAGGAAGGGAAAGGGTCAAACTTCCAAATCTAAAGGTTTGGACGGAAAGGCTTAAATTTATTGGAATCCAATATTTCCAAATCTAAAGGTTTGGACGGAAAGGCTTAAATTTAATTGGAATCCAAACCGAGAGAATTTGGATTATAAAGGTTTGGACGGAAAGGCGTTACGATATGGCAGTGGGGGAAAGGGGTGGCATCCACCTACCAACATTGTGAGGGCAGTTGCCTTGAACCGTGATGGTCTAGGTGGGGACATTGGAGAGATATATTAGGCTCTTCGCTACAAGGCGAATTTGCTCACAACACCTACTACACGCCGTCCCTTGATATATAGATTAGGTTCAAGAGTTTACCAAGTCCACAATATGACAGGGGATGCCAAAACAATTTACCGGGGGTTAGTCTATTAGATTTGCTGGTGATAAAGCAAGCCCTATTTTTTCTTGTAAACGTAAAATGTCCTTACTTATAGTGGCACTTTCTTCTTCTTTTTCCCGCTTATATTGTAAATATTCGTGAATAACATTCAAAGCACTTATCACCACGATACGTTCTGTACTAACCACTTTGCCACTGTCGCGTACTTGTTGGGCTCTATCAATGAAAAACTGTGCCGATGCCATCAAAGTCTCGCGTTCATTTTCTGGGCACGCAATTACATAATCCTTATCAAGAATGTGTAAATTAACCGGAATCGGTTTACCACAATTCATGTAGCAATTTCCATAGATTTAAGTCGTGTAATCATAGTCTCAATACGTGTACGTGCAAAGGCATTTTTTTTGAGTAAAACCGCACGTTCAGACGTGAGGCTGGCTTGACTGTTACGCAAGGTTTGATTTTCCTCTGCTAGTTGCTTGCAAGTGTGGATGAGCGCGTCAATTCTAGCTTCCAGTGATTGCAAGTCAGGTTTTTCCATTGTAACTTAATCTGAATTGTGAATTAATATTATGGTACCGTTCAAAAATGTGGGGCAACCACAAGTGGGGCAACCACAAGGGATTGCCCCTACATTATATATGGTAGGGGCAATCCTTTATGGTTGCCCTTTTCAAATTAACAATTATTATATTGGTTCTGAAACAACCGTGTCATCATTAGGAATAGTTTCATCTTCCTCTAATTCATCTTCTTCCTCTAATTCATCATCCTCATCTAATTCATCGTCCTCATCATCAAAGATGTCATCCTCCTCTTTAAGTGGGGGATTTTCATCATAAACCAAATATTCACGTCTTGCTAAATATGCTTCACGTATAAAAGAATACTTATCTAAAGCCGCAACCTGAATTATTTCTTCAGCATCCAATAAATCAGCACGCACATCAATTTTTTTGACGGCCTCACTAGCTAATACAGTATTTGCTTCTCTACTCCCCGGTGCCCCCACATAAAAACGAGGATCTAAGAAAAAATCGGCCCCCAATCCTACCGTATCACGCACCGAACTTGGTCCCAACAATGGCAAGACAAGGTATGGCCCATCACCGACACCCCAATAACCCAAAGTTTGGCCAAAATCTTCCATGTGCTTTGGTAAGCCAAAGCTAGAAGCAACATCAAAAAAACCAAGTAAACCCACAGTGGAATTAAGTAAAAACCGACCACTATCTGAAGCCCCTTGTTTAAATTTAAACTGTAAAAAATCATTGGCGACAACGAGAACATCATCAAGATTACTGAAGAAATTGGTTACACCTTTATCAATTGGCCCCGGCACAAGAGTCGCGTAAGTATCTGCCAATGGTCTCAATATTATTTTATCAACTCCATCATTAACGGCAAAGACACCACGATTAAAATTCTCAAAAGGATCAGATTCGTGTTTAGGAGGGGTTGCACATCCGATGACAAACCACGACATTAACAACAGCCCTAAAACAGATTTGTAAAAATTAGCGTCTTGCATAGCAATTATCCTTATTTAGGTATTTTTAATTAGCATAGTACATCAGTACCTAAAAATCCAATTGTGATAATTGTGAATTGTGAATTGTGAATAGAATAATCCAATTGGAATCCAAACCGAGAGAATTTGGATTATGCACTAGTCAAACACTTCCAAATCTAAAGGTTTGGACTCCAACGCTTAACTATAATGGCATTGAAGGTCTGCCTTCCCACCATTTTTAAGGTGGGCAACAAAAGGACGTTGCCCACCCTACAAAAAAACTAAAGGTTTGGACTCCAATGCTTAGGAACGTGCATGAAACAACTTAGTCAACTTTGGTTGGGGCAACCACAAGGGATTGCCCCTACAAATCATCGCATTACGTAGGGGCAATCCTTTATGGTTGCCCTAATTATTTCATGCACGTTCCTTAACTATAATGGCATTGAAGGTCTGCCTTCCCACCATTTTTAAGGTGGGCAACAAAAGGACGTTGCCCACCCTACAAAAAAACATTACATTTTAATACACTCACAATTCACAATTTACAATTCACCATTAACAATTCACAATTCACCATTCACCATTAACCGTACTGGCGCAAAGGAGCGACGATGAATGGGTGTAACCCCCAAATTCTGCAAAGCCTGCCGGTGGGCACGAGTTGGATAACCCTTATGAGCCGCAAATCCATAGCCCGGATATAAACGATCCATATCACGCATTTCCTGATCGCGAGCAACTTTGGCAATAATGGAAGCAGCACTGATTGCCGGCACTGTTTGATCCCCTCTTATAATCGCTTGGACACTGCATTGGATTTTTGGGCAAAATTTGCCATCAACAAGCACATGATGGGGAACAATTGGCAATTGTTCCACCGCCCGCTGCATAGCAAGTAAACTCGCTTGTAAAATATTGATCTCATCAATTTCCGCAGCCTCAGCACGACCTAACGCATAGGCCACCGCCTGTTGACGAATTTGCGCTGCCAAAATTTCCCGCCGTTTTTCTGTTAGCGTTTTTGAATCGGCCAAACCGGTAATAGGGAGCAAATCATCAAGAATAACCGCTGCCGCCACGACTGGGCCGGCTAAAGGTCCACGCCCTACCTCATCAACACCGGCTATTAAACGTTTTTCTTTATTTTTTGTCATATATTAAATTATGATTCACAATTTTTGGTATAATGCTCTTGAAATTGTTTTGTCCTTAAGTCGGAAGATCAAAGTAGTTACGAAAATTTTAAATTTCAATCTTGTCTACAGATTTTCAGAAAAATAATTTCACTGAAATCCCAAGGATCGATCCTTGGTTTCTCAGAATTTACTGAGTGGCTTCTGAGTGCTTCGATAAATCCGTTATATCAAGTAACTTTACGTCATTATTTACCATTCATCATTCACCATTCACCATTCATCATTAATGTCAAACCAATATACTTTTACCTTCAAACCATCGCCAGCGTTACAATCACTGAAAACCAATAACGAAGGCGTGATATCCTTCTACGAAGCCCGCTTGGCATTATTCAATTTATCAGTACTTGCCGATTATGACCAATTAGTGTGTTTGCCGAGCCTACATCATGTTGACAAATATTGGTATCAGATAGAAACCACGAAAAAAGTCATCAAACTGTTTGGAGGACGGGCATTACTAGCTGATGAAGTCGGTTTAGGAAAAACGATTGAGGCTGGTATGATTTGTAAGGAATATTTTGTTAGAGGAATGATAAAATCCCTACTGGTTCTCACCCCCGCCTCTTTAGTTTCCCAGTGGCAATTGGAATTGTCCGACAAATTTGATATTACAGCCATCAGCACCGATGACCGCCAAGATGTTCCGGAAGTCTTTTGGAATCAAAATGATAACATTATCGCCTCCATCAATACTGCCAAACACAAAGCCCATCGAGATTATGTCACTGGACGAGAATGGGATATGGTTATCGTAGATGAAGCCCACCATTTAAAAAACCGCAACACCCTCAACTGGAAACTTGTCAACTCCATCAAAAAACGCTTCATTTTAATGCTCACCGCCACCCCGGTGCAAAATTCCCTCATTGAATTGTTTAATTTGTTGACGCTGCTCAAACCCGGTTTATTAAAAACCGAGGCACTGTTTAAAAAGGAATATGTTGGCCCCAAAGCCGGGCGCGTACCCAAAAATCCGGAAAAATTGCGGCAATTAATGCGAGAAGTGATGGTGCGAAATACTCGCAGTTTGGTTGATATTAAACTACCAAAACGATTTGCCGCCACGATTACGGTACATCCCTCCGAGGCAGAACAAACCTTGTATCAGGAGATTAATGAATATCTGCGCCGACATCAGAATGAAAAAAGCCTACGGTTATCGCGCAATATGCTCTTGATGCGAGTCGGTAGCAGCCCCCAAGCCTTAACAGATTCCCTCACCAATTTAAGCAAACGCTTTAAACACAAAGAAATAAAGTCATTAGTCAAACAAGCCTCCGCTATTCAGCACGTCGAAAAGGCTAAACAACTCATCGAGTTTTTACAAAAATCCACCAAAAAAACGTTAGTCTTTGTCAATCACCGTGAAACCCAAGCTTATCTGGCTAGTTGTTTGGCAGAGGTAGGAATTAGCTTTGCCGAGTTTAGGGGAGATATGTCCTTGAAAAATAAGGACGAATCCATTGAATCGTTTAGAGAATTAGTACCGGTTTTATTAGCTTCAGAAACTGGAGGTGAAGGGCGCAATATTCAATTTGCCAACGTCATTGTTAACTACGATTTGCCTTGGAATCCCATGAGAATTGAGCAACGAATTGGGCGCATCCACCGCATTGGGCAAACGCAAGATGTGTTCATTTTTAATTTCTGTGTCAAAGGTAGTCTCGAAGAGTACATTCTACGGGTTTTGCACGATAAAATTAATATGTTTGAACTGGTGGTTGGCGAAATTGAACCAATCTTAGGTAACGTCGATGATAATTTTGATTTCAGTGAAACGGTAATGGCTCTGTGGCTCAAAAACCAATCTAAATCAGAGCTTGATAATGCTTTTGAAACACTGGCTGATGATTTATTGAAAGCAAAAAGCGAATACCAAAAAACCCGTGATTTAGATGAGCAGATTTTTGGAGAAGATTTTGAGGCTTAATGAATTTACCCCAAGGTACACTGCCATATCGTAACGCCTTGGAATCCAAACCTTTAGATTTGGAAGTGTTTGAAACCTTGGAATCCAAACCTTAAGATTTGGAAGTGTTTGAAACCTTGGAATCCAAACCTTTAGATTTGGAAGTGTTTGAAACCTTGGAATCCAAACCTTAAGATTTGGAAGTGTTTGAAACCTTGGAATCCAAACCTTAAGATTTGGAAGTGTTTGAAACCTTGGAATCCAAACCTTTAGATTTGGAAGTGTTTAAGGCTTTGGAATCCAAACCTTAAGATTTGGAAGTGTTTGAAACCTTGGAATCCAAACCTTTAGATTTGGAAATGTTTGAGGCGTTGGAATCCAAACCTTTAGATTTGGAAAAATAATCCAAATTTGATTAATTCAAACCGGTAAACAAACTCTAAAAGTTGTCTGTCCCGGTACACTTTCCACCGTAATTGTGCCCTCATGTTTATCAATAATCTTTTGAACAATATCTAAGCCTAAACCGCTACCTTCGCCAGCCACTTTAGTCGTAAAAAACGGCTCAAAAATTCTCGGCTTTATATCATCTTCAATGCCACTACCATTATCAGTAATACTGATAGCAAGTGTTTGCTCATTTTGCATCGCCACATCAATCTTTAAAATGCCTTTGTTATTCATCGCCTGCAATGCATTGTGGATGAGATTAGTCCACACTTGATTTATTTCATCGGAATAACATGACACCAGTGGCAACTCGATATAGTTTTTGACAACCTCAACACCATGTTTCAGTTGATTTTGATACAGAGTTAAAATGGTATCAATGCTTTCAATGATATTAACCTTAATTTTTTCACCACTCTGATCATGATGAACAAAAGTTTTGAGTGCTAAAATTACCTTGGCAGCACGATCAGAGGCAATCTTAATTGTTTGTGCGCTGGTTGGTAAACTAGATAATTGATATACAGTATTTAAAATACTTATAGCGTCAGGAGCCGTTAATAATGGCAAAAACGGTTCTATTTCTTCATAAATACCTATATCTACTAGGGTGTCAGCTATTGTTTCTTTATTATCAACATCGTATTTTTCTAGTTTACGAACTAAAGCACGTCGATATTTGCGTTTTTCTTTGGAAGATAAAATCGTTTTTGGTTGAGTGATTTTTTTTACTAAGACAAAAAAATCTTGCTGTCTGGCTGGAGAAAGTGATTGAACAAAAACTGGTAACTGTTCCAAATTGTGCGTCAAAAACTGGATAATATTATCCACAGATGAACGGATGGCACCCAATGGCGTATTTATTTCATGGGCGATACCGGCAATCAATTGCCCAAGGGCGGCCATTTTTTCTGAGTGGATAAGTTCTTTTTGTGTCTTTTTGAGATTTTCAAGTATTTGGGAAAGTTCTTGGGTACGTTCTGCTACTTTTTCTTCAAGGATATGGCTATGTTCAGCTAGTTGTTCATATTTTTGCTGTTCCAGATTTCGTATTTTTTCATGAGCTTGTTGTAGTTTTTGGGTGGCTTTATTGACAACTTCTTGCAATCGCACTGGGGCACTGACGACCGTAAATACTAAAATACCAGTCATCAATGATAACATGCTTCCAATTAACCATAACCAACCGGAAATGGGGGCACTAGTTGGCCAGCCGTCGGTTGGGGTTGCAGCCAGTCGCCATGAGCCATTGGGCAAAGAAACCGGTAATATGATTGGATGTTGGTGAAAAATTTTGGCTTCACCAAAAAAAACTTCCCCCACTATTCCGAGTCCATCCCTACCGCGCAAAGCGTATTGAAGACGTTTTTTAGGATTAAGTAATCCGGCTTCTTTAAACAAGCTATTTTGATTGATCAAAATCATACCCATTCCCCAAAAGGTTGGAGTTTTAAGAGGGTTATGAAGTGAGGTGACATATATTGGAGAATTACTAATAAAGACTCCTTCACCTTTTACTAACTCAATTGGCCCTGCCAAAACCGTTTCGCCGCTATTAATTGCACGTTGAATGGTTTCTCCTCGTGCGAGAAGGGCCATAAGATTAACTCCCATTGTGGTTTCATTTTTTTGCAACGGATAGATATGACTAATAACAGTGTTACCTTTAGCCAAAACTAGGCTACGAACATTAACTTTTTGTGATAATGCAACTTTAGCCATTTCGGCAAATTCTGCCGGTGTGATATTAGGGCGAATGGAAATATAAGCCATTAACCCTTGCATAAGAAATAGTCGTGAATTCAATCCGGCTTCAAGCTTTGCGCGAATGGTGCTGAGCTGGTTGAGAACATAAGTACGACTTTGTTGTTCAAAGCGTTGTTTTTCTGAGTATTCAAAAACCCAAGTGGTAGCTATTACTATCAACATAGTTAATGTAGATATAAAATAGGGCTTCAAATCATCGACACGCTTGGTAATTTTTGGAATTTTCCCCCATAAGTTTATCATTTTAATTTAATTTTAGTTGGTGCCAAACCTCCGAGGTTTTGGAAACCTCGGAGGTTTTAGAAACCTCGGAGGTTTTTCGTGAAATTACTTGAGATTAAGAAATTGGTGATATTTTTTCAAGACAGTTGCTGTATCTCCTTCGGCTTGGCTAATACCATCTTCTATCCACACGGTGCGGTTACATAATTTTTTTATAAGTTCACCATTGTGCGAAACAAAGACGATGGTTTTATTAGAGCGAATTTTTTCCTGCATTACTCGTGTTGATTTTTGGCTAAATTCAGCATCTCCAACTCCCAAAACTTCATCAATTAATAAAATATCCGGGTCAACTTGAAAAGCCACTGAAAACCCTAAGCGAGCTACCATGCCGGAGGAATAGGTTGCAATTGGCTGTTCGATAAAATCCCCCAATTCGGAAAATTCAATAATGGCATCCATTTTGGCTTTGATTTCGGTTTTCCTCAGCCCAAGAAACATGCCACTTAACATTATATTTTCACGACCGGTTAAGTAATTAATAAAACCTAGTCTCAAAGATAATAATGAAACTTGATAGCCATTATTGATAAACGTTCCTTTATTAGGTTTTATGATACCAGCAATAAGGCGTAGTAGGGTACTTTTGCCGACTCCGTTACGACCAATAACTCCTAAAGTTTCACCCGGATATAAATCAAATGATACATCTTTCAATGCCCAAAATGGCTCACCGAACACACCCCGGTTACGTTTATAATATACTCCAACATTACGCATGGATAATATTGGCAAGTTTTGTTTAGACTTCATTATGTATTGATGAAAAATTAAAAAGGGTTGATAAGATTTATGTAATTGCAAATAGTAAATTATAAAAATGGCTCCTAAAGCGTATCCACCAAAATGCCATGAAGTTAAGTCAGGTAAATACGCACGCCAAAAGTTTTATTACTTTTTGGAGTCCAAACCGAGAGAATTTGGACGTGGAGCCACCTTCAGCGCATGATCTTGGGGTATATATACTCGAAGGAGTTAATTAGTAGGGTAACAAGCCATATCCCAACAAGTGATATAATGACAATGTTAAGCAATGCTGACCAATTTGGCCAAGTATTGAACATTAAGATATTGCGATAACCTTCAATAATACTTACCATAGGGTTTAAATAATAATAACTTTGATAGGCTTTTGGTACCGCGTCGGCGGCTAAAAATATTCCCGACATGAAAAAAATAGCCATCAAGACATTTTCGACCACAAAGCGTAAATCCGGTACAAAGGGCACAACGGCTGCTAACAGGAAGGTTGCTGCCGTGGTGAATAACAATTGTACGATTAACATGATTGGCAAAGCCAAATAAGCCAGTCCAATGCTGTAGCCATAAGACCATAAAAAAATAAGTAGTAGGGCTAATATGAACAAAAATTTTACAGTGTCAGTAAGAATTAAAATGATCGGAAAAATAATTTTAGGCAAATAGACTTGTTGCATTAAGGCAGTAGCTCCTAAAATCGTTTCCGCTCCATGTGTCAAACAGGACTTAAACCATTGCCAGATGGTGAGCCCGGTCAACAAAAATGGCACAAAATCTTCGGTGCCACGACTTAGTAATAGTCCAAAAATTACATAAAAAACAGACATATACATAATAGGCTCAAAAATCCACCACAAGAAACCTAAATAGGTACGTTCAGTTTCAGCTCTTAAATCGGCGTAAGTCTTATACAGAATAAGCTCACTATATCTGGCTAAAATATTTAACTTTTTATTAGTCATAAA